>JAEEGG010009727.1_pt1 | contig 21460 bp, 17 predicted proteins | sample 9134161 | NCBI WGS metagenome assembly JAEEGG01 (sample SAMN16246543, study PRJNA631951) | gut metagenome | biome: gut microbiome; feature: rumen; material: CR-attached | host: Bos | place: Iran: Karaj | collected 2018-10
CAGGGCAGTCCGCTGATGGTCAGCGTGTCCTCCGTCAGCGTCCAGTCCATTTTCGCCAATGGTTCTTTAGACAGGTAGCGGTAAGGATAAATTGGTTCGAGGGCAACGACTTCCGATTTCTCCACGTCGGTCAGTACGTTTTGGTGGTGCATGGTGAATGCGTTCTGCTGTTCCTGAAGGACCCGACCATCGTTGTTGTAAGCCAATAGTGTGGTGTAATAAGTGGCTCGTGTGCCGACCAGCAAGACCACTCGTATGGAATCGCTGACATCCAGCCCCTCATCATTTTGCGTTTGGATGGTGTAGTTGTAGAATGCCACAAACTGTGTTGAGTCAATTTTTTCGGCCTGCGCTGCTGTTGTCAGCACAAGGGCCAATAATAATGTCAGGGTCTTAATCATTATGCTATAGTTATTTTATTATGCTTTTGATTCTGTCGCTCTTTCAGGGCTATGGTAGATGGTCGCGATTTTGATACGGGGGGTGTACCCCCGCCTGAGGTTTTGTCAGGCTTTCAGCCTTCCGTTTGTAAACAATTCCATAGCTTTCGTTTAGCTTCCAATTAATTCAAGCGGTAGTAAAGCGGGATGGTGACTTGTGCCCTTACTGTCCGTCCTTGTTGTCGGGCGGGTTTCCAACGCGGCATTTGGGCAACCACTTGTTCTGTAGCCGATTTCCATACTTGCATGATTTGTCCGATGTTTTCTGCATTAGGTTCAGTCTTGCCTTCATGCTTTGAAGTCCTGATGACGGCATCTGGCCCCTCCCCCGTCTGGTTGATTAGTTTGGCAACAACGTTAGTGATAGAACCATCCATTTCTACGATGAATGATACGTCAAAACGTCCTTGAAGACCATATTCGGAGATTTCTGGTGGATAGTTCAGGTGTTGCTGCATGTACTTCTTCAAGGCCTTTTTACCCCCGACGAACTCCGGCATTTCTTCGGCAATCAGGAATACCTCATTATCGTCAGAATGTCTTTCTGCTACATCTGCAGTTGCGTCTTTATAGGATTTGGACGAGATGATGACGGCACCGCCCTTGGCCCGCTCGCCATAAATCTCCGTCGCCGATGGACTTGTCAACACATCGATGTGGTCGATGCTGTCTTTGGTGAGTTGGTTCATCCGTTCACGACTGATCTCCTCGCCGTCGAGGAAGAGCAGGGGTTCTATCACGGGTGTGGCAGAGATGACGAGGCTGAAAGCCAGTAGAGGAACGATGTAAAGCACCTTGCTGCGCCTCCACGGACTGGAGTCAGGTCGTTTCATCATCTCGATACGCCTCACGACATGGTTGCGATTGAAGTTGTTGGCAAAGACATACGCGGTGCCAGCCAACGCCTTTCTCGCCAACAGCTGTTGGTAGCTGTTCAATGAGACACCTTGGCGCAGTACGTAATCGTCGGCCTCGTATTCATGGACATTGCGCAGGCTGTTGCCCAACCTATAGACCATGGGGTTCCACCATTGCAAGACTTCTGCCAAGGTGAGCAAGAGGATGTCGAATGAGTGGTGGCACTGGATGTGGGCGCGTTCGTGGAGCAGGATCTCACGGCTGTTGTTCTCGTAGTCCTGTTGGCTGACCACGATACTGCGCATCCAACTGAACGGCGCTTCGTTGCCAGCATGGCAATAGAGGGTGACGCCGTCGTCTTCCTTCTGCCGCCACAGGCAGCCTTGTCGCATGATACGTCGGATTTGTGTCAGTTGGTAGATGCGGAGACAGAGCATGCAACCCATCCCTATGGCATAGATTAATGTCAACCATTCCCACACGTCCCAATGAGCCGAATCTTCAGTTCCGACAATGATTGTCTCTGTGCGATAGACCAGTTCCTGAGTCTGGACGATGGTTGAGTTTGACTCCTCGACAGGTACAGACACTTTGTATCTGCAGATTGGAATCAGTAGAGCGGTGACAAGGATGCCGACCAACGTCATGCGGTTGAGCCGGAAGAAACGCTCTCGACGCAGCATCAGTGTGTAGGGCAGATAGAGCAACGAAAGCACAAAGGCAGACTTCAGTGTATATACAATCAACTCGTTCATGGCTTTACCTCCTCCTCTTGTAATTGGTTCCACAGTTCCTGGATTTCCTCTGCGGTCAGGTGTTCTTCGCGGACGAAGAAGTTGAACATCTTCTTGATGCTGTCGTCGAAGAGGCTCTGCTTCACGTCCTGAATGGCCTGACGGGTGTATTCCGCCCGAGTGACTTTCGCCACAAACAAATGGGCTTTTCCTTCACCTTGGTGTTTGAAGTAATCGATGAATCCCTTTTCATAGAGTACTTTCAGACAGGTGGCGACGGTAGTATAGGCAGGTTTAGGTTCTGGCCATCGATCCAAGATGTCCCATGTGCATGCCGAATGCCCGATGTCCCACAGGATGGACATCACTTGGAATTCATTCCTTGTCAGTGTGCTTTCGTTTTTCTTCATACTGGTTCACGTTTTTGTTTGATGCAAAGGAAGCAAAAGGATGAAAGAATCGTATGTTTCAGATGAAGCGAACAGCATTTCTTGTCCTGCTTTTAACTTTTATTAATAGAAATGAAACGTTTGTTTACAATTTATTCCGGTTGCTATGGTTGAAACACTTGCGCTTGATTGTCCTTTAATATTTGAAATAGATGCTGCAAAAGTAGGGAAAAGATGGTCTGAATCCCTCATTTCTTGGTTTACATTTTGTTGACAAGTGATTTGTAAACAGAGTTTACAATGCTTTATTTCAGTTCCAGCGGTTGATACTGATGGGGATTGGATACTATGACTACCCCTGCGACGCTGCTAACTTGATTGCCAGTCGGATTATAACTCTTCTCCACATACCCAAAAGCCGTCATAGGGTCTGGGGCATAGTAGGTGGGATTCTTCACATAGCGACTATTGCCCAGAACCTTTTTCTTGTAGGCGAGGAAGTCCGAGGCTTTCATTTCTTGGTAGTCCACTCGCTGTGTTGTAAACTTGCCCTGGCCATCTGGGACAATCCAAGTGACGTATTTGGTATATATTATTGGTGTATCCTCCTGATGAAAGCCGTAAAGCGTAAAGGTATGTATGCCGTTGGCATCGGTGGCCTTCGTGATGAGACCCGGCAAACCTCCCAACTTCCACGGCCCGATGGTGGCAGGCACTTCTTCGGTATAGTACACATTCCACGTCAGACCATGATATTTCGTCGTGGCCGACTGACAAGCATAGCCGCTGATGCTGTCCTGCCCATCCGTCAGTGTCCAATTCTGCTTCTCCAAAGGCTCGTCCGTCATGTAGCGATACGGATAGAGCATTTCCTGCGTTGTGATTCTTCCTTCGGGATGGTTCACGAATACGGTAGCCATGTGCATCTGGGCAGCCAGATAGCTGTCAGCAATACGAGAGCCACCCTTCTTCTGTCTGTCGTACTCTTCGTAAGGGAAACTTTTTGTGACGCCGCTTGATGTCTGTACAGCAATGTACATCGAGTCTGTTACCGGCTGTCCGTCGGCATCAGTAGTTTTACACTCATAGCGATAAATCGCCGTAAACTTCGACACGCCAATCGTGTCACGCTGTGCTAGTGCTGCTACCGTCAGCACGAAGGCTACCATTGTTAATAGAAACTTTTTGCCTTTCACGCGAAAGATCTCATGCTCGGCAAAGCAAACAAGTTTGCTCTTCATTCTCTTCATCCAATTTTCCATTGTTTTTGATGTTTAATTATGTTATTACTTTTAAGGAAATTCTATTTATCCCGAATTAGCGAATTAAAGAATTTTAATTTCACTGATTTTCAGAATGATTAGAATTGAAGAATAAAATCGCAAGCGATTTTTAGATCTTACCTTTAGAGTGATTTTATTTCTTTTTCAGCATGTTTTTATATTTTCCAGCAAAATAACTACACTTTGTAGTAATCTCAAAATTCATTAATTTTTGTTATTGTTTTATGTGTAGTTATTTGCATATTCACACGGGCAGTAGAAAATAACAATCTTTATTGATGTGTATTTTTCTTCTTCGGATTCTTGTTGAGTTTTACTCTTCCTCCATCACGACTCGGCAAAGCTCAATCAAGATTGGCTTTGCGCTTGCTGTTCTGTCGGTTCCAGTGATACACTAAATGCAGCATGACGTAATGCGGCAGGGAGCGATACCACGTTTCGGTGCGACCCTGGGCGTTCACGGTGTACTGCGTGTTAGAGAGCTGGTGCAGGATGTCGAAGGCTTCGATGCGTGCGATGAGCTTGCCCTTGAGGAATGGCTGGCTGACGGAGGCGTTCAGCACGAAGTCGTCGGTATTCAGTTCCCTGCTGCCATAGCCGCGACGCGAATACATATTGCCGTCTGCGGACAACGTCAAGCCCCCTCCCGACCTCCCCCAAAGGGGAGGAGTGGTGTAGCGGGCAGAGAGGCCATACTGGAAGTCGATGGCGTTCAGCGTCTCAAAATTATACATTCGTCCCTCGGAGTGTCGCCAGCGGATGTCGCCCGTGGCGCGGATGTTCAACTTACCTTTATTATATTGTATGTGGGCACCGCTGTTGAGCATGAGCGTATTGACGGTGTTCACACGGCTTTCGGTCATGCCTGCAAGCATGGCATGGTCCTTAGCATGATTCCAGTCGATTCCTGCGTTCAAGTGCCAGGTCCAATAGCGTTTCTGGTCGATGCTTTGGTCTGTGCTGAAATCGGTGTGGGCAACGTAGGTGCCATAGATATTCATGGGCTTGTAGGTAAAGACAGCGGTCGAGGGGTTGTAGGTATGCGACTGTGCCACGTTGCGATGATAGTAGTTGAGCGATGCAGAGAGGTAGTACATGCCGTTGCGTGGACCTGTGCGGTCGAAGTATTCTGCCTCAAACTTCGTGTAAGTTATGCCTTTCAGATTGGGGTTGCCCAACTTCATGATGAGTGGCTGACTGTCGTCGCGGTAAGTGATTCGGTCGAGCAGAAGCGGCCATTGCTGATCAAAATTGAAACTGAGATGGAGTTCTCGTCGTCCACCATTCCAATAATTATTGTAATTGAAAGTCATATTCGGCAGGACCTTTGTTTGGTGAGCCAACGTATCAATCGCGCCACTCTGATAATGCAACTTATCATGATGCACTGGAGTACGCACATACAAGCACCACCGCTCATAATGTACCTTTACATGAAAGTCGGAATGCATGAAAATAGCACCCTTCATCAACCTGATGTTTAGGTTGTTCGTCCAGTTGTCTTGATGACTATCGTAGGAGTTGCTCAGGTCGGTAATCGCAGTCAAGGCTTCTAACTGAGAGGGCAGCAGGAGTGTGTCAGGATGATAGAGGTAGTCGCGTGTATGTTCCTTTTTGATATCGAAGAAATTGGTAAACAACAGGTTGAGGTCTTTTGCAAAATGCAAGTTATAACTCACATGTCCAGCTCCCCAAGTCGTGCGATGGACGAAGTCGTTGCTGTTGCGACGAAGTTCATCGGTGTTGCCACGGGTTTCATATCGGCTTGCCTGTTGGTTCTCGTCGGAGCTATGCTCCACCTTGGCATAAAACGTGAGGTGCTGCTCCTTTTTCTTGTTCACATTCACATTTCCTTGTGCCTCCACGTATCCGCTCCATGCCTTGCCTTCGCTCATGCCCACAGTGCGTTGCCAAACCGTCAGTGTGTTGTCCCATTGGTCAAAGGCTGAATGGTAAGAGCCGTCGCGATGAGCATAGTCAAAGTGGACATCGGTAAAAAGATACATGGAATTGCTCAAGGAGAGCGAGTTGTTCAGCACCAGATTTCGATTGCCCGAACGATTGAAAGACTCCGTGAGGGAAATGGGGGTACGCCCTTCGAGAAACTGTTCACGACGCTGCTTCATGGTCAGCTTATCCGTGGTAGAAGTATATTCTGCCCGAAACGTTTCCTTCAACTTGTCGCCCTTTGAATGATAGCTGATTTCTCCTGCCACACTGCGAGTCGTCAGCAACGACTTGGGCGCACGGTCGGGAGTCCATTGGTCAGACTGCCCTATGTGGCGACCTTCATTCACATTGTTCGCATTTGCCAACAAGGTGAGACGAATGTGGTCGGTGAACCCCAACAAGAAACCACGTCCCAGCCATCGCTCCTCTGTTCCTCCTGCCACTTCGACATTGGCGATGTAGCCTTGGCTGTATTCCTCTTTCAGAATCACGTCCATCACATAGCTGCGCGGTTCCACGTCGTAGCCCAGTGCCTTGCTCCTGTCCGTCTGCTTTTCATACACTTTCACGTTCTTTACGGTGTAGTACGGCAGGTTCTCCATCAGCACCTTCTTGTTGCCGCCAAAGAATGTGCGCGAGCCTAAGAGCAGTTCATCCACCTTCCGACCATTCACAAAGATTTCACCTTGCTCGTTCATCTTCACCCCAGGCAACTGGCGGATGAGGTCGTCGAGCATAGAGCCATCGGGCAGTTGGAACGCTGTGGCATCATAGACGAGCGTGTCGCCACGATAGTACATCTTGATTCGAGTGGCAGTCACAGTCACTTCCTTTAGCATCAGCCCTGGCAACTTGCGCATTTTCAACGCAGGCACGTCAACACTCTCCTGCGAGGGGTCAGTAATGGTCACTCGTTCCCAAACATCAGCATAACCATCCAGTTGGGCACGAACAAGATAGTTCTTTTCCGTCACCTTCACGGAGGCTCCAAAATGAGCCTTCACTATCCTTTTCTCACGATTGTAGAAAGGCACCATATCAGCAGAATCCACCACCACGGTGCTGTCAGCCCGCAAGATGGAGACTTTTGCCTTCGGTAGCGGTATCTCCAAAAATCCGTCCTTCACTTCGCCCGCAAAGTGGATGATTCTGCCCGTGAAGTCCTTCTCAGGTCGATATTGCAAGAAGAGGTGCTTTCCTTTCCGTTTCACACGGACAGGCAGACCTTTGCAAATGCGTTTCACGGCATCGGGCACGGAAAGGTTCTTGAACTTGGCAGAAGTGTGGAAGTTGCCAAGACTGTCGGAGAGGATGTCGATAGTGTAGTCTGTCTGCTCTCGGCTGATGGTCTGCAAGGCTTCGAGCAGAGGCGTTTCGTGGAAATCATGCGTGATTTGTGCATGACTCATGGGGGTAGATAGCAGATAAAGTACAAAAAACAAAGTACAAAGTACAACGTAGTACTTCCGCGTTGTTCCTTGTAAATTGTACTTTGGTCTTCTCTTCATGGATTGATAAAGTACAAAAGACAAAGAACAAAGTACAAAGTAGTACTTCCACGTTGTTCTTTGTAAATTGTACTTTGTTCTTCTCTTCATGGCTTGTCCTCCTCATTTGTTACAAAAACAGTGTCGTTCTCCAAGCGCAGGCTCAGTCCATCGAAGGCATTGAGTCGGTCGAGGAAATCGTCGAGCGGTGCATCGGGTTGCCATGTCATGATGAGTTTCATGCTGCGTGGTGCCTCATCGCGGAAACAGACTACCTTCTGATAGTGGGCAGCAACAACACCGAGCACACTATCAAGCGGCACGTTGTCGAACAGAATGGGAGATGCAGACGAATCATTGTTCTCCGCCTGTTGTCCATCAACCACCATCCGCTGTTCATCATTCATCGTCCATTGTCTATTCATGTAGATAGCAGCAATGGCAATACCCGAAATAAGAACCACACCTATCATGATGGCGGCTATCTGCAACCAGCGGCGATGAGAGTGTGAAGCGTGAAGAGTGAAGCGTGAAGCGATGCTATCCGGACGGCATTTTTCACTTTTAACTTTTAACTTTTCACTTTCCACCCATTCCTGCCAAGCCTGTTCCGTATCGGGTTCGCGGTCAAGCTCGTCCATCATGGCTTTCACTTGCTCGTCGGTGTATCGCTCAGGATGCTCCTGCATGTCGAAGTACAGTTGTCGATTCACTTTTGTCTGCATAGTCCTTTACTTTTTAAAATGGTTACGAATCAAGGTGAGGACGTGGGAAAGGTGCTTCCACACAGCCACAGTGCTGATGCCTTCCGAAGCGGCAATCTCCGCATAGCTGCACCCGTCGGAGAAACGGAGGCAGAAAATGCGCCGTTCCTGCTGCGAGAAGTGGGTGGCAACAAACTCGTCGATGTCTGCCATGCGCTCATCCTCGTCGCACATATCAGTGGATAGCTCTGCAGTCGCCATCTTGCATGACATGCGCTGTTTCACCTCCTCGTGGCGCAAACGCTTCAAACACTGGTTGCGAACACTTGTCAACAGGTAGCGTTCTTCCGAGCCATCCACCAGAACCGTATGCCCATGAAGCAAGTTGGCAAAGACATCGCTGACCACATCCTTGCTTTCTTGTTCATCGCCGAGAATGGTGCGAGCCACCCTCAGCATCTTGGCGTAGTGCTGCATGAACAGCCTCTGTACATCCTTCTTTTCCATCACGTCTTTTATTGCAATACCCTTGAAGCGTTTAAAAAACTAACCCCCAACAAACAATTTTGTGAGATCGTGACTAAACTCGTTCATCCGAATGCCTGCAAATGTAACAAAATATCAACGATTGAACACCCGAAATTAGTTTGCATTTTGTTTGCATTTTGTTTGCATTTCTTTGCAAAGAACTCATACAGCCCATTTTCAATGAAAATCGCCTGAAATAATTATCTGCGAGGTCAGCTGATGCACCCCGAAGCAGCAATGAGCCGTCAACCCAGGGGTTATGCCATGCTAAAACCCCCACCGCATCATCACGACGCAGTGGGGCCATGTTGCCTATAGGTCTTTCTACTAACTTAATTATTTTTTTTCGTTGTCTGATTGCAATACCCTTGAGGCGTTTAAAAAACTAACCCCCAACAAACAATTTTGTAAATTCGTAACTAAAATTGTTCATCCCTAAACACTAAACACTATACACCCACTTCATGGCTTCTTCTTCGCATCAAACTTATAGTTGAACGTGAGAGCCACGTAATGATGCAGAAACGAGGAACCGCCTTCGGTGCGAGACGTTGCTGTGACATCGCTGTAGTTGTTCGTGGAGCGGTTGAAGAGGTCGTTGGCAGAGAGGGTGAGACTCGCCTTGTTCTTCAAGAACTTGTAGCTGACATCGGCATTGAAAAGAAAGCGATTGGTGTTCATGGCATCAGACACATAGCCTCGGTCGAGGAAGAATTCGGGGTTCAATTGGAACGTCCACGCCTTCAGTTCGTATCGGGCAGTGAAACGCGCTCGGTAGTTGTAGATGTTCTGTCGTGGCTGTGACGCGTCGCTGTAAGTGTAGCGATGCCAGTCGAAATTCTGCCCAAGGAACAAGTAGAGCGGTCCATTTCTGTATTGCAGGTTCAATCGTTCGGACAGGTCTGAACTGCGCTGGCGATTGTAGGTGATGCTCGTGGCTTCATCCACCAGCGTCATGATGCCGTATGTCTGACCAAAACTTTCGGAGAGCGTGTTGTTGAGATGGAAACCGCCGCCAAGGTCGCGCTCATAGCCAATATCAATGCCCCAGCGTTCACCTCCACTCACATTCTGTTTCTGCGCACGATAGGCTCCAGTGCGAGAATCATAATGCAGAATTGTTCCGATGGATTCGTAGTTTTTGCGGTAATCCACCGACACGTTCAGCATCTGACTGGCATGGGCAATCATCGTGCTGAAATTGAGACTGGCACTGAGCGTATGCGAGGTTTTGAGTTTGGGATTGCCCAGCGTGACATAGAGCGGATTGGTGTCATCACGATAGCCGATGCAGTCGATGAGGTCGGGACTGAACGAGTTGTAGGAGACACGGCTGTTGAGACGCGTCTGCTTTTGCAGTCGATAAGTCAGTTCCAGCGTAGGCGTGGCAAGCAGAAGCTTGCGCCGAGCAAGCGTGTCGAGACTTCCGCGGCGATAGTCCGTCTGTTCGTGCCAATGACTGAGGTTGAGCATAGGTTTTGCACTGAATTTTCCGTAAGAGAAATGGGTTTCTACATAGAGGGTGTTCCGCCATGCGTTATCCTTGCGTCGGAAACTGTTGGCACGGTCGAGTGTGTCGGTTCGATAACGCTGCTCATCACGGAAGTTGTTGCTATAGCTGGTCTGCCAACTGCCCATCGCCGACAGGTGCTGACCAAAAGCGTGGCGAAGCTCTACACGGGCATCGGCATTGAGATGGTGGGTGGGTGCATGGTGGTGCTGGCGGTCGGTCTGAGTCGTTCCCTTCTGCACGTATTGGTAGGTTCCCGTTGATGCTCCGTCGTTCTTCATGTTATCATACGAGAAGGATGCCGATGCACCGAGTTCGGTCTTTCCGAGCAAAGAGGACAACCCACCCCTGAGCCTTGTCGAGAAGCCTTCTTCTTGAGTTTTCGAGTGATAGATGGAGGAGTTTGTCATTGCTCCAGGATTGGCAAGGTCAAAAGTCTGCTGCTGGTTCTCCGTCGTGGTGCGTCCACGATTGTAGGTGATGTTGGCATCAATATCCAGTTTGGTGTTCGCCGTGAGGTTGAGAAACGAACGGAAGTCAACGGGGATTTTCAGTTTGTGTTGATAATTGCTGTTTGTCTGGTCGGTCTCAGTTGCCGTAGTGCCCGACAGATAGGTTTGTCGGTTCTCCCAACTGCTTCTCCGCTGGTCGGTGTGGTTGGCACCGCCGTTGATGCTCCAATAGCTGGAGCGGTTGACTTTGTACGCGGGCTTCCACAAATGGCTATAGCCCACAGCCCCCGTCTGTTGGCGAATAGGTGTGTTGCTTCCGTGCATACTATAACTATTGATGGTCATGGCATTGATTTTCGACGGGTCGTCAGCCACGCGTCCGTAGAGCATCAGCGGGTCCGTGTCGCTCAGCTTCATGGCTCGCAGATGGGCAGCATAATTCTGGCTTGTCAGCCCCTTCACCTCTGCATCGCCATAGAACTTATCCATGAATCCTGGCTTGATGGTCACGTCGAGCACGTGCTGCTCCTTGCCGTCCGCCACGCCTGTCCGTTCCTCAAAGTCACTCTTCTTGTCGTAAGCCTTGATGTCCTTCACAGCCTCCACGGGCAGCATGTTCGTCAGCATGGCTTCGCTGAATGCCTGCTGTCCGTTCATCATCAGCTTCAGCGGTTCACCGTTCCAAAGCAGTTTGCCCTCCTTCACGCTCACGCCTGGCAACTGCTCAATCAGCTCTATCAGCCTTGCGCCATCCTGCGTCTTGAAAGCATCGGGGTTGAACACCACCGTGTCGCCACGCATATAGAAACGGCGCATTCTGCCTTCCACCGTCACTTCACTCAGCAGATGCTCATCCATCTTCAGTCGGATGTCGTCTATCACCACCGTGTCGCGGTCGTTGTTGCCCATCCGCTGCACTTTCTGGCTATGATAGCCGAAGTATTTTGCCTCGATGGTCATCTTCGACAATTCCATGTCGCAGGCATACTGGAACCGCCCTACCGAGTCGGTTCGGAGCGTGGTTCGACTCATCACGTTCTCGCTGAGTGATGTTTCGCAGAACACCACTTCAGCCCCTTGCAGTGGTTCGCCCGAGTCGGCATCCACCACCCGACCTTGAATGACATCGGCTTGCGCCATCTGCACGCCAAGAAAAAGGCATAGCAAGGGCAGGACGCGGAGTTTCCCGCATCTTAAACAATTGATTTTCATGATAAAAATATTCTACGGAGTTTAGAAAAGATGTTCTACGGAGTCATGAGTATAGCTGTCATTTCCTTTCCTCCCGTTCTCCTTAGAGACTCTAAGGACATGGGTGTTTTTTTTAATTCTACGGAGATTGGGAGGTTTGGAGGTTTTTTCTCCCTTAACGTGAGTTCGATATAACAAAATATGTTCTTTTGTAGTGCCTCTACGAGGCAGAAATCTTTCAAATTTATTCAAAATCTTTCAAAAATTCATTCAAATTTGTAAGATTTGGACAGATTTATATGATTTCTCGCGAAGCGACTCCTTATACCAAACTGACGTTCCCTTACTCCTATCCTCCGTAGAGACCCTAAGGATTTTCACTTAAAACTCCGCAATCACTTGGTCGAAGGTGACCATCGGGTCTGTCACGCCAAAGCCGTCCTTTTTCAGTTTCTGCTTCCTGTGCTGCACGGCAGAAACAGAGATGGCATAGATGGCAGACAAGGCTGTGTTCGACAGTTTCAGTCTTGAGAGCATACACAGGCGGATGTCGTCCTCGCTGAATTGCGGATAAGTGGCTCGCAGTCGGCTCACAAACTGATTGTCGGCATTGTCCAATGTCATCTCTATCTCCTGCCAGTTGCGCGCATTGATGATGGTGCGCTTGCCTGCCGTTGGTTCGAGCATGTCGAGAATCTCGCTCTTGTCCAGGATGTGCCCGCGCAGTTTCGTAATCACCGAGTCCTTCTGCCGCAGACGCTCAGCCAGCTGTTCCGCTTCCTGCTGTTGAGCAATGCGCTCTGATTCGTGACGTTGCCGCAACTTGATTCGCCAGTTACGGAACAAGAGTGCCAGGAGCAATAAACTCAGCAACAGGATGACGATGACCGCCATCATCAAGCGACGCTCCAACGAAGCTGTTTTCATCACGTAGCCAGCCGCTAAATAGGTATCTTGCGAAGTGTTAAAAGTATTGACCGTGTTCTTCCACTCTGTGTCGAAGCCCATCTTATACTTATGCGACGAGTCACCCGCCTCCCACATCTTCTGCTTCTCTTCGTACATGCCAGCATGAACACCGATATCCGATGTGCAAGAGTGTATCGCATCATCCATAAAGTTCGAAAAGAATGCGTATCCAAAATTCGGAGCAGGCAAAGCCCACAAGGAATCCAAACACTGAAAAACGCTATCGCAAACATCAGCCGTCGGCGACTCCTTGCCACAACGAGCAACGATGGCAGCGGTGCGTTCCAGGGAAGGAAAACGATGAAGGTCGAAGGGTCCCGTCAGCAGCACAGCAGAACCATAGTCGTTCAACAAGGTCAGCAACCACGGCGCACGACACGACGACAAGCGATATTCCTTGAGCGCATTCGTGAAGCACAGCAGTTGCATCACATTTTTCGACCGTCTTCCCAAACGATGACAAGCCCGATAGCCCAAGGCATGGTCCCCACTTGCCTCAGCGCAGTGGATGGCAAGATGCAGGAGCTTGTCAGCCGTCAATCGCGTGACAAGCTCATCGTTCCGACTCATCGCCCAACAGATTCGTCCGAAACGGCTCAACAGCTCCTTGTCGTCCGTCGTGCCACCAAGACTCGCGCGTTCATAATAATAATATACGCGCATGAGGGCAGTGTCTGCCACTTGCGACTTGTCGTCCACATGCTGATAGACCGTCGTGCGCTTGAAATTCCACACAGGAGTTACCGATGGATGAGGCCTTTCCTCCTTTGTCGATTCCAAAATCGTGGAATCCACCGACGACAGGCAGGAAACCGAGTCGGCATAGCAGAGATGCCAACGCTCCTCGCGCACCAAAGCCCGCAGGAGGTCGTACAGCATCCGCGAACCTTCCCTCAGACGTGTTGTATCGACCTGTGCCAACAAATGGTCCGCACTGTCAACATCCGAAAACACGATATCTTCTGCCTGCCCAAGCAAACGCTTCTGCGGCAAGTCGCGCCAATGCCATCCGATGCAGCCCACCAAAGCCAGCACCAGCACAGCAACGATGATTCCAACTGTCTTCTTTTTCATGTCCTTTTCGTTTTGGTTGCTGCAAAGTTACGTTTATTCTTCAGTTTTCACAAGAGGAATGGGTGGAAACCATTCTTCCACCTCTTTCATCCTGTTTTTCAGCACCTTTCCCTCCAATTTTCCACCCCTTTTCCACGTTGCAAAGTGGAAAAAAGCCCAATGCGACAGTGGGAATGAATCGTTCAATGCGAGTTTAGGATGTGTGAACTGCTCAACTTCGCTTGCACAGACTCTCTCCTTCATCAGAACTGAATCGTTTTTTTGATTGAACTAAATTGCCGAGCCCTCAACGTTATTATAGCGAGGGCTCGCCCGCCTCCTCCAGCGTCTCGCCCCGCTCGAACGGCCGCCGTTCCCCGTGCTCCATGCAGTACTCCCGCAGAAACTCCAAATCAAGTCCCTCCTTGTAGGAATTAAAGTGCTTGTTCTGTTGGTGGGTCATATTATTTTTTCTTATGTTTCAAAATTTCCTTCTCAATGCTGGGCAGAGAGGCCACGAATTTCTCAAAACGTACCTTACCCATGCGGTCGTAGAGGGCACGGCCTAACTGATAGACCTTCGTCTGAAGCAACTCTGGCATATAGCCGTCGGGATTCGAGTCGGCTTACTGTGCATTCTCGATGGCATCGAGCATCAGGGGCAGGTATTTGATGTAATAGTAGCCGCCCTTCTCTATTCTGTCAAGCGCCTGTTTGGCATCTTTGGCTATTGCATCAATCCGTCCTTTCAATGAATCATTCTGTAAGCGGAAGCCTCTCATACTTCTCATTTCTTGGGGGTGACTTTTGGTTCCCGCAATTCGATGCTGGACTTCATGCGGATGGTGAGGATGGTGTCGGTGGGCTGTACTTGCTGAGATTGATAGCCCAGATGGTTCACGCGGATGGTGGCGTCGCGGAAGGGCATCCACAGGTCAAAGTGACCTTGGCTGTCGGTGATGACGGCATCCCAAGGCGTAACGAAACCTATGCCGACATTGCCTTCTGCCAAAGGCTTACCTTTCTCGTCGGTCACCGTGCCTTCCACATGGCGGCGGTTGCTGAGCAGTTCGGGGCAGTCGGTGGCATAGAGCTTGTCAACGGAATGCAGATGCATCCACAGCTGGCGCTGCGACGTAGTAGAGTAATAGGACTCGCCCCACCAATAGGACGGGGCATCGGCATCGGGCTTAAACTTGAAGGCGCTCCCTTTTACTTTTTCGTAAAGCTGCTTCTGCATGCCACTTAGCAGGCCATTCGGCTGTCCTTCTGCGACCTTTCCACCGTCGATGAATGCCAGTCGGACGATGCTGTCGCCGCCCATCACTGATGATTCAGCATGAGTGGCCGTCTGTCGGATATCTTCGACAATCTGATTGAAACGTGGGTCGTCTTTCTTAACCCACACTTCGCCGTTCTCCCACCATGCATCATCATTGGTGGTCAGCACCACGTCACGAATCAGGGGAACATAGACTCCGTGGCTGTCGCTGCCCATAGGACCGAAATACTCGTGTTGCTGTCCATAACTGCGACACTTGGCGGTCGTCAAACCGAAGAGACGCTCCTTGGCGGGCATGTCGTAGAGGTCGGGCGAGAAGCAGTCCTGATTGCTTTTCTTGCTGAAACCCGCGCGATACTTGTTCTGGAGGTAGGCGAGGCGGCGCGACTTAATCTGGTCTGCAGTGAGTTGACTGACGGGTGTGAACAGCTTGGTCTGATAATCTACAATTAGCCTGATGTCGCGGCCATCAAACAGGGACGGGTCATAGAGCGCTGCCTGTTCCTCCTTGGAGGGAAGGAATTGCCTAAGAAATAGCTGATTCCTTTCATAGAAATAATCATAGACGTTGCTCATCGACCCGTGGGACATGCTGCTCAGATACCGCAGGAAATCCGGGTCTTCTTTTCCATTGACCAAAACCAGTACGGTGTCACGCTCCCATATATAAGGCAATGACGGACGCTCAGTTTTCGATACGAAGTGAATGATGAGACTGTCTCCGCCCAGCCCTGCGATGTGTCCCTGCAAAGCGTCTTCTTTCGCTGCATTAGCAAGCCATTCGTATTCGTAGGTTCTTTGGGCTGGCTTGGTCTTAATATCGACGACACCGTTTTTTGCAAGTTCACCATATTTTTCTACATACGGGCGTTTGTTATCCTCGTCCTTATAGACCATGATGCTCTCAATATCCTTTTTGAGGAAATGCTCAAGATTCTCTTCCGTGGTAATCTGATTTTTTGCCATAAGCATCGCCTCTCCATCGACCACAACAAGTACTGAATCTTTGTCTCTTCCATTTTGGGCCGATGTCCCAGTGAGTCGCATCGAATTCGCTCCTAAACGAGATAAATTCGGAACAATATTCAATCCCGCAATACGCCTTTGCAGGGAATCTAGCATTTCAGAGTCTGAGACTTCTGCCAGCAGATTCTCCGATGTATTATCAATAATGTTGCTGGTGATTGCTTTTTCAGCATTCCCGCCGTTCGCATCCTTCTCTTTAGGGACCTCAGATTTGTTTTCTTCCGCCATCGCCACGCTTCCCTCGTTTTCTCCCTTCAATCCGTTTCCAAAAAGGAAAAGTCCAGCCACGACAGCTATGGAGGCAGCAATTCCGATGCCCCATGCCCAAGGTGCAAGAGAGCGTTTCTTAGCTTGAGTTTTCTCGCCAATTACTTCGCGCTCAAACATAGCCCATTCAGCATCCACGTCGGGCATGCCTATCTTCTTATCGATATCTTCAGTTTTCATGTTACTTTGCAATTTTAAGGGTTGATCTGATTTTAGCCAACGACCGCGTGATGTGCTTGTTCACAGCCGAAGCACTGATGCCCAGCACCGTGGCTGTCTCTTCGTAGGTCATCTCGTCCTCATAGTGCAGACTCAGCACACGCCGATCTTGCTCCGTCAAGTTGTTGTCGATGACTTGCTGAAGTTGCTGTAGCAGTTCCTCGCGTTCTTCGTTCTCGCTTGCTGCCGTATCTCGTTGCAGCTCTTCCTCCATCTGCCGTTGCAACTGCCGCGAGCGCAACAGATGGAGGCATTGGTTTCGGGTGGCCGCCAACAAGTAGCCACGGATGCTTTTATCAGCCACCCGTGGCTTGCCCTTCCAGACTTGGGTGAACACCTGATGCACGGCATCCTTGGCATCTTCAGCATTCTCCACCATCGAGAATGCCATGCGATACATGTGCGGATAGTTGTCCTTGAACAGGCGTTCAAACTCTTGTTTACTATAGTCCATAATAGTCTTTTTGGTCTTTGAATATAAGACCCTCAAGCGGCCAAATCAAATACCCCTAATTTCTTGTTTTTTGAAGAAAGATAGATTTTCTCTTGCATCAGGATTTTTCGAATCTTCGATTTGAACACAAAAATACATATAATAATCGACAATATAAGATCTTTCATTTAAAAAAGACACATACGATTACTGAAACACCCAAGGTACAGCAGATGCTTCTGTCGTTTCCTCGGTTCGTTTGAAATTCATCTTCAATTCATCAGAAGTTTTTCATCAATTCATCAGAAGTTTTTCTTTGGTTCTACTGGAGGTTTCCTTTGGTTCAACTGGAGGTTTCCTTTGATTTTACTAAAATGCCGAGCCCTCAACGTTGTTACGGCGAGCCTTCGCCATCGCAACGCCGAGCCCTCGCTGAAACGATAACGAGCCTTCGGCAACTAGTTGAATCCAAAGGAGCGCTTCAGTTGGTGTGTGGAAGAAGGTGAAAGAAAACAAAGAAAAGGTTTAGGTGGAGTGAGGAAGAAGGGACATAGAAGCCCCCTCCAACTCCCCCAAAGGGGAGGGAAGAACGTGAAGCGTGAAGTGTGAAGCGTGAAGCGAAGTCATCCGGATGGAAAAGCCAATGGTCTTCTTCGATACATGGCGGCAAACAGTTTGCCTAATTGATGGCTATTCGTTCAAAAAGCAAATGAATAAGAAAAATTCGTGAAACTTGCCCTTGGTTCACGGATTTTTCGTATTTTTGCAAACAACAATAATTAGAAACAAGATAATGGCAAACAAAGACAGAGCAGACAAATGGCTCGGTATAGTAGCTGAAGACATGAGTGTGGCTGAACTGTTATTCAACAATGGTCATTGGCTTTACACGGCTTTTATGTGTCATCAAGTTATCGAGAAATCACTTAAAGCGTATTGGTGTGTATGTCGCGATGATGATCCACCTTTCATCCATGTCCACGAACGCATTGCCAAAGGTTGCGGACTCTATACAAAGATGAGCGAGGACCAAAAGAACCTTCTTGCTCTAATACGCGACATGAACATCGAAGCCAGATATCAAGAGACGAAAGATGCTATGGCACGTACACTCAACAGTGAAATAACTGCTGAAATTTTAGAACAAACCAAACAATTGTACGAATGGATACTACAAAAGATAGAGGAAAAGTCATAAATCCTTTAGACTTCTCGCCCGACACTATACAAGGCATACTGCCCAAGGACTTCGCCTTAGAGTTGGTGCGCCGCTACAAGGAAATCATTGCCCCACATTTCGACTCTGAAATGAAGGTGATGATGTTTGGTTCATACGCCAATGGGCATCCTCATGAGTGGAGCGACATCGATGTGGCTGTCATCGTGCCCAAAGTCAATAAAGACAAATGGATGGAAACGGTTATATCACTCAATCGTGCCGTTGATACTATTAGTTGCTACATTGAGCCAATTCTTTTAGAAAGTAATGAGGACACACCCATCTATCGCGAAGTGATGCGCACAGGTGTGGCTGTATAAAATGTTATTTCCATAATAGCATCCTTTTAGCAAACCATTGGTTTGAGTGGCTCACACATTTTATCTCTGTATCCCAGCAAAAGAATAACGAAGGCGGGGTCTAATGCCATGCAGCATTAGACCCCGCCTTCGTCTTGTATTATATTGGAATTATTCCAATGGAAGATACCAGCTCTTCTTATCGCTGAGCTTCTGGAAGAGGGCTGCATTGAAGGTGCCGGAACGACGGGCAATCTTATCGGCGAGGAAAGATGGGTCGTCGCGATGGAGGGCAATGCGCTGAAGGTCGGCAAAGCGAAGTCCTTCGAAACTCTCTTCGAGTGCCATTTCATCCACAAGGAGGTTCTCCACAAAGAGGATGGAGTCGTTGCGGGATGGAAGAGAAGGGATAATATAGGTAGTGTCGGCATCGGCATCACCACAACCACGGGAATGAATACCGATGGTATTCTCGCGCGTGAAAGTGTATTGGCTATACTGGATGAGTTCGCCTGCACGTGCTTGTTCGGCAGCACTGATATAACCACGCTCGAGGGTGATGTAGTTGATACCCCACTTCAGTACGGCAAACGCAGATTCAGGATAGCCAGCACGGTTGAGTGCCTCTGCATAGCGCAGATAGACAGGAGCAAGTCGATAGGTGGTGACGGTAGGCAGGATGAGCTGGTGCGTCACACTGTTTCTGTTGCTGTTAGCACTGGTTGGGAACTTGCTGTTGGTCTGTCGGATGCTGGAGTAGTTGGTGTTGATAGTCCCTGAAGAACGCTGCGAGAGGACGGAATAGAGGCGAAGGTCGCCACGAAGGTTTTCGTTCTCATAGACGAGCGTGTCAGGAGGACAGATGGTGTCAATCGTCTGCGTGGTGGCGTTGGTGTAAACCAGGGTGTAGCGCTGCGAACGAGAGAGTTGCTTGAGCGCATTGGACGCAGTGACCTGAAAGAAATAGTTGTTGTCTTCCGTGGAGTTGAACACGTCAGGAAGCAAACTGATGATGCCGTTGTACTCGGATGTCTCCATTGGGATGTAGGAGAGGGTTTCGTCACTACCGCGGGAGAAAGCAGAGGTGTAACCACTCATTGTGGATGTGAAGTCGTAGTCCGCCCATTGAATGCGAGAGATGCCCAATGGACGCGTGTTGCCCAGCACGGTGAAATAGTCGTGGTAGTACTTGGCAGCCTCCTGATAGCGTCCGCTCCAGAGGCAGAGGTCGCCCAAGAGCACACGAACAGGGATGAAGAAGCGTGCAGATGGGAGTGAATTCATACTTCCCCACTCAGGTGCCTTCACATCGACATACGGAGCGAGGTCGGTGATGAAGTAGTTGGCAATCTGCTGGATGTCGTACTTAGGATAGAGGCTCACGTCGCCTTCCTTCTCGGTGAGGATAGGTTGGGTGACGAAAGGCACACTACCATAGTGGATGGCGAGCTGGAGGTAGGTCCATGCACGGAATGCCTTCACTGCTGCGTACTCACGGGCAAAGACACGTTCGCCTCGCTTGCTGAGCATGGTATCAACACGGGAAAGGTAGAAATTGCAGTTCTGAATGACGGCATAGTAGTCCGACACCTCGTTGTAGGCATTATCGACACCAGCCGTGAAGTTTGCCAACTGCTGGAGGTCGGTGGAGGCATTCTCTGTGATTTCAGAGAGGTCGCCTCGGATTTCACCCAAGAGGACAGTGCGGTCTGCCAGCTTCTGAATCTTGTTGATGATGCCCAAGACGGAATACACGGTGTCGTTTGGCGTGTTGAGGTTGTTGTCCTCGTAGTATTCCACTAAGCTGGACTCAGGCTCAGTGCATGAGGTGAGAAGTCCGACGGAAGTGAAAAGTGAAAAGTGAAAAGTGAAAAATAGAAGTAGAAGACCCACCCCCTGCCCCTCCCTGTGAGGGATGGGAGTAGATACTCTGCTCATAAACTTGCTTAATATATAATTCTTCATAATTATTATATTTTTAATGTAACGTCATTGCTTGAGTAACTTCCTTTTCCTCCCCTCGGGGAGGATAGGAGGGGGCTTTTACAACTTGATCTTCACGCCGAGGGAGAAGTTACGTCCGAGAGGGAGAAGACCGCGGTCGATACCTTGTCCGAGGACCGTGTTGCTCTGAGCGAACTCTGGGTCGGAACCGAGATAGCGGGTGAGGGTGAAGAGATTGTTGCCAGCTGCCCAGATGGTGATACCCTGCAGATAGGTGTTGCTGATAGGGATGTCGTAGGACAAGGTGACATTCTTCAGACGGAGATAACTGCCATCCTCAATCCAACGGTCGGAGAAGCGGCTATTGCCCATCTCGTCGAGGTAAGTGGCATGAGGAATGTCGGTTTTCTGACCTTCGTAAGTCCAGCGGTGGAGCATGGCGGTGGATTGGTTGTAGAAGTTCTTACCACCTTCAACGATGCTACGCTGGTAGTTGTAGATGTCGTTGCCCAGCGAGTAGTTGAACACGGCATCGAGTGTGAAGTGCTTGAAGGTGAGCTTCGTGAAAATGTTTCCGTAAGCATCAGGATTAGGGTCGCCAATCACCTGACGGTCGGCATCGTTGATGATACCGTCCTTGGTGGTATCGACGAACTTCATGTCGCCTGCACCGAAGTACTGACGAATACCTGTGGAGGAAACCTGATAGAGGTTTGCAGCTGCTGCTTCAGCCGTAGTAGCAAAGACGCCATCGGTCTTGTAGCCATAGAACATACCTGCTGCCTGTCCTACCCGACTGATGATAGTGCCACCATAGAGGTCGGTAGTGAAGGACTGAGAGCCGTTTGGCAATTCCTTAATCTGGTTCTTATAGTGACCGATGCTGGCACCGAGTGACCATGTCCAGTTCTTGGTAGAAATGAGACGCAGGTTGAAGTTGGCATCGAATCCTTCGTTGGTGAGCTTACCACCGTTGGTCCAGTTGGTGTTCATACCCGTGAGATAAGAGAGGGCATTGAGCGAAAGGAGGTTGCGGGTGGTGCTGCGGAAGTAGTTGATGCCAAACTGAATGCGGTTCTTGGCAGCGGCGAGCTGGATGCCAGCGGTGAGGCGGTTGGTGGTTTCCCACTGTAACTTGGTGTTACCGATATTGCCGAGGGTCTTGCCCGAAATGCTGTTGAACATCTTGCCAGCCACGAAATAGGGGCGGGACACCTGTGAGT
>JAEEGG010009731.1_pt1 | contig 21453 bp, 17 predicted proteins | sample 9134161 | NCBI WGS metagenome assembly JAEEGG01 (sample SAMN16246543, study PRJNA631951) | gut metagenome | biome: gut microbiome; feature: rumen; material: CR-attached | host: Bos | place: Iran: Karaj | collected 2018-10
CTGAAAGAAATCCGCTGTCATCCGGACACGATAGCCAGTCTGTGTAAGGACATTGTGCAGCACTATGAGGAGAACCGCCAGTATGAACTGACGGGTAAGGCGATGATTGTGGCCTATAACAAGGAGGCTGCGGTGAAGATTTATCGCAAGTTGCTGGAGTTGCGGCCTCAGTGGATTGATAAGATGCATGTGGTGGCCAGTGCTGCCAATACGGATAATCCTGATTGGGCCGATGTAATCCAGCCTAAGAAGAACCGTGAATATGCAGCCTTGTTTAAGGAAGACAATTCGCCCATGAAGATAGCCATTGTGGTGGATATGTGGCTGACAGGATTTGATGTGCCCAGCCTCGCCACGATGTATGTCTATAAGCCCATGAAGGATCATAACCTGATGCAGGCCATTGCCCGTGTGAACCGTGTGTTCCCTGAAAAGGAGGGAGGACTGATTGTGGACTATGTGGGCATTGCACAGGCACTGAAACAGGCCATGCAGGACTATACCAGTCGTGATCGTCAGCAGTTTGGTGATCCTGATATTGCGAAGACCGCAAAGGTGAAGTTCCAGGAGAAACTGGAAATCTGTCGTGGACTGTTGTATGGTTTCGACTATTCAGGCTTCTATCTTGGCACAGACTCTGGTCGCTCCATGCTGATCAGGGGTGGTCTGAACTTTATGTTGGCGCCGGAAAGAGAAGAAAAACGGAAGGACTTTATCAAGGAGAGCCAGCTGCTGCACAATGCGCTGACCCTCTGCCGTTCGCTCATCCCTCAGAAAGAGAAACTGGAGGTGGCGTTTATGGATGCCGTAAGGGTGTTGCTAATAAGGTTTACACAGAGTCATGGTCCTATCTCCAGAAGAGATATCAACGAAAGGATTGCCAGTCTGCTGGAACAGAGCATACAGAGCACGGGTGTGATCAAACTGACCACTGAAAGGGAATTCTCACTCTTCGACGAAGGTTTTATTCAGGAGCTGAAGAAGATGAAGGAAAAGAATCTTGCCGTTCAGCTGCTGGAACGTCTGGTGAAAGAACAAATCCGGAAATATGAGCGCACAAACATTGTGCAGAGTCTGAAGTTCAGCGAGATGATGAACAATGCCCTCTCGAACTATCTGAAAGGTATGCTCACCAATGAAGAGGTGATTGAAGAGTTGCTGAAGATGGCTGCTGAGATTAAGAAGACTGAGGAAGAGGGTAATGAACTGGGGCTGAATGCTGAGGAGAAAGCTTTCTATGATGCCTTGACCTCGCCTGAGGGAATCAAGGAGGCATACAGCAACGAGGAGTTTATTGCGCTGACGAAGGAATTGACCGAACAGTTGCGCAAGAACCGCACCATCGACTGGAACAAGAAGGAATCAGCCCGTGCCAAGATGCGTGTGCTGGTGAAGCGTCTGCTGAAGAAATACCACTATCCCCCCGAGGGTCAGGAGCAAGCCCTGAGAACGGTGATGGCCCAGTGTAACAAGTGGGCAGATGATGAAGACAACTTCGATATGGCAGAGGATGGCAAGACCATCATTCAGCATACCACCATCGAGAACCGTTTCCATAAGCTTATTCCCTCAGGATCCATGCTTGAAGACGTTGAGGATGACAGTGAGGTTCGCATACTCATACATAATATGATGGAGTTGTATGAGGGAACGACCATCTTGAAGATAGTGGCTGAATGTCAGAAGGAATTCGGAGAGAAATACTTCAGCATGAGCCGTAAGGAGTGGCATCACCTGATAGGTGATTATGTCAGGGATGTGACGGAAAGACCTGAATTACAGGAGGATGAGGAGTTCAGATATTCTTTGGCAGGTTAAAATGATAATTAATAATGGTACTAAAGTCGTGATCTTAGGGATGATCAAGCAGAACAAGATGTAAAGGCGTAAAGTTGTCAGGCCAGATGCATGTCACCATGAAGGTGACATAAAAACATCCCGTATCGCTTGGCGTTATGGGATATTTTTTATATCTTTGCGGCAAACATAATCATAGACCGTTTTACCATAACTTAACCAAAACCACAATGAGTAAATAGAAGAAACACCAAGCGATTGGTGACGTTTTTTGATGCTAGTTATCATGATGCTTATAAGCGGATGATCGATGAACTGCGGGAGTTTCTCGTGGACAGAGACGTCGACTATATGGAGATTACACGTCTGGAGTTCCGCAGCGACCTGAAGTACGGCGACAAGAAACGCATCTGGCAGGCATTTGGCACGATGCTGAATGCCAGGGGAAAGAAACGGACGGTAATAGCCCAACACTACCGTCAGGAAGACCTGTTTTATTGGCTTGCAGACAAAAGGCACAGCAATCTATCAGAAAATTTTGGCTCCATCAAAAGCTCTGTGTATGAGCATGTTAACACCAAAATTTAACATCTATTTGGTAGTATTTCTATATGTTAAATCGTAGGAAGCTGTTTTGATTGTTCCTAACTTTGCGACGTGAAACTTTTTAAAAACATCGTAATTATGGAACAATTGAATTTCATCGACAACAAGACACAGACGCTGAGTCTGGAGGAACTGGAGCTGACCTACAAGGAGGACTACCCCAACGGTCTGCCCATGGGTGGCATCTATCACTGTGTGCTGATACGCAGCGTGATGGCAATGCTGGAGAAGTATGGACTGAAATGCGACGAGCCGGAGATCGTGGCTGCCGACAACCGCGAGAAGTACCGCCCGGGTGTGACGGTGAGTCAGGCATTAGCCGAGCAGTATGGTGCCCAATCGCTGCAGGCCCACACGCTGCGGCGCATCCACACCTGTCTGAAGGTGCGCGACTTTGAGACTGAGGAGATGGAAACGGTGATCGGCATCAGCTATTTCCAGAAGGGCATACAGGTGGGCTTCGGCATGAATGTGCGGGTGTGCGACAACATGATGGTACTGGGCACCCAAGACCTGATCAGCAACTGTACCATCGGCGGCGTTGGCAACCCCGCCAAGGAGAACCAGAGCATTGAGGTGCTGTTGGAAAAGATCGATGCCAAGATCCAGAAACTGTCGGGCGACGTGGTATCATGGCGTGACATCATTAAGAGCTTAAAGGATTACACTATCGGTGAAGACGAGGTGAGGAACTTCTTTGCCTGGCTGAAAGAACTGCGGATTGCCTACGACACCTCGAACAAGAAGCTGCACCACTCGACGATCTATCCGCTGAACGATTCGCAGATCAATGCCGCCATGGAGCGCTGGATGATCCGCAAATGTGAATCGGATATGGAATCATTCTCGGTATGGGATTTCTATAACATCCTGAATCAGGACCTGAAGCCAACGAAGGTGGAAATACCTGTACTCTATCCGCAACTGGTGCGTTTAGACGGTGAGTTGCTGAATGCCGCGTCACTACAATTCAAAGGCCATCTAAAACCCTGGAAATAATGACACAGGAGTATGAAGAACTGAAGGACGACGTCACCTTGGTGATGGAGTCCAACGAAGAATTCTCCTCGCGTCCGAGGACGAAACCAGCCCAGCAAATCAGGGGCAAACTGCTGATATGGCCGGAGACTAAGCAGTATTACTTTGAGGGGCAAAAATCCAGCCCGGAGAAGAAGTTGGAGGTGGTCTACGACAAGGGCGACGTGAAGCTGCTGAAGACGTTGGGGGAAAAGGACAGCTCGTATATCCTGAAATCAAAGTGTCCGGGCGACTGCGTGGATCCCCTCGGCGCCACCCTCGCGAAGATTCACGACCGGCTGAGGAAGGAACTGAAGACCGAGCCGAAACTGCAGGCACCGGTGTTCGTGATCGACAGACCCAACGAGTTGCAGGTCTGGGCTAAGAAAAAGGACAAGAAGCTGAAAGCACTCATGACGCTCGACATGGCGCAGAGCCCTCAGGTGGTCTCTCTGAAACTGCAGGAACTGATGATTCAAATCAACAAGATTATTTATAACTTTAAAAACGTTTGACGTATGAAAGGACTGAATAAAAACATGTACGCGAGAATCCAGCAGGAAGCCAATCATCCTGCTGCGGTTCAAGGCTATGCGTATTACATTACCAATTTCAATTATGGCTGTCATACCATTTCCGACCGCCTGCTGAATGTTATTAACTGCGATTTTGACAACCGCGCGTTTTTCTACGAGATGGTCAAGACCTATCTGCTCTATCTTGAGGAGAACGGAGGGTTGCCCAATAATGAGCTCAGCATCAAGGCCTTTATCCTGGCCTTGCGCCAAGAGGTGTCGAAAAGAATGGTCAAGAAAACTTGTGAGGAGGATTAAGCGATGGCAATCTGTATTCAAAGGAAGTTTGGCGTACCGGCGGAAGTGGTCACGCCGCAAGCGTTTGAGGCAGTGTTGGACGATCCTGAGGTGGCACATCGCGTGGAGAGAGCACGTAGTTTCCATGCTCAGGACAAAGGGGCCTATACGCGAGAGAAAAACGGACTGCCGGGGTTCATCTTCTCGTGCAGCGGATTCATTCCCCATGAATATACCGACACGAAGGGTGTGAAGCATCCCGAAGACACATGGGCGCATCAGGAGTATGGCATACTCAACGGGCTGTTTATGGTGGATCTGGATCATGTGGATAATCCCCGGCGGCTGTGGCAGGACATCACGGCTCAGGAGGTGTGGGAAAAGGAATACAAGGTCCGGACCTTCCTTGCGTTCGTCACCTGTTCGAACCACGGGTTGAAGATCGTGATGGCGTGCAGCGTGGAAGAGGGCAACCTGGCCTCCTGTCAGAACAAGTTCTGTCAGACCTTCGGACTGCCCAATGACAAGTCGACCAAGAACTCCAACCGTCTGTCGTTTGCCCCTTGCAGGGCCGACGTGCTCTATTATTCGCCCGAGCTGCATACGTATTATAATAAGGCGTGGGCTGATAAGTACACACCGGTTTATGCCAAGGGTATCTCGGAGCCGGATATCTTTAAGATGGATGATGGAAGAGGGAAGATGGATGATTCCTCCTTTGAGGATTACCGATATGAGGGGTTGGAGATTCCGGAGATTATTGAGGCGTGGATGGAGGGCAGGACACTGCAGAACAACCGTCACGACACGCTTCTGCTGCTGTGCAAGGATCTGAAATACGTGTGCGACCGAAAAGATGCCAGGGTGGCGTATTTCGTCAACCAGCTGCAATGGGTGAAGGATCTAAGAGCAGAGGGCGATCCTGTGGACAAGACCATCGAGGACGGGCTGCGCTACCGGATGAATGCCATGATGCCCAAGCGGCTGTATGCCATCGTCAGGCAGTTGCAGGAAAAAAAGGAGTCAGGAGACAGGAGTCAGGAGACGGGAAAAAGGAGTCGGAAATCTATCAGAAGTTTCAGGAGTACGGGCATGAGCTTGAAGAGTTGGCACCGCAGTTTCCCTGTATGGAATGCGTCTTCAACGACACGCAGACACCCAGCAAGCCCGCCTACCTCTTCGTGGCCGGTGCCCTGTTCGGCACGCTCATGACACGCACGTGGTATCACTATTTCTACAAGCCTGAGAAGGAACGCCGCTTGAACTATGAGATTTTCATCGTGGACGATCCAGGTAAGGGAAAGTCGTTTGCCGAGGATCTGTATGAGGTGATCATGGCGCCCATCATCGCCGCCGACCAGGTGGGCAACGACAGCATCAACCAGTTTAAGAAGGAGGAGAAACGCAATGAGACGGCGAGCGACAAGAACAAGAAGGACGGTCTGGTGGCGCCGGATGTGAAAATCCGCATCCACGGTTCGCGTACCTCGAACCAGACATTCATCGAGGATATGGTGAACTGTACGGACGTGGTGGGCGACAAGCTGATACACCTGCATCTCTTTACGTTCGACTCGGAGTTGGAGAATGCCAACCGCCTGAGTTCGGGTTCACAGAGCTGGATGGATAAGTCGGTGTTTGAGCTGAAGGCCTTCCACAACGAGGAGGACAACCAGCAGTTCAAGAACAAGGAATCGATCAGCGGACCGTTTAAGGTATATTGGAACTTCGTATATACCGGTACGCCCGTTGCGCTCAACAAGAAGGTGACACCGAGAAACTTCGGCAGCGGTCTGTTCAATAGGTTGGCGGTGCTGCCGCTATGCGGTAACAGATATTATGTGGCGCCATTGAGGAAGCAGAGCAAGACCAACCTCGAAATCATAGACGAACTGAAGCGATGGGCTTTCATGCTCGACAATATGAAGGGCGAACTGCCGCTGTGGCCGCTGATGGAGGTGGCACATGAATGGTATGCCAACACCATGGGCCTGGCCGAGATCGAGGAAGATGAGGTGACGGCCATGTTGTGCCAGCGTGTGCCCTATTATGGACTGAACATCGCAGCACCTTTTATCGTGATGCGACACTGGGAGGAATGGAACAAGGACCAGAAACTGAAAATCGACGAGACGGACAAGAAGCTGGTGTTGCTGCTCATTGAGATTCAGATGACCTGTCAACGGCATTTCTTCGGCGGACTTTGTCGGGCCTACCTTGATAATAAGATTGCCCAGGAGCAGGCCAACAGGATTGGCTATAACTCGAAGTCGAGAAGGCTCTTGGAGGCACTGCCTACGGAATTCGACTGGAACCTGATCTTCAGTAAGATGGATAACGACGAGAACAAGACGCGCGTGCAGATCTGGCGCTGGTGCGAGGATAAGCTGATCAAGAAAACCGGAAGAGGCAAGAAGGCGAAGTTCAGGAAAGTTTAAAGGGAAGGTCGATGACGGCCTTCCCTTTTTCTTCAAAATATTACAATATTACAATATTACATTACAATTTAGTTGAATTTACTTCGACTGCATGTCATAGACCACTTGCATGAGTTTCTTGCCGAGTTCGTCGGCCATGTCCATGGTCGGGGCTTCGCTGTAGACACGGATGATGGGCTCAGTGTTCGACTTGCGCAGATGGACCCAACGGTCGGCAAAGTCGATCTTTACGCCATCGATGTCGTTGACCTTCGCGCTGTTGTCCTTGGCGAACATCTCCTTGACCTTGATGAGGATGGCGTCGACATCAGTATCGGGGGTGAGGTCGATGCGATTCTTGGCAATCTGATAGTCAGGGAAGGTGGCGCGCAGTTCGGTAGCGGTGCAGCCCTTCTGTGCCAGCGACGACAGGAAGAGGACGATGCCCACGAGGGCGTCGCGGCCGTAGTGGCTCTCGGGATAGATGACACCACCGTTGCCTTCGCCGCCGATGACGGCTCCCACCTCTTTCATCTTGGTGGTGACATTCACCTCGCCCACGGCAGCAGCGTGATACTGGCCACCGTATTTCTGAGTGACATCGCGCAGGGCGCGGGTAGAGGAGAGGTTGGAGACAGTGGTGGGGCTGGATATACTAGATGAGCTAGATTCTCTAGAAAAGCTAGAGAGGACATAATCGGCCACTGAGACGAGGGTGTATTCCTCGCCGAACATGGTGCCGTCTTCGCAGATGAAGGCCAGACGGTCGACGTCTGGGTCGACCACGATGCCGAGGTCGAAACCGCCCTGACGCATCTTGTCCATGATGCCGTGGAGGTTTTTCTCTAAGGGCTCGGGGTTATGGGCGAAGTCGCCTGTGCAGGCACTGTTGAGTATCTGATAGCCTACACCGATGGCGTCGAAGAGCTTGGGCAGGATGATGCCGCCCACGCTGTTGATGGTATCCACGCAGACGCGGAATTTGCGGCTCCTGATGGCCTCGACGTCGGCGAGCTTCAGCTGGAGCACGCTGTCGATATGACGCTGGTCGAAGGAGAAATCCTCGGAATAGTGGCCCAACTGGTCGACCTCGGCGTAGTCGAAGTCTTCGCGGGCTGCGATGTCGAGCACCTCGGCACCGTCGGCTGCAGTCAGGAATTCACCTTCGCTATTGAGCAGTTTCAGGGCGTTCCACTGACGGGGATTATGCGAGGCGGTGATAATGATGCCGCCGTCGGCCTGGGCCATGCGAACGGCCAGTTCGGTGGTGGGGGTGGTGGCGTAGCCGATGTTGATGACGTCGCAGCCGCAGCCCATGAGGGTGCCGCAGACCACATTCTTTACCATTTCGCCGGAGATACGGCCGTCGCGGCCTACGATGATTTTTAGGCCGGAATTTGCGGATTTCCCGGATTTTTTAGAGATGAATGTGGCGTAAGCGGTGGTAAACTTAACAATGTCTAATGGATTAAGGGTATCGCCGGTACGTCCGCCAATTGTGCCGCGGATGCCGGAGATGGATTTGATAAGAGTCATATTTATTTACAATTTTACTATTTTACAATTTGATTTATTCAGGCCTCTTTCTCGTAGGTGATCTCATAGAAATAGGGGAGCACGTCTTGTGTAGCAATGGCGTGACCTTGGCTATGAGGGATGATGAGGCGTACCTTGGCCTTCTCGTCGGTAAGGCTCTTAGGACGGCCTATTTTGATGTAGGCGAAGGGTACGAGCCAGCCGGCAGGCACGGAGGCTGTCTGATAGACGGAGAGCATGATGCCCTGGGTGAAGGAGCCTGAGTAGGTGCCGCTGGTGTTGGTGACACGCATGACATCGACGGTATTGGCGTAGACATCGGTGTTGTTGCGGAAGGTGGCGGAGTCGGCCTCGATATTGTACTCCCTGAAGCGGCAGCAGATGTTGGCCGTCTCACCACTTTTGAGTTTCTCGCCACAGCCAGGACGGACAATCTGCATATAGACGCCGCTCTTGTTGAGTTTGACAAACTCGTTACGGGCTGTATCGGTGGTACAGCCCTGAAGGACAAACTGGTCTTCGTCGATTACAATGATACTGTAATCGGATATGAACTTGGAGATGGCATTGCGCTCTTTCTCCTTCTTGTCGCCATAGGTCTCGTAGTCGTTGCAACTGGAGAGAACGGCTATGGCCGCGATGCATATCAATAATAGTTTCTTCATATCACTATTCACTATTCATTGTTCACTATTCACTGCTTCAGCTTCTCGCTGAAAGCTTCGAAAGCTTTTCGGGTGATTTCGACGGCCTCGTCGAGGGAACACTGCAGGCGTCCACCCGAAGCATTCAGGTGACCACCGCCGTTATAGAACTGCTCGGCCATCTCATTGCAGGGGAAGTCGTCGACTGAACGTAGACTTACCCAGATGACCTGGTCTTTCTCCGTATCCTCACGCAGCGACACGGAGAGTTTCAGTCCCTTGATCTGCTGGGGGATGTTGACCAGTCCCTCGGCATCGCCCTTGATGAAGTTGAAACGCTTCTGCTCTTCCTTGGAGATGGTGTAATAAGAGGCGTGGTAATCGGGCAGATAGACCAGTTTCTCGTACATGACGAAGCCCATCAGACGCAGGCGGTTCTCAGAGTAATTGTGGTAGACATTGCGATAGATGCGGTCTTTGTCGATGCGCTTGGTGAGCAGCTGCGAGATGATAAAGTAGATCTCTGGGCGCGTGGAAGCGAAGGTAAAGCCGCCGGTATCGGTCATCATGCCACAGTAAACGGGGATGGCGAAGTGCTTGCTCTGACTCTCAAACTGCCCGAGCTGCCATACGATGCGGAACACGATTTCGCTGGTGCTGCAAGCCTCGGTATGCGAGATGGTGAGCTCGGCAGGCACGTCAGGGTTGAGGTGGTGGTCGATGAGCACGATGACACCTGGGGTCCTGAGTAAGGCGGGCTCCATCTCGTCGACACGACTCGTGGTGTTGAAGTCGAGACAGAACACAAGGTCGGCAATCTGCAGGAGCAGGTCGCAACGTTCAGGATGCTTGTCGTAGCGGATGATCTTCTCGGTATTGGGTATCCAGTGGAGGAAGTCGGGGAACTGATCAGGCACGATGACCGTCGGCTCCTTGCCCATGCTACGGAGGAACTCTGCCCATCCGAGGCAAGAACCGATGGCATCGCCGTCAGGACTGCGATGGCAGGTGACGACGATGTTCTGGCTGGTCTTGATCAGCTCACTGAGTCGACTGCACTCCTCTGAAGTGAGAATATCAATATTCATTTAGAATAATTTGTTGGGATAGACACCCTCGTCGACGAGCTGCTGGATGCGGGCCACCGTTCCCTCGCGGTCGGCGGCGTATGTGACGCCAAACCATTTCGAGGTGGTGTCGAGCACTTCGACGGTAGCGGTCTTCTCGACGATGAGCTTGTTGACCATCAAGGGAATGAAGAATTCGGCCTTCAGGTTCGTCATATTCTTCGGGTCGCTGAGGAATTCCTTGAAGTAGGCCTCAGAATGCTCGAAGTAGTCGGGGGTGAAGCCCCACATGTTCATGGAAACGGGCGTATTGTCATCGACAACGACCCACTGACCCTGCTCGTCCTTATAGCGGATGGGCTCGGTAGCCGCACCGGCATTGGAACCATCGGCAGCGCAACGCACAATCTCCGTACGCTCTACGACGGTGGTGAGGTGCTCCTGAGCATCCTTTGAACAGATGCCGCGAGCCACGGTGCCGTTTTCCGACAGGGTGTTGCCCACGCGGAAACCTACCATAGCATACTGGTTCTTGGCACCCTCGGGCAGATTGGCGAGGAACTTGCCGATGACCATGAAGGCATCGCGGTTGTAGAAGTCGTCGCAGTTGATGACGCAGAAAGGCTCCTTGATGACGTCCTTACCCATGAGTACGGCGTGGTTGGTGCCCCAGGGCTTCTGACGGCCTTCGGGCACGGAGAAACCTTCGGGCAGGGCATCGAGACCCTGGAAGCAGAGTTCGCAGGGGATATGTCCCTCGTATTTTGAGAGGATCTGTGTACGGAATTGTTCTTCGAAGTCTTTACGGATGACCCATACGATTTTGCCGAATCCGGCCTGGATGGCGTCGTAGATACTGTAGTCCATGATGGTTTCGCCGTTGGGGCCCAGTCCATCGAGCTGTTTCAAGCCACCGTAGCGGCTTCCCATGCCTGCTGCAAGCAGGAAAAGTGTAGGTTTCATATTCGATTCTATTTGATTTTTTACATATTTGGCTGCAAAGATACAAATTTTTAGGGAATAGTGAAAAGTGAATAGCGAAGAATTTGCTACCGCTCTACATTTATTAACTATTCGCCCTTTAGAACGGGTATCCGATGGCGAAATGGAGGGTTTGCATATCCTTGAACTTGCCGAAGTTGAAATAGCCGCGATGCTCGTAAAAGAGGTTGGACTCAGGATTGTGTAAAGCAAAGCCCCAGTCAACGCGTATGACGAGGAATCCCAAATCATAGCGCAGACCAATGCCTGTGCCGACGGCGATGTCGTTGAAGAAACGCGAAGGTTTGAATTTCATCATCCCATAATACTCTTGTAAGAAGTCGTATAATTCCAAAAGAAAATCTCCTTCTTCACCTTCTACTTGTTCAAATAATTCCCTGTCTCCGAGATAGAGATCCCTTATGCGCCATGTGTTGCCGATATCAATGAAGGCAGCGCCATGAAGGTCTCCGAAAAGTGGCATGCGGTATTCGAGATTAGCAACCAGCTTCAGGTCGCCGTTGCGCATCATATAGGAGAATTGACGGTCACGTCCGCCAGCAGTTGTGAATTCGCCAGGACCTACCTCACGGACTGGGAAAGCACGGATGCTGTTCGCGCCTCCTGCATAGAACATCTCGCTGAAGGGTGACTCGCGGCTGTTGCCATAGCTACAGATAATGCCTGCATTGACATGTCCCACAAGGCTTGATGAGGTGCCCAGACTCCATGTCTTGGTGAAATCGGTTTCTAAACGCAGAAACTGTGAATATGGGTTCTTGAATAGCGTCTTATTTTTCTCGTCATAGCTGTGTCCGCCCAAACGGTTGTAGAGTGAGAGAATGTTGCCCGCCTCTTCGAAAGATGTCTCCCATCGTATGGGATTGCGGTAATTAGAAGGGCTGGTGTAGGTATAGGTGTATCGCATCTTGGGGATGAACTTGTCGCCCATGACGGCATCCAAATAGAGAATGCTGTCCTTCAGTTCTTCGAATTTGTCGGTGGTACTGTTCAGATACTGATAACTGAGTGTGAGGGGCGAAAACTCATGACGACTGTTGGGAGAGGTCTGCCAGCGGTAGGTCCATTCGCCAGAGACGACGTGCATCTTGTAATACTCCGCCCGTCGTATCACGTCGGTGGAGATTTTTGCGTATGTGGTAGGCGTGGTAATGAAACGGCGGGGCTTGGGGCGCCCGTTCTTATCACGACGTACCTTTTCACTGTTGTAGAAGGGTGCGATGATACGTGGGAATTCAAGCGATATATCAGCACCATATTGGAAAGTATTCATGTCGGCGGAGGCTCCGCTCTGCCACTCATTCGAACCGTGCAGGTTGATGTCGAGTAGCTCGCCACCCTTAAAGGCGTTGCGCTTGGTGAAACCGATCTTTACCTCAGGACCCCAACGGCCGATGGTACGTCCGTTGATATCGGCACCAAAGTAGAAGTCGTAAGGCTTGTCAAATACACAGTTCAGCGTGAGGTCGAGAGTGTCAGTACCAACCCGTGGCGTGAAGACGAAATCGGTGCTGCTGAACACACCTGTGGCATTGATCTTACTTGCCGATTGCTGGTATTTCTCCTGACTGAAAGCCTGACGCGGGCGGAGGGTGAGGTCTTTCAAAATGGTGCGCGGACGGATGGGTGAGCTTTTGCCGTTATAATGGATGGTGAGATGCCGGCGCTGGATGGAGTCGGAGAGTATCTCGCGTGCTGTCTTTCGGAACTGCACGTCGATATGGCCGATATACCATTTCTTCAAGACCTCTTCTCCGAGACCGTCGACCATCTGTAGACGGAGCTGCGTTTTGTTGGGTACGGCGATGGTATCGGCGAAATAGGTGGTGTAGCCGGGTGTGAAATAATAGTAGCCGTTGTTGCGGAAGAGCGAACTGATGCGGTTGCGCTCACCATCGAGGGATGAAACGCTAAAAGGACTATCCTTGGGGATGAGCGTTTCCTGACGCGTAGAGTCGATGAGCTGTTGTAGGGAATCAGTAAAGCCGATATAGGCTAAGGAGTCGACGGTAAACAAGGAATCAAGCGTGACGGTATAGCGGAGCTTGCTCTTCTTGGGATTCTTCATGGGCACGGGTTCGTAGCTGACATTACCACGTAAATAACCGTAGTTACGAAGAACAGACGTGGCCACAGAGGCACGGAGGGCAGGATTTACCTGACTCATCAGCACAGGCGCCTTACCGAATGACTTTGTCATCCATTTGGCAAATTTGGAGTTTTTCGAGGCGTATGTGTTATAGACCCAGAGTCGCCACGACCAGGGTGCAGCATAATAGCTGCTGAAGAAGAGCGAACCATTGGGTATGGTAGCGAGGGCGGCCTCTACTTCTTCCTTCATAGTGGTCTCTTGGGTTTCACGGGCCTTATCCTCAGGCTGTTCGTTGCTCTGCTCGTCAATATATATTATTTCTTTCAGCCCTCGGAAGAGTTGGTCGTCATCAGGAATGTTCTTCGTGAGGGAACAGGAGCATAAGAATACAGAAGAAGACAAAAGAAGATAGAGGGAGATAGATGACACTACTTTTGCCATCGACAGGTTTAAAAGACTTGAGATATGTCTTCTATCTTCTTTTATCTTCCTATATCTTCTTTTATCTTCTTTCATCCTTATTCTGATTTACTCTTAAACTGTCCGTTGCCGTACTGTCGCGGCGTAATGTCTGTCCTGGCAATGGTTGTGTGGTGAGGCGTCGCATGGGCTGTTCCTCCTTCTTCCAGAACCGGATAATATCCCAGAAATTGCTGAGCTTGCGTCGCCAGACGAAACCGCCACCATACATATTGGTATAGCCGTCGAGCCAGTCGTAGACATTCTGCTGGTAGAAGAGCTTGGCATTCATCGTACCGCTCTGGTTCAGACGATATTCCATTGTGACATTGTCGAAGAACGACTGTTTCTGTCCCTGCATGTTGGCACCAGAGGAGACAACGCCACCCAGTTCAATCTTCAGACGGTTGTCGAAGAACCGCTTGGCAAACTTGAACGAGTAGTCGGTCTGTATGCTGCCAGAAGCATTGGTGGTATTGTCGATACCCACGCTGAGGTCGATGGTCTTCAGGGCAGAACCTGCGATGTTGTTGATCTCGCTCTGGAGGAACGTGCTGAGCGCAGAGTTCATCGAGAAACCGCTGGTGTTTGAGTCGGCCAGATACATGCCTGTTGTAAGCATGGCCACAGCCACTTTTCCGCGTTCTTCGGCGGTCATGCTGTTGAGGTCGCCGTTGATGAGGTTGTCCTCAGGGGCTTCGATGATGAACTGCAGTCCCATATTGTTGAGCGTCTGGGTGATGATCACACCGCACTCGAAGGATACCACGCGGGTTGTGCTCTCGCTGCCGACACTGGCTTTCACATGCTCTGTGGCCGTGATGTTCAGCTTGGGATTCATGGCGTCGCCTGTAAACTCCACGTAACTGCCGTCCTTGATGGTAAAGGTCTTCAGCGGAATCACTGGCAGCGAGTATTTCATCTCGCCTCTGTTCAGGGTATAGCGGCCAGTGAGGTTGAGGCCTTCGTGGTTGTATTTCATACGGAGGTCGCCATTTCCCATGAGGTCGATGTAGTTGGTCTGCTCTACGTTGAGGTCGCAGACAATGTGTGCTCCTTGGGCCACGGAGATGGTGAGGTCGGCATTCAGACCAGTGGGTACGGGTCTGACGACAACGGTCTGTGTGGAGTCGCTGAAATCGGTAAATTTCACCAGCTCGTCAAGACGGTTATCCGTTGAGAGGGGCGAGTCGAGGAGCATGTAGGTCATATCGGTAGAGCTGAGCACATCGAGCCGTCCTCGCATATCCAACTGCTCTAACGGTCCCTGCATACGAGCCATGAAGTTTACGTATGCTTTGCCGAAAGCAATGCTCTTGGCTTCTTGTTTGGAATTGATGAGCAGCAGGTTGCGGGCTCGCATACGCATATCCATCGTAATACGGTCCATATCAGAGAAGTCGATGTTACCCATCATGTTGATAGGCTCGTCGTTATAGGCATAGAGTCCGAAGTTCTCTAACAGCAGACGGGAATCGATGATACGGACGGGGTCGTTGTCGAAGCGCATACGGATGCCGTAGGGCTGGCTCACTAAATAGGCATCCTCTACATAGACCTCACCATCGACATGTGGATGCCTCAGGGTGCCCTTGATGGTAAGCTCTCCTTCGGCATAGCCGTCAAGACCCACAATCTGATCAGTGATGAATCCGTTGATGAGCGACATGGGTAAACGGGTCATGTTGAAGGTGGCATCGATATGCCCCTCATCCTTATTCTGATAGTTGCCGCTCAGCGTGCCGAATTCCTCGTCGTTAAGCATGAGATGGGCCTCGACGGCATGGGTGTCGTCTTCCTTCATCAGATAGACAAGCTCAGTGCTGATATTGCCGATGGGGGCTCCCTCGTAGGTCATCTCCTGAATGGCCATATCTGAGACCACGGAGAACTGTTCGTTTTGATCCTGCAGGATGTGATAATCGCCGTTGAGCCTACCTGTGATTTTCGGCAAATAAGGCATCACGGAGGTGAGCTCACCCAGATCGATGCGGTTGCACGAGAGGGTCAGATCCTGCAGCATGGTGGAGTCCTGATTCTCAGTATAGAGCTTCAGACCCGTCTTGTCGTCGGCAATAAGGTCTACCTTGGCCTGTATCTTCTTGTTGCTGCCGAGGAAGATGTAGTTATCCTTGTTCAGATTGAATTCCTTATAACCCAACGTCGGACGGTCTGGCATCAGCTTGAAGCGGATACCGCCTGTTTCCATCTCAGCAGTGGCTCCGATCCTGACACCTAACTTGCCCTCTTTGTCAAAATAACGCAATCCCGCCAAGGCACCGTGTTCATGCACATGACCGTCGATCAAGGCGTTGAACACGAACTGTGGATTCCTGCGGTTGTTGCGGATCTGGGCCTGATAGGTAAGACGGTCGCCTTTCTGCGTCAGGTTCAGATGGATGGTGTCGATGCGGGTGCTGTCGTAATTCAGCGAATACAGATGGCCGGAGCCGTTGATGCCCGTCTCTGGCGACAAGTGCAAGTCGAGCAGAAGGTCCTTGAAGTCAATATCCTGGGTCTTCAATAGATTGGCGACGGGATTGTCTCGCTTGCTCTCCACATGCAGTTTCATTGTGGGCAGCAGTCGTTTGATGGCTGGCTGGTCAATCACCTTGTCTTCGTATTGGGCAATAGCGGAGTCTCCAAGGGTGGTCAGCTGTTTCATCACCCGTTCGTAACCGCCCTGGGCATCAAGCTTCACAATGAAGTCGCCACTCTGCATCCTGACGTAGGTGGTGTCAGGATTGGTCTTCAGCAAGATGCCTACCTTCGTGGGATAGTAGGTTGTTTTGTTGTCCTGGATGCTGATGTTGTCAATCAGGCCACTGACGTAGTGGGTGTCTTTGAGGTTGGATTTGATGTCAAGGTCACCAATCATACCAATAGTAAGGGGCTCGTCCAAGATGCGCATTTGGAAGAGGTCGGCCTTGGAGAGGTCGGCACAGATCTGGGCCTCGATGGAATGTTCTTTGGAGAGGGCTGGTGCCAACAGCACATCGGCGGTGATGTCGCCTTGGAAGAGGACGTTATGGCCAGTGATGGTGGCATGACCTCGACCGTTGCTGACGTTGGCCTTCGCTGACATATTGCTCAGATCCCAGCTGCCATATTGCAGTTGATGAAGGGTGGCATCGGCCGTCAAACGGGTGTTCTTGGAGAGAAAGTCTGTGCCATAGCCCTTAGCGAAGATGTCGGCCGTGAGGGTATAGATGGAATCCTTTGGCATGAAGTGATGCAGATTCAGATTCTTGATGCTGATATCTGCGTCATAGCTCATCAGACTGGGCACCATCTCACCCTTGGCATTCTGCGGAATGGTGGCGGTGCCTTTTAGTTGGATGGCTCCCTGACCTTCGCGGGCTGTGAGATTAGCCGTGTATTGTGGACCATTGGCTTTCAGCGTGCCGCCGAGGGTAATGCCGTTGGGGATGCGGTAGTCGTTCATCGTTTTGGGGTCGAGCATAGCCGTCAGGAAGCCGATGTCCTGTGTCTTGGCGTTCATCTTCAGATCGGCCTGTAACTTCGACATATCGCTCAGGTTGCCCACAGTACCGTTGGCAGAGAGATGGAAGGCGGTGGGCAGGTTGATGTCGAGACCCGTGAACTCCATCCGCTGCATATTGCCATTGAGTGAACCCTTAATGGCGATGGGGTGATTGGGATATTTGCGGATAAACGCTGCCGGCATGTCGCCCATGAATCGCATCAGGTCTTGCTTGCCCAACTGCGCATTCAGTCGCATCCTCATTTTACCTGGATTCTTTTCGTCAAAGGCGTTGAAATCCATATCCACCTCAGTGTAGATATCCGAATCAGGCGTCTTCAGACTAAGGGCTGGTATCTGTATTTTATTAAAGGCCGAATCGAGTTTTACGCCACCTTCCAACTTGCTGATTTCCAGACCGCTCTTTTCTTTGAGGCAGGTGTTGCTGACAAAGAAAGAGGTACCCTTGGGTGTATAGCTGATGGAGTCGATGCCGAGATGGATATCCGTGAGGGCGATGTGGTTGTAGTCGAAGCCTGCCACAGTGGGCTCAAAGCGGTTGTCATAGCTCAGCGTTCCATCGTTCCATCTGAGGCTGCCCACCTGATAGGTCTCTTTGCCGAAATCGATGTTGGCTTCCTTGGCAACGGCGTGGCCCATATAGGTGTCTATGTGGAGCGTGTCGCCAGGCAGATGAATCGCAAGACGGGTCTTGTGGATGCTGAGGCTGTCGGCATTGATGATCCATTTATTGTCTGAGGTGGTGGTATCAACGGCGGCTGTGTCGGATAGTTGGATGTCGAGGTCGGCATCAGCCAGTCGGGCCCCGTTCACTTCAACCGTTTCCTGATCCAGATCGATGCCCTTTGAGGAGAGCCAGAGTTCTTTCAACTGACCCTTGATGCGCAGGTCGCAGATAAAGCCGTTGGTGTTGAGTTTGGCCTCCTGCATCGAGAGTTCGTTGATGACGATGCGTTTCTTCAGCAGTGGCCTTAATTGCATGTTGGCCGTCAGGTGGCCGATGTCGGCAATGGTGTCTGTAACGTTTTTCAGGGAGTCATTGGGATGAAGCATGCGGAAATCGTCGATGCCGAGATTGAAGGGCCATTCCAGGTTGACATGTCCCACGGTGATCTCCATGCCCGTTTTTTCTGAAGCGATGGCCGCTACTTTCTTCACCGCCCAGTTTTGTACGGGTGGCAAGTAGAGTAGTGCGGCGAGTATGAGAAACAGCAGAATGGGCGTCATTACCGCTATCGCCATCCACTTCAGCGCTTTCTTCACTTCTTCCTTCTTACATCTTCCATCTTACATCTTCCTTCGTCTAAAGCTCGCCAAAGCTTGTCGTCGGGTAGGGGAGCCTCGGCTATAATCATCTCCTTCGAGACAGGATGCACAAATTCCACCCGTCGCGACATGAGTGAGATGCTGCCATCGGGATTGCTCCTTGGAGCACCGTATTTCAGATCGCCCTTGATAGGACAACCCATCGCAGCCAACTGACAGCGGATCTGATGATGCCTTCCCGTCATGAGGTTCACTTCGAGCAAGGAATAGTTATCGCTATGACTGAGCACACGGAATTTCAGCACGGCCTTCTTGGCATTGGGCTTCTCGTGGTCGTAGGCATAGCTCTTGTTCTGCTTCTCATTCCTCACGAGCCAATGCGTCAACGTCTGCCATTCTCCTGCCTCCTGACTCCTGCCTCCTGTCTCCTGCCTCCTGTCTCCTATCTCCTGTCTCCTCTCTCCTTCTCTCCTTTTCACTATCGCCCAATAGGTCTTATGCACCTCGCCCTCGGCAAACATCTTGTTCAATCTTGACAGCGCTTTCGAGGTACGAGCAAACACCACTAACCCTGATACAGGTCTGTCCAAACGATGCACCACCCCTAAGAACACAGCCCCAGGTTTGTCATATTTCTCTTTGATATAGTCCTTGACAATATCAGAAAGGGGGCGATCGCCAGTCTTGTCGCCCTGTACGATCTCCCCGCTCTTTTTATTTACAATGATGATATGGTTGTCTTCGTAAACGACTTCCATAACTATTCACTATTCACTTTTCACTATTCACTACATGTTCATTCCACCATCAACTTGGATCACCTGTCCGCTGACGTAGCTCGACATGTCTGATGCCAAGAAGGTTGCCACATTGGCGATGTCCTCTACCTGTCCGCCGCGACGGAGAGGAATCTTCTGCTTCCACTCGTTGCGAACCTCCTCAGGCAGAGCGGCTGTCATGGCTGTCTCGATGAAACCTGGAGCAATGGCGTTGGCACGGATACCCTTTGGACCCATCTCCTGACCGATACTCTTGGCGAGTGCAATCAATCCAGCTTTTGAGGCAGCATAGTTAGCCTGACCAGCATTACCGTGGACACCTACCACAGAGGCCATGTTGATGATACTTCCGCCACGCTGACGCATCATCACAGGCACACAAGCGTGGATAAAGTTAAAGGCCGACTTCAGGTTGACGGCAATCACGGCATCCCACTGCTGCTCAGTCATACGCAGCATCAGGCCGTCCTTCGTGATACCTGCATTGTTCACCAGAATATCGATGCTGCCGAACTCTTCCTTCACAGCCTTCACAACTTCCTCAGTCTGAGCAAAGTCGGCTGCATTCGAGGCATAGCTCTTGGCCTTCACACCCTTGGCGGCGATTTCCTTTTCTGTTTCCTCATTCACTTCGAGGTCGGTGAATGCAATGTTGGCGCCTTCTTCGGCGAACTTCAGTGCGATAGCTTTTCCGATACCGCGTGCAGCACCTGTAATCAGCGCTGTCTTACCTTCTAATAATTTTGTTGTGTTCATACTCTATTGATTTTCATTTAGTTATATATTCGTAAATTTGATTTGCTGAAAATTTGCATTATTGTACTACCTTGCGGCCATCCCGTATTACTATCCCGGTGGCAGCGTCAGGCGTTGGCAGTTCCGTACCGTTGAGGCCGTAGGCTTCGCCCTTTGGGGCATCCATCCGGGCGGCATTAACGCCCGCCGACGTATCTTTGGCGAGCATGATAGTACCGTTACCGTCATACGTGGTTAGCGTCATTGAGCCGTCGGCAAATTCCTTAATCCTAAAATTGACTATACTTTCGTTTCCATTCCAAGGCAGCAGGTGGAGAAAGTATTTATCTGTTTTGGCTACCGTTACCCAATAGCCTTTGAAAAACACGTCTACCGTTTCCGTACCGTCGAGATAGGTAAACTTAGTATAATTGCCGTCGGCAAATTGTACGCTTTGCATTGCGCCCCGGCTTTGGCCGTTGAACGTACCAAACGAGCCGGTAACATTCCAAGTGCCTAACAACTCCAATTCGTCTAAACCGAAAATGTAGTTTTGGGCGTTGGCCGTCAGGTAAGCCAGACCAAACACCAAGATAAAGCAAAGTCTTTTCATACGCGCACGTTATTTATTATAGGTATCTAATATCCCGTCGCCGTTGGCATCTAACACACCATCGTAGCGGGCAAACTGATAGCGGCCTGATATATCTACGTAGCCGTCGCCCGAAAACCGCCTTTGCAGTCTACCCGTAGTCATAGCGTCGAATCGGTTAGCATCTACGAAAGAACAGGTAAGCGTCAGGCCGTCGCCCTGATAGGTGTAGTTTGGGTATTGCCCTGTAGTCGAGATTTCCGTTAGTTGGCTAACGAGGCTACCGGCATCAAAGGCCGTTACCCGCCAACATTTGCCGTTGGCTACCTCTACACTTAGCGTTACCGTACCCGTTGAGGCTACATAATGGCCCGTAGGCGTACTTTCCTTATCGTCGCCGTCAGATGAACACCCGGCGAGTAACAAAAGCCCTATAAGCCAAAATAAGTACCTTTTCATAGTTAGTAATCAGGAATTAACGCCACTATCCGACATTTCTTTTTTGTTCAGGCAATAGCCTTTCAAGTTCAGAGATACGGGCTTTGTACTTTACTATTCTATCCAACAGGGTTTCAATAGTAGTTTCAAGTTTGGCTATTTCGACATCTTCCGGGCTATCCATCCCGTCAGGTAATACGCGCATATCCCCAACGCCACGCAACAGCCATTCAGCCGATACGTCGGTATGGGCGTTAAGAATCAGCAACAAGGTATCTACCGTTATCGCGCCGTCGTGGGAGATTTGCCGGTTTAGACGTTTTTGGGTAGCCTTATCACCGTTGGCCAAACCGTTTTCCGTTTCCGCAAATTCAGCAAAAACCGCTGAAATTCTTTGTCTTACGTCGTTTTCTGTCTGCATAACCTAATACCCTTAATTGTTATAAAAAGTTAAAGATTAGACGTTTTCGCCTAAAATGTTTGGTAGTTTACCCGAAAACGTCTATCTTTGCACCCGATATAAGTAAGTAACTAAGTAGCGGTACAAGAAAGGCTGTCGGACATCTAAGCCCAACTATCGAATAATAACCAACTGCAAAGATACGGCAGTTTTTCTTTTCCGCCAAAGGTATAAGTAAGTAAATAAGTAATTTTAACTAAAATTTGTCGATTATGGCACAAAAGAGCAT
>JAEEGG010009732.1_pt1 | contig 21451 bp, 23 predicted proteins | sample 9134161 | NCBI WGS metagenome assembly JAEEGG01 (sample SAMN16246543, study PRJNA631951) | gut metagenome | biome: gut microbiome; feature: rumen; material: CR-attached | host: Bos | place: Iran: Karaj | collected 2018-10
GGAGCCCTGCGACATGAGCCATACGCTTCTTGAGTTCCGCGACAGTCGCATCAAGAATATCGACTTCAAAACGGCGCTCAATGTAACGACGTGTAATAAACCCAAGCGACATGAAGTAATCGCCCTGGTTGCCTTCGGCAAGGTAATTCTTGTTGCGCAAATTCTTGAGAGCAAGTACTGCTTCTTCGTACGGCGGGAGCTGCGGAGCTTCACCACGCTTTGCAAATTTCTTGTGCAAGAACCAACCAAGGAATACGAGCAATGCAACGCCAAGCACAGCGAGCATTACATAAAGCCACTGCGGGAGTCTCGGGTCGCTCAGCGGATCTTCCACTTCAAGGATATCTGCTTCTTCGCCAGTCGTACGGTTAGAAACCTTGACTGCGACCGGGTCCGTATGCGTCTTGACCGTATCGGTTCCGACAATGGCGTTCACTTCTTGCGGAGCAATCAAAAAGTCACCGCTCACAAATGTATTGAGCGTTGCAAGCCATGTGAACTTCGCCGTGCCTTTGGGCATGCCTTCGGTAATTTTTTCATTCTTCATTTCCTTGACTTCAAAGCTGCCAAGGTTACCGACAAAGCTCGGTAAATCGACAATCGCATTTTCAGGCGCCGTGACCTGGATTTCGTAATTGAACTTGTCGCCGATAAAGACCTGTGCGTTATCGACATTCGCCTTGACCGTCAAATCAAAAGCATTAGCAGAAACAACTAAAAGTAACGCAAGCGAAAAAAGGAATTTGAAACTTTTCAATGAAGTAAAACGAGACATCTTAAACCTCAAAAGGGAATATACAAAAAATTCAAATCGTAAACAAACCGCACACCGCCCTAGATCGCGACACTCCTTCCTACCGCCTACTTTCTACTGCCTACTATTTATCACTTTCTTCAGCATTCTTTGGCTGCGCAATGCGACGGTCGGGTGTTCCCTGTAAATCGATGCAAAAAGCTTCGTGTACGGGATTTCGCATTCGGCAAGTTCCTGCATGGCAGCTTTTGCTTTCTGCTTACCCAATTCCTTAAACGCATACGCATCCGCTTCGAATTCCTGAGTCCAGCAGTACCAATTGAAAAGATAACGGAACGGAATTGCCACTAAATGCAGCCACAAAATCGATTCAAAAAAGCTCACGTTCCAACGGGTGACCATTGCCGCCAAGAACCATACGGCAACCATCAAGAATGCAACTTTCATCAAATTACGCAAAATCGAATGGTGCAAAACGCGATGGCCTTCTTCGTGCTTTTCCACGAACTGGCTTTTCTGCGGTTCCCTGCGGTTTTCCGGAAGCGGTACAATATCGTTTATTAGCGGAATCAATCGCAATACGGCAAAAACGCCACCACGCAACTGTGTCAACCTGCGTTCGCGAATTTCAATCGCAACACGCAACGCAATTTCAAGACAAAGTAAAATATACAACAACATAACAGAAAAAATTGCGCAGTTCAATCATTGCCTAAGCGATGATTTTCACAATAGCATTCAAGCGCTTGACCGATTCTTCAAAGCGGGATTTTTCCCACTCCACGAATCCCTTGTCCACCGGGTGGGCGCTATCGTAATCGTCAAAAATCTTTCGACCGCGTTCGTTGTCGCGATCCAAGCCATGACTTACGCTATCAAACCATTCCTTGTCGAGCTGTCTGTAACGCTTGACCAATTCGTCCATTGTCTCTGGAAGCGTCACGACTCGTGCAAGTTCCTTGTTCGTTTCGCCAAGCAATTTACGCAATTCGCGCGGAGACTGCTTCGAGAGCGATTCGTCGCCTTCCACAAGCGTAAGCATCAAATCGAGCACATAACGTTCCAGATATTCACCATACGTCTTGATGGCATTCTGTCTCACGCGCTCGCGCAAGAAGTTTTCACCAAGACCGTCAATATCAGATTTCGTATAAACGTCCTTGACCTTCACCACCTGCAAGCGGTTGTAAGCATCAAACACCAATCGAGCTGTTTCAGGATTGTAAATCGAGTAGAACGTAGAAGGCACAATGCCCTTGCCGCGGATAGCATACTTGTACGCATTGCGGTCGAGCGCATACGTATTCTTCGAATAGTTCCAGCCCGGCACAATTTCGTTAAGGCGTGGAGCCACACCCACCAGCTGCGGGTCGCCCGCATGGATCAGCGAGAACGGAAACTTGAGTCGTTGCGGCAAAGTCGTGAGTCCGCTTGCAATCAAAGTAAACGGAGACTCGCGGAAATTCGACGGGAACTTGATGTTCACGCCAAGACCAAAGAACATACCCTGACCCGGCATCACTTCCTGATCGGGCATGCGGCCCGTGTGGTTGCTACCGACGTTCGCACCATAGCCCAAGTTGCCACAGCCTTCCGGCCAAAGTGCTGCAATCAAAAGCGAATGATGGTGCATCTGCGTCATCGGTCCCATGTAAGAACTATTGACTTCACCTTCTTCGATATGGCAGCACGGCGCAATGATGGAAGACTTCACGATAGCCTTGCTCCCCACCTTGCAACGGCTCATCAGCACGGAACTCTGGACCTCGGCACCCGTGTGAACCTTAACGCCCATCTGCACATTCGTATTTTCGAGAATCACGGAATCGTAGACATGGCTCGATTCTTCGAGCGAACTCATGATGATGGAATTGCGAATCTTTGCAGCACCTTCGATGCGGGCATGCGCACCAATCCAGCTATTGCGGATAATGTTCGTGTTCGAAACGACTGCGCCCTTCCCCACAATTCCAAACGGGAGTGCAAGTTCAGACCTGTACGTGCTGAGCATTTCAGCAAAAGAATCCTGGACGCTCTGTTCAGTCTTGTGGAAAAGCTGCAAGTCGACAAGCTCCGTCGTGAGTTCCGGGAACACCAGCACCTCGCGGCCGCCCATCTCGTTACCCACGTTAATCGACGAACCGACCATGTAATTGATCTTGCCACTGCTGACGAGCGTGCCCACATTCTGCACAACCGCGCTACTGCGCACAAGCACATTGCTCAACGTCGAGACCTTGTAAATCAAGGCATTCTCGATAATGCAGTTATGCACCATACAATCATAAATACCTGTAGCGACCGAAACATCGCCCGGCAAGAGGAGTGTGCCAAAAAACTTTGGGAGGCGCACATCGCCCATGAAACTCGAGCGGAAAATGCGGTTCGGGTCGAAGTCGGGCTCGACCAGCACCTTCGACCAGTCATCACAACTGTTCCCGTTTTTTTCCAAAATCTGGATTTCAAATGCCGTCATCGGACGGTACTTGCCAGTTGCGGACCTAATTACCTTAAAATTCTCGACCGAAGTAGCCAAAACACTGCTCTTCAGCGCTTTTTTCAATTTCAACAATCGCTGCATGGCTAAAAAATAGACTAAATTAGGGGCGATGATGAAGGACTACCTCTTCAACCTAATAAAAAAACATCAATATAATATCTCCATCTATACGGAAGATATTTTTGAGAGACGTTGTCAGGAAGAAATTATCCGCAGCGACGAGGACAACAGTTCCTTCGTGTATGTCGAATTCGACTTCGAAACCATAGACAATGTTCTCGGGAATGAGACCAACTCCCAGCAGTTCTGGAACATCTTCCTAGAAGCGCTTTCCAAGAACAAACGCGGAAACGACGTTCTCGGATTCCTCGAACACGAAAGCGGAATAGGGCTTCTGCTCCTCGATTCTAAAATTGATGGCTGGATGCGCCTTGCAGGTCGCTTTATTCGTACCGCAAGCAAGCACAATTTCGAGATCATGAACCTCGTGCTTGAGAACAACGTAAAGCCAATCGTCTATCCGAGTTGCATTCAGGATATTCAGGCACAGCAAGCCGCAAAGCAGGAACAATGAAAGTTCTCGTCATAGGCTCCGTCTATCCAAGATTTCAAGAAGACGCCGAAGTCCCTTGGCTGCGCACTTCTATCGCGCACCTGAAAAAAGCGGGTGCCGAAATCCAGGTGCTCGCCCCTGCCTACAAAGGACTCAAGAGCCATGACATCGACGGAACGCACGTAAACCGTTTCCGCTACGCATTTGCAAATTGGGAAATCCTCACGCATGAGGAAGGCGCCCCAAGCAAGATGGCATCCAAGCCGTGGTTGCAGCTGCTTGCCATTCCCTACATCATCAACGGATTTTTCCAGTGCATCAGGATTTGCCGCAAGTGGCACCCTGACGTAATCCACGCACACTGGCCGTTCCCGCATGCTTACATTGCGCTCGGCGCCGCCAAGCTTTTTAAAATTCCGCTCGTGCTGAACTTTCACGGTGCAGAACTTCTGCTCATCCGCAAAAAGAAGTGGGTCAAGCCTCTCTTGAAATTTGCCATCGGACAGGCACAGGCAATCTTTGCAAACTCGAGTTTCACCGCCGGAAAAATCAAGGCTCTCCGCAACGTAAACGTCGAATGGAGCCCGTACGGAACGACTCTCGAAGGGGCAAGTCTTCCCCTCGCTTCTGCTGCAAATGCAGCATCCGCTACCCCTTCTAGCGGGGACACCCCGCAACTCCCCGTGCCGCATCTAGTGAACGGCAAGTTCAAAATTCTCTTTGTCGGGCGACACATCGAACGCAAGGGAATCTGCTACCTCATCGAAGCTGCAAAATACTTGCCCAGAGACAAGTTTGAAATCCGCATCGTCGGTGTCGGTGACTTGACCGAACAGCTCAAGGCGCAAGCCGCCGCAGTAAAAGAAGGCGCCGAAATCATTTTCACAGGCAAGCTCTCGCCTGAAGATCTCGCAAACGAATACAGGACTGCAAACGTCTTCACGCTCCCGGCTATCGTCGATCACAAAGGCGACACCGAAGGACTCGGAGTCGTGCTCATCGAAGCTATGGAACTTGGACTGCCGATTGTCGCTAGCAATGTCGGTGGCATCCCAGATGTCGTTGTCGACGGAGAATCCGGAATTCTCGTTCCTGAAAAAGACCCTGTCGCCCTTGCCGACGCCTTCAAGCGTCTCGAAGTAGACCCTACATTGATTCAAAAACTTCTCGCCGGCGCCCGCAAACGCATCGACGAATGCTTCACCTGGGACGGCATCATCGAACGCCAGATGGAAGTCTATAAACGTCTTCAGCAATAAACAAAAAAACCGCGAGTCTTCGCGGCATTCATTGTGGTGCATTTAACACCTAAAGCTTAATAATTACTGAACCTTAAATCCAGCTTTCTCGAAAGCGAGCCTGTTGTCTGGATTCTTCATGGCTACATTCGTAATCCAGTCGAATTCAGCAATGCCACCCTGCAAACCGGCACGTGCACAAAGCTGATCACGAGCCACATTGTAAGCATTGAGAATCTGGATCTTTTCAAAATCCTTGGCATTGTCAATTTTCGCAGACCACATCACGCCAAGTTCCACAAGACCATTGCTTGCCTTTGCGTAGACAGTTGCCTTTTCAACAGTGATAAGGGATTTTGCAGGAGCCGTGAACGGAAGCACAGGAACAATCGGCTGCGACTGCGGCAACACGACCTGGCTCGAAGCTTTTGCTTCTGGCTTCTTGTCAGAGCAAGAAACAAAAAAAGAGGCGATAGCCAAAAGGGAAATTACTAGAATTTTTTTTGACATGCTCGCCTCTTTTTTTTTGTAATAGCGGTTCAGGGATTTGAACCCCGGACCAATGGATTATGATTCCAGTGCTCTACCGCTGAGCTAAACCGCCATCGATTGCAAATTTAGTAAATCACTTTTAGAATTTCAAGGGGTATTTGAAAAATAAACCCTAGTTTCCATAAAATTTTCGCCCCATTCAATCACGCGCCATGCCGGTGCGGCAGAACTCAAACTAAATACCGAAATATTCGGGTTAATCTGCATCTGCGTCGACGGAGTTACATACACAGTCTTGTCTTCAAGCTGGACCGTCATTTCGCTGTGGTAATGTCCCACAAAAATATGCTTGAGATTCTTAATCTTCGAAAGCGTCGCCTGGACTTCCACGATATTCTTCATGGAATATCTTAAATCCATGAACTTGTGTCCACAAAGGCAAGGCGGATGATGGAGGAACAGCAAAACCTCGTCATCAATCTTTGACGTTTCCTGCTCAAGCCACGAAAGCTGTTCACTCGAAACTGTACCGTCCGCACTGTCCAAGAAGAAAATGGAACGGCCATCGATATCATAATGGTAATAGCACTTGCCGTTGTGAATTTTTCCGTTCAAGTCAAAATACTTCCCCATGATTTCAAGATTATCATGGTTTCCCGGAATGATGCAAACTGGAACTTTGCAGTCTTTTATAATATCAGCAATATAAGAATAGGCACCCGGCGTTGCGTTATCGGCTAAATCTCCGGAAATCACCAAAAGATCCAAATCTTTCATGGTTGGTGAATTATATGCCGTAAGGAAGTTCTTGCAGACATCAATATCTTGAACAAGGCTCGCACCATCACCAATGTGAGTATCAGATATCTGACCTATCTTAAGAACTTGTTTTTCCATACAACTACGTAGAATATAGCTTTTGAGACTAGAAAATGAAAACTTTACATGTTTTTTTGTGCTTTTTATAATAAAGTCCATAGTTTTGTGAACTTTGTCACACAATCTTCAACATACTTTCGTGACCATTTAGTGAATTAACATTGAAAACTCAGGTTCAACATCTATCAACATTGAAAAAAGTGAATAGATTTTAAATTTTCAACATTAATCCACATTTTCTTTATTCTCGTAACTCATTGATTATCATAGACTTAGAGTTTTGATTTGAAATTTCTATCCACTATTCACTATATTAAATACTAATTACTATATATAAATATATCTAGTATTATTTAATATAGGTGGTTGATTACTTTTCCTTCTTGCTTGCAGGCGTTTCGTTCATGTCGCAATTGCCTTGTAAGATGGCACCTTCGTTGATGACGAGCTGTTCTGCTTTTACGTTTCCAATAATTTTTGCATTGTCTTCAAGGATGAGCTTGCTCTTGCAGTCAACATTTCCTTTTATATTACCAGCAAGAATAGCGGCGTTACATTTAACGTCACCTTCAATACTTGCAAGTTTTTCGAGAATTAGTTCTCCTTCGACTAAAACCTTTCCCTTGACCTTACCCGCAATTCGTATATCTGTCTTTCCGATAATGTCGCCATTAACTTGGACATTTCTTCCAACTTGAGTAAATTCCTGTTCGTTTTTGCTCCCCATAATTTGCCTCTAGTATGTAAATATTGTTTCTGGATCTTGCGGTAAGTTGTTTTTGGTTACAGAGTAATGCAAGTGTGGACCACTCGTATTGCCGGTATCGCCTACGTAGCCAATGACATCGCCTTTTGTGACGTTCGCTCCTCTTCGGGTTCTGATACTCTTGAGGTGCGAGTAGGATGACTTGTATCCGTTTTGGTGGTCGATGACAATAGTGTTTCCAAGGTCGCCACTATTACCTGCAAATGTGACCTTGCCGCTTCCCGATGCAAAGACCGGGTTCCCCTTGCGTGCAGAAATATCAATTCCCAGGTGCTTGTTTTCGTACGAGAATTTCTTGCTGATGATGCCAACTGCCGGGATTACGTTCGGAATTCGTTCCAGGCGGATTTTTTCGTCAGTCGTAAGCCAGTTGTGGATACCTTCAAAATCGATTTGGTTTTTCGCAGAAGGCACATGCGCAAAGCGGTTGCGCTCAATGATGCTGTTGATTTTGTTGGAGTCGTTTTCGAGGAACGTCTCGAAGATATTCTGGATTCTATTTTCCATGATCCATAGCGAATCAAGTCTCGAGAAGAGCTCTTCATAGTTTGCGTTTTGCTTGATCAGCTGGGCGTTATGCACGCGCATCTTTTCATAGTTAGCAAGAGTCTTGTTGATTTTTGCGATATGGACAATGAACAAAATAAGAATGATAGCGACTAGGACAAGCCCGATATGGAACAACCAAAACTGCTTGCTCGATATGCGGTACTTCCTTGCACCGGTCGTGTTTTCCGGAATAATCTGGATAGTGTAATACTTACGACTCACGATTCTTTACCGTTAGCGGTTGTCCATTATTTCCTGAATTCTTGTCAGGTCATCCATGGAATAATAGTTGATGACGATGGTGCCCTTGGTCTGGTCCTTGGCGTTCGGGTTGAGTGCAACCTTTGTACCGAAGAATGTTTCGAGCCTGTTTTCGAAATTCTTGAGATCAGCGCTGAGTTCCGGCTTCGGTCTCGGTTCGCTACCGTGGACTTCCGGCATTTCATCTTCTTCGGGAGCGGCTGCGCCATTTTCAGGTTCGCCTTCTCTTGCCTCTCCTTCGTCTTTTGCCTGGGCGAACGGATCTTCGCCGCGAGCAATAGCTTCGATCTGACGGACGTTCAAGCCTTCTTCGATGACGCGCTTTGCGAGAGCTTCCGGGTCTGCAATTTTTTCACTGCAGAGAGCACGGGCGGCACCGCCTGCGAGTTTGCCTTCCTGAATCCAGGCCTGCACTTGGTTCGGGAGCTTCAAAAGACGGAGTGCGTTCGTGATGGCTGAACGGGACTTGCCGACCGTCTTTGCCAAATCGTCGTGCGTGTAATTGTGGTTGTCAATCAACTGCTGGTAGGACTGTGCTACTTCGATCGGGTTCAAGTCCACGCGCTGGATGTTCTCGATGAGTGCCCATTCGCTCATGGTCTTGTCGTCGAGATTGTCGTAAACCTGAGCCTTGATGGTTCTGCAGTTGGCAAGTTTCGATGCACGGGTACGGCGTTCACCGCTGATGATCTGGTAGCGGTCGCCCACCTTGCGGACAGCAATCGGCTGGATAAGGCCGTGCTTTTCGATAGTTTCAGCAAGTTCGACAAGTTCATCGTCGTCGAAGAACTTACGTGGCTGGAACGGGTTCGGGTCAATCAAGTCGATATTGATTTCGACGATTTTCTGATTGTCCGGATTTACATTTTCGTTTGTAGCGGTATTGTTGATAGCGTTATCGACAGAGTTGCCGAGAACATCGTGTGCCTTAAAAATTGCAGAGAGACCGCGACCAAGTGCTTGTTTACCCATAATAGTTTCTAGTTGTTAGTCAATGGTTATTAGTTAAAAGTTAGTAGTTGTTAGTTACTAGTCAATGGTTGTTAGTTAAAAGTTATGCATCTATGTAGCTGTTAAAACTAATGACTAAAGACCAATGACTATTGACAGGGTCTACTTTTCCTTATTCGGTATTTCTTCGGCGAGCTTCATGTACGACTGCGAACCTGTGCTCTGCACATCGTAAAGGATGACCGGCTTGCCGTGGGACGGAGCTTCGGACAGTTTCACGTTGCGCGGAATCATCGTCTGGAAAACGGTATCGCTTAAGTTTTCACGAACTTCTTCAGCGACCTGCTTCGAAAGGCTTAGACGGGAATCGTACATCGTGAGGAGGGCACCTTCGATTTTCAAGTTGGAGTTCAGATTCTTTTGGACTTCACGAATTGTCTTGAAAAGTTCAGTCATACCCTGCAATGCATAATATTCACACTGCACCGGAATGAGCACGCTCGTTGCGGCTGTCAGTGTATTAATTGTGAGCAAGTTCAGGCTCGGAGGAGCGTCGATGATAATGAAATCGAACTCCTGCTTGAGAACGTTCATCACGCGTTCGAGTCTGCGTTCGCGACTCATGACGTTGACAAGTTCAATTTCCATGACGGCAAGGTCAGGTCCAGAAGTGATGACCTTGAGGTATTCAAGCGACGTGTCCAAAATGGCAGGCTTGATATTTTCGAGCGTGAGATTGTCCGGATTACCAGCCATGTCCAGAATTTCGTGGATATCCATATCCTGGGATTCCATGAAACCAAGACCTTGAGAGGCATTACCCTGAGGGTCCATGTCTAAAAGAAGGGTCTTCTTTTCAAGGGCTGCAAAACTAGCGGCCAAGTTCACAGCCGTTGTAGTTTTACCGACGCCACCTTTTTGGTTGCATATGGCGATAATTTTACTCATTATTACCTCGGGTGACTAAAGCGTACACCTGTTCTTCTTCTGGAAGTTCATACTTCTGGATATGCACTTTCGGATCGTTTTCCAAATGGGCAATATTGTTGAAGCTCTTCAGCGTGACAAAAGTTCCGCCGTGCTTGAGACCTGCCTGGGCTCGTTCCCAGTCGTTTTCAAAAGTCGAGAGGGCGCGGCAGCTGATAAAGTCAAGGTCGGTCAGGCCGGAAGTTTCAAAGCGCTTGCCGACGACGGTCAAGTTATCCAAGTGGAGTTTTTCCTTGACCATCTGCATAAAGTTTACGCGCATGTGGCGTGGTTCGACAGCATAGAACTGAACGTTCGGCATGGCAATCGCAAGTGGGAAAACTGGGCAACCTGCTCCAGCACCCATATCTGCCCAGCGTACAGTGTCATCCTGAGTGGACAGTGTTTTTCCTAAAAACACGAAGGGAACGAGAGAGTCGGCAATGTGCCTGCTTAAAAACTTTTCAGAATCCTTTGCCGAAATCAAGTTACCATATTCCTTGGTGTCCACTACCAGGTCTGCAAACTGGTAAAGCTTGTCGAGAGTCTCTTCGGACAGCTGTACACCATGTCCCGAAAGGAACTGGTTTAAAAGATCTTGCTGCGCTTTGTTAATTCTATAGCTCAAGTTTTCTCTTTTAATATGTTGGGACTATGGTTACACCATAGTCCTACACCCTTCGGTTTCCAAATAAAAATACACAAGTGTATTTTTGCTTGGAAACCTTGGTTGTGTTTCACGTGAAACCTTATGAGCCGAGAGTCGCAGAACATACTTGTATGTTCTATGACCGAGGCGATTAAGGGAGGACACGAAGTGTCCAAACATTTCTGTTCCGAATTGAAATTTAGTATAACTTTTTTAGAAAACAATTCACAAACTCCCCTGCCCTATAAAAATCATAAAATATATGTTGATAACATTTTGATAAATGTTGAGAAACTGTTAAGCCGAATGCTGCGAAATGTATGCTTGCATACATTTCATAGCTGAGGCGCCAGTTTCGCGCTTGCGCAGAACTTGTTAAGGTGAGAGTCGCAAAAATAAGCTTGCATATTTTTATGACCGAGCCGCTGAGTTCGCGCTTGCGCAAAAACTCAAATTTTTCTTATTGTCATTCCCGCCATCGAGCGGGAATTTCCCTTTTGTTGAAACTATAACTTCGTTATAGTCTTACAATCTCATGCTCGGTCATGCCGGTGTGCAAGCACCCCGTCACGACTCCCGCTATCGAGTTTGCTCCTTCGGAGCCAACTTGCTGCACCTCGGAAATGTCGGTAAACAAGTTTCCCGCTGCTTCCTCGGTTTGCGATTGTTTGGACACTTTGTGTCCTACTTCTTGGGGCTCAGTAATGCCCATACAAGTATGGGCGCTACATTCGCCCTGTAGAGGTTTCACGGGAAACACAGCTGAGGTCAGAAAGCGAAAAAATGCTTGCATTTTTTATTTGTTGACCGATGGGTGTTGGACTATGGCTTTGCTATAGTCCAAACATAAAAAAAATCCTCCCTATTTAGGGAGGAGGTGAATCTATAAAAGTCTGAAGTATTATTGTTTGCGGCGGTGCATGAAGAAAGTCACGGTCTTATGATCTAGCCCGTCTTCGATATATGTTCTGGTCATCGTGAGCATTCCATTCTTAATCCCTACTTCGTAACGATTCCAGGCAACCCATTTTCCATCGTAGTAAATATCTTTCTGGTAACAGGTATTGCTGTCGTTCTCATCCATGACTATAATCTGGTTTTGATTAGGTCTAAATATAGTATCATTTTTCAAAACGTAAATGCTGGTGTATTTTCTCCCTTCATCGGTGTATGTGCTGGCTAGGGAATCTCCATCAAAGTAGATAATGGTGGTGTCGCTGATTCCATCTTTCGTTGAAATGAGTGTACTGATGTTGCCTTCGCGAATGAATTTGGTTTCTGTGGTGTTGATGGTGGTTTGGTATGTCCATTCGCCATCTCGGAGATTTGCCTCGTAGGTGCTGTCGATATGAGTATCGGTCCAGTAGGCTTTATAAATATAGATGGAATTGCCTCTGTTATTTGCTGTACCCTTATCCCAATATGCGCTGTCTATAAATAAACCGTCTTCGCTGAAGAAAGAAAATTCAGCACTTTGGAGTTCGAGGATTGTTCGGATACAGTTGGTGTAAGATGGATCAGCTATATTTTGACCATTATTGGTAGTAATGTTATTAGCGGATGTACTGCTAGAATCGTCGCTACAGGCAATGAAAAGTGCTGCCGCTAAAAGAAGTATTTTAAATTTCATGACTCCCCCAAGAAAAATGTGGTAATGAATAAATTAGTTAAGTTGTGTGTAAATCTAATCAAATAGAAGGGGATATGCAAGTGTTTGGACCGTAACTTTATTGCAGTCTAACATGCTCGCCCATACAAGTATGGGCGCTACATTCGCCCTGTAGAGGTTTCACGTGAAACATGCGATAGCGAGTGTCGCAAAAATATGCTTGCATATTTTTATGACCGAGCATGAGCATGTAGGACACGAAGTGTCCAAACACAATCAAGGATACCAAGCAAAAACATACTTGTATGTTTTTATTTGGTATCCGCAGAGTGTAGGACTATGATGAAATCATAGTCCAAACAATATATTAGTGAGATACGGTTTGTTCTCTTGTGTGAGGAAATCTTTCCATAGGTATCGGAAGCGTAATCATCTTTAAGAACCATCCGATGTTGTGTTGCTTGTTGGTAATTTCAAAAGATACACCTGCTGTTACCTGAGCTAAGAAAATTCCAAATTGTATCCCCACTTCTTCGATGAAACCGAATTCTTTGATTGAATAATGAGATTTGTTTTCTTTTTCCTCGGATCTGAGGAACCATTCTATAGCATGACTTTCGGCTATTGCAACTCCAGAGAGATTGTTTCCATATAATATGTACTTTGTTGTTCCGGATGCAAGCCACATGCCTCCCATTGCTATTTTCTGTAAAGTGCTTTCATTTGGGGCTGCCATTCCGAGAATGCCGAATCCTAAAAATGACACAGCGCTTCCGATTGATAAATCGTTGATTTTCTTTTCGCCTTCAGTCCTTTCGAACCTGCGGTCGAATCGTAAAAATGTATAGTCTGCAAGTAGCCTATCAATACCAAAAAGCTTGCTCCCCAAGTTTTGTGCGCTCATGCAAATTACATCCACTTCAATTCGTTTGGTGGATGTATATCCTATCCCTCCCAAGAATAATACATTGAAGGGGTTGTATTTGTTTTCGTAGATGTTGCTGAGTTCTACAGAAAAAGCAGAATTCTGCACTGGATCTTCCAATGCGGATATGTTTGCAAAAGCAAAAGATATAGAGATAAGGAATATGGTAAGAGTCTTTTTAATCATACAGTAATCTCTATTCTGTTGCCTTCGGGGTCGAGGACGACGCTTTCGTAATACCCGTCGCCGGTAGTTCGAGGTTGACCTACAACGGGTACGCCTTCGGAAGACATTTGTTGGGTCAGGTGGTCTACCTCTTCTTTTGAACCAACGGAAAAGGAAAGATGGGTAAATCCCAAATGTTGGGTGTCTTGCTTCGCTATCGTGTTTGCTCCTTCGGAGCCAACTTGCTGCACCTCGGAAATGTCGGTAAACGAGTTTCCCGCCGCTTCCTCGGTTTGCAATTGTTTGGACACTTCGTGTCCTACCTCTTGGGGCTCAGTAATGCCCATACAAGTATGGGCGCTACATTCGCCTTGTAGAGGTTTCACGTGAAACACGGCCGAGGTCAGAAAGCGAAAAAATGCTCGCATTTTTTCATTTGCTGACCGATGGGTGTTGGACTGTAACGAAGTTACAGTCCAAACATTTTCTATCCCAACATCTATGTCTGGGCGGTGCATTATTTCTAGGCGGGCACCGTCGTCGAAGGTGACAAATCGGCTGGTAAATTGTTTTGCTGGGTTGTGGTAAATCGGGTGGACTACTCCACCGAAGTATTTCCGGTAGAACTCACAAACCTTATCGATATCCCTGACCCAAATGGCAATATGTTCAATCTTCATAAAACCTCTATAAACAATATACCTAATTCAAATAAAAAAGACCCTCTAAACCGTGAACATGTTTGGACACTTCGTGTCCTACAGTCTCATACTCGGTCATGCCGGTGTGCGAGCACCCCGTCGCGACACTCGCTATCGACTGTTTCACGTGAAACGTGCGCAGGGTGAGAGCAGCGCCCACACTAGTGTGGGCATTGCCGAACCACAGTATGTAGGACTACGATGTAATCGTAGTCCCAACACATGAGCCGAGAGTCGCAGAATCCTATTATATATAGTATATTTTATTCCATGAAACTTTATCGATTCTTTCTCCCCTATTTAATAGTCTTTTTCATGGCGAGCGCATCCTTTGCCGATGATGCCCAAAAAATGGAAAATGCCGCAGTTAACTCGAACGGATCCGGCCTTGCACTGATTCCCTGGGATCTGTTTATTGGCGGAATGAATAGTTTTACCGTAGGTGCCGACTGGATATTTGGCAATTTCAATATTCTTTATGCGTCGACCTCACAAGTAAATGAGGTCCCGAAACATTCGTGGGTGTGGACTCTCAGAACCCAGGCTCTTTGGGCGCCTACATTTGGTGCTTATATGCAGCCCACGATACAGTATATGTTTTTTGGTGGGCCTTTGACAATGTTCAAGGTTTCGGTCGGACCGGAAATCGGTTATAAAAGGAAGACCGGATTTGAATATGGTGGGTCTGTTCGCGTAGGTGCATTTATGGATTTGTTGAATTTCGAAATGGGATATTTGGTAAATTCAAAACGAACCTATATGAACATCATTCTTAACCTTCCTTCGGGTCTCGGAATTTGGGTTTAAAAGGAGGTCCTCATGATCGATATTGAAGTTATCCAGGGTGATATCACCAAGCTCAAAGTGGACGCTATCGTGAATGCGGCGAACTGTTCGCTATTAGGTGGTGGCGGTGTTGATGGGGCGATTCATCGTGCGGCAGGCCCGGAACTTTTGCAGGCATGTATTCCCCTGAAAGGTTGTGAGACGGGTCAGGCCAAAATCACTCCCGGGTTTAAGCTCCCAGCAAAGTTTGTAATTCATACTCCGGGGCCAGTTTATTGTGATGGTCAGCATGGTGAACCTACGCTTCTGAAATCTTGCTATAAAAGCTGTCTTGATCTTGCCGAAGAAAATGCTTGCGAAATGGTCGCCTTCCCCGCTATTTCTACCGGCGTCTATGGGTACCCTTGGAAAGAGGCAACTGAAATTGCCGTGAATACGGTCCGCGACTATCCCGCACGGAATATCAAGAAGGTCATCTTCTGTTGCTTCAGTGCAGAGATGGAAAAAATCTACAAAGTCGAGGTGTCGAAAGTACGGTAAAAAGGGCGCTTTGTCAGCAAATCCAATTATTCTCTCTTTAATACCCTATTCTTTTTATATATTGTTCATTGTAATTTCATTAAGGAGTATATAATGGAAGAAGTTAAAAACTTTATCAAGGAATGTGGTGCCTATTTCCTCGCAACGGTTGATGGTGACGAGCCGAAAGTACGCCCGTTCGGTACTATTGAAATTTTCGAGGGCAAGCTCTACATCCAGACTGGTAAGTCCAAGAACGTTTCGAAGCAGATCCAGAAAAACGGCAAGGTTCAGCTTTGCGCCATGAATAAGACTTGCAATAAGTGGTTGCGCTTGAGCGGAACGCTCGTCCGTGATGATCGCCGTGAACCCAAGGTCCATATGCTTGAAGCTTACCCCGAGCTCAAGCGTATGTATTCCCCGGATGATGAAAACACAGAAGTCCTTTATTTCAAGGATGCAACTGCCACGTTCTGCAGCTTCACTGAACCGCCGCGTACCATAAAGTTCTAAATAGTTCTTTTGTTCTGCCCCACCTTGGGGCGTATTCTTTAGACGCCGAGTTCCCCGCGAGCTTGGCTTTTTTCATATGGAACAATTATAGCGCTCTAAATTTTAATACAACATATATTATGTAGTTGATAAACTGACTTAATTTTATTAACTATTGAATTTATAAATCAAAAAATCTGTAAAAATTCATTTTTATTGTTTATAGATAATGAACAATTTTTCTCACAATAACTATGTTTCACGTGGAACAATTTCAGTTTTTGTGGATAATATGTAAAATTGTGCGATAAAAGGTTGATTTGCGTTGAATATTTGATAACATTATATCAACATATATTTTTACGCTTGTAGACGGAAAATTTAGTCAGGCTTTCATTTATTCGGTTTACATATATTATATTTCTTTGTGGAGGCTTTATGCAGGACAATACGAAACGTGGCGAGCGCGCACTTTTTTGGATGAAGGCCATCTTTGTTATATTCATCCTTTACTTTTTTTGGAGCTCGCCCATTAATGCAATCTTTCCTGGTACGAATGATAATACCGTGACTGCTTCGGTTTTGGTTCGTATTGCCTTCGGTGCTTTGGTGAGCTTGGGAATGCTTTTTTCCCTGATTGCATTTTTGGTCAGCTTCTTATCGTGGCTGCATCGTGCTATTGCAAATTTGCGAGTTATATCAGTAACAGACTTTTCGCCTATGGGAGCAGTTCTCCTCACTTGCATCCCCCTTGTAGGTTTCGTCTTGCATTTTTGGATTTTCAATGACATGGTTGCACGCCAACAGGACTGCATGCATGAACGTGGAATTTTGAAGGATCGTTTCCCTAAAAAGTTTTTGATTGGATGGGTCTTGGCTTCGGTCGGGTGTTTGGCCTTGATGTTTATAGGTTTCAGCAATCCTACCGGTCAAGAGATTCGTGGTTTGACGGAAAATATTTTAACTGTCGTGAGCGTTGGCCTGTACATCAAATGCTTCATGTTTTACATTGCTCAAGAACGTGAACTTTATAACGTTCACACAGAAACGCTTTTCCGCAAGCGTGTCGATGAAATTATCCGCGAGCGCGAAATTGAACGTGCCGCTGACCAGCTCCGCGACAAACAATAATTTTTTCTGAATTTTGGAATGCGCGACTAAAAATATGTCGCGACGTACTTTTTCTGGAATTCCGGATCTTCGTGCGCCCAGTGCTTTTCTTCCATCGCCTGGTATTGCCAGTTGAGCGCCTGCATAAATTTTTCCGGCTCGCAGAGATTCTTGAAAATCGCATCGAGATCGTCGACCGTCGCACTTGAGCTGACTAACTGTTCTTTCGGAATGTAGCTGTACGGAGAACTTGCGAAGTCACTCCCGATGAAAACCGCTCCGAGTGCGGCAGCCTCCTTGAGTTTCAGGTCGCTCTTTGCGCGGTTGAAGTTGTTGGCGGCGAGCGGTGCCAGGAAAAAGTCGGGCTTGTAGCTCGCGACCGTCTGTGCGAACGGCAAAAAACTCGTGAAAGGAATCTTCGTGAATTTTCCGTCGAGGTCTTTCAGAAAATCCGGTTCACCAAAAATCTGGAAGTCGATGCTCCCGTCTTCGATATGCTTGCGGATCCAGGGAATCCATGCGCCCTCGAGGTCACCCGGAATTTCGGCGGTGAAATGTCCGAGACTGCCGGCGTACATCACCTTCGGTTTTCCTGTGAAGGCGGACGTCCTCTGCGACATCCCGAACAGCGACTTGGAAATCCCGTTCGGCATCACGACCGCGTTTACGCCGAGGTCGGACTTGATGCGGCTCGCGAGGTAGCGCGTCGAGCAGACCACCACGTCGAACAGCGGCAACACCTGCTTGAGACTCGTGAGCATCATTTGGTCGTGATTCGGAATCTGCTTCGCGTACGAAGCGATCACCGGTGACAAATCCCACTGCAAGTCATCCAGGTCAGTCACGAGCTTGAACCCGCATTCCTTCTTGAGCTTCGCATAGAACAACGCAAGCTGCGCACGCCCCGGCGCCGTCGGCTTCTGCAGAATCACCGCCCGCGTCTGCTTGAGTGCGTCTTTGTTCGCACAGACAATCTGGGTGATAGACGGCACGACCTGAAAATCGTTAGGCCCCATGAACTGGGTGCAAGGCAAAATGCAGCGAACCCAGTCGGATTGCGCCATGTCATAAGGATGCACGATAACTTGCGTTCTGATCATGGAAGGAAAAGTAGTAAAAAGTTTGATGGAAGTGCCGCGGAATGAGGAGGGGAGTGCGGTGGAAATGTCCTCGCTTACCCTTTTGCCGCTGTTATTCTGATTATTGAGTGGGGGATCTTCCACCATAACCACGAGAGATTATAAAAATTTATAAAAAGCTTATATTCGTTTCGTTTGTTGACAACGTGTTGATGAGAGTATAAATTGTGCGGAAAAAAATAGTTGCTGATGTTTTTTTAGGAGCTTATCTTCGTGGTTAAGAAAAATATCATTAATTCATTAAGTTTTAACACGAATGCATATTTTTATGAATGCTTAAATCGGGATCAATTAGAAAAATATGTTGATAATTATATAAAAAATCTAATAAGTTATCCGATTTTGTGCAAAAAAAAAGAAAAAGAAGAATTAGAAACCTCTTATTACTTTGTTGCTTTTAAAAAAAGACCGTTCCAACATTCTTTGATGCTGATAAATGTCCGAATGAGTGGATGGAAGAAAAGGTTGCGTATATATTAATCTTGTTATATAAAAATTATTGCATAGTACAAAAAAAGAATACCACTTTGCAAAAAAAATTTTTTGAATATGTAAAGCCTGTTCCTTATTCAATTTTATCCTCTTTGCTTCTTTCAAATGAATCTATTTTTAAAAAAATATCAGTGCAAAATTTAGATGTATCAGAATATGCAATGCGGAGTAAAACTTTAGAGTCAAATAATTTGGAAATCTCTTTCCCAATAATGGGAGCTAGTAATTATTATTTGACATCGTATAAAATTTTGAATCAGGATAATAATGAATTATTTACGTTGTCTTTAGGAACATCTAGGATAAATAAATGTGGGGGAAAGTTTTTTGTAAAAAACTTTATCAATTGGTCTAAATACATTGTTGATTCTATAATGAAGTATAGTTGTAAAGGAAATAATTTTATTTCCAACTTTGCGGAAAATATAAATGTTAATCTAAATGCAGTTAATCCAACGAATATATTAATCTTAAAAAGCGTTTTAGATAAATATATTGAAGAAAGTGATGAATTTATTTTTGAATATAGAAAATGTGTTTGTAAAAATAATGATGGTGTTCTTTTTTTTAATAATGTTTTTAGCAATGCTATGGAATTAAATAATGGAATTAGTTATATGAAAAAACAAAAAGAATTTTTTCATATAGAAGTAAAAAAAGAAAAGTTCATTATAATAAGCAAAATTTTAAGCTGTTTTTATTTTGTAAAATCAGGTGAAAAAAAAAGTGTTGTTGATGTTATTAATGAAGAAAGTGCGTTTATATTGACTTTTGCAGATTCTAGTTATCGGTATGCTAATGGGAGCATATTTCATGACCGTAATTTAAAAGGAACGGTTGAATCATTTTTAAGGATGTTTTCTTCAAAAATTGGTATACCGATAAATTCGGAAAAGGGAGTTAAGACGAGAAGAGACCAAAAGATGTTTGCGGAGGGGACTCTTTTTAGATTTGTAGAAGATACATTTATTCGTGATTACGAAGCTTTTATTTGTGATGATTTAGGCACTGAATTTGCGGATCATATTGGAATAAGTGAAGATAAAATTGCTTTTTTTGTTGAAAAACATAAAAATAAATGTTTTTCTGCAAGTGCTTTAGAAGAGGTTGTTGGTCAAGCTCAAAAAAATTTGGGCTCCTATAATTTTGATGGTCAACAGTTTGAAACGAAAATATCAAAAATTGAAAAAAATTATAAATTTAAAGATAAAAAGAGAAAAAATACTAAGGGTGATACAGATATTTTAAGAATTCGTACACCCAATTGTGATAGCTCTAAAGTAAAGAGATTATGGAAAATAGCTCTAAATAATCCGTATTTAAAGAAGGAATTGTTTGTTGTAGTTGATTTTATTTCTAAAAAACAGCTTAAAAGTGAATTAAAAAATCTCTATTCAAAAAATCCTCGTCAAAAAAACTTAAATGAAGCGAAAGCAATTCTTTGGTTATTATCCTCATTAGCATCTAGCTGCCGGGAAATGAATATTGAATTGAAATTTATTTGTCAGCCTTAATGGTAGAGTTAAGTTAAGGGTCTTTTGGAAAATATAACTTTCTTAAAAACACATATGCCCGCTCATTGAGCTGGCTTTACCTTTTTCTAGTAAAATTTTCCGCCAAGACGGCAAAAATCATAAATAGATCTGATAAATGAAAATACCATAATGAAAACAAAAGGGGATATTTTTATCGCAAATCCAATAAAGAAGAATGGTATCCAAGCTCTTTTTTTAACTATTGCCATTTCCAAGTTCAAAAAATCAAGTATCAACAAAATAGCAGCGACAAAATAGAGGACCGAAGCAAAGCTGCTTAGAACGGATAAAAAATGTATTTCGCCATGGATAAAATCCATAATTCCTGATAACGAGAACAGGAGTAAAAGCAAAGAAGAGGTCAGGGATAAAAAACGGTTAATTAACGGACTGCTGATTTTCATAACTCACCTTTTATTTTATGTCGTTCATATTTTGCTTTTCGATCACGAAGTTCTTTGAAAATGGATTATTTTCAACAATAAATCCACCTATAGGCTCCGGATCATAAAAGATTTTAACTGAATCAGCTGATTCTTTTATCCAGAAACGGACAGGGTTTCGTTCACGCATACCCCAGACATAGTCTTCCTTATAAGTTAATATAGTTACATCTTCTCCATTTTTATTTATACACTTCAGGTGGTGCGTTTCGTATATTCCATAGGAGTCTAAGACAAACAAATGCAAAAAGGGAACATCCAACGAATCCATTTCTGTATATAGCACATTTCCATCTATTTTACATGCACGACTATGGTCGAAATATGATTTGTTATAAGGTGATTTACAAAAAATAGGATATCTATCTTTAATACTGTCTTCATGTCCACTTCCACAAAAGAGATAATAACCAAGCAATAAGAAAGCAAAAAAGACCGTAATAAACGTTTTAATTTTTATTTCATTTTTTGGAATATTCTGTTCAAATGAATCTTTCTTTCTTTTCAAAAAACTTCTTAGGTTTTGATTTAGCGAATCGAATCTGTCGCCTTTTTTTATAAAGGTTATTAATTTTTTTGTTAAAGAAAACAACAAATAGCATGCGCCAAGACATAACACTGCTATAAGAACATACATTTGGACCTTAGCAACTTTTTCATCATTAATCATTTCCGGGCTTCTACACGCTCTATAGCTTGCACTAACAGCACCTTTTTTCCGATAATTTCGTATTTCACCATCTACACACTGATTTTTTTTATTGACAATAACAACCGATACATTTGAATCATTTTTCTCTGAATTCTCAGGCGCATAAAAAGGCACAAAGGCGATAGAATTATTAGTAAGAAAAATTTGTCTGCAATAAGAATCTTTATCTCTTAAGCAAAGTTTTTCAAGAGAATCAACATTATACATAGTGGTAAAATCTTCAATTTTGCCACCGGCGGAGTCTCTTGCTATATAATCGTAAAAC
>JAEEGG010009733.1_pt1 | contig 21451 bp, 16 predicted proteins | sample 9134161 | NCBI WGS metagenome assembly JAEEGG01 (sample SAMN16246543, study PRJNA631951) | gut metagenome | biome: gut microbiome; feature: rumen; material: CR-attached | host: Bos | place: Iran: Karaj | collected 2018-10
AAGGTGTTGATTATTTGTTCACCTGGAATTTCTTGTCGCCATTGACGAAGAAGTTCACGATCTGGCGAGCAGCGGCCAAACCAGCGTTGATGTTGGCTACGGCGGTCTCGGCACCCTGTTTTTTCGGGGTGGCGAAGAAGCGTTTCTCGAAGTTCTCGAACAGACCCATCTCTACTGGAGCGATGTCGGTGCAGTATTTCAGGTCTTCGCGTTCGGTCATCAGCTGTGCCAGCTCTTCCTCGTTGATGACTTCCTTGCGGGCGGTGTTGATCACGCAACCGCCTTTAGGCATACGACCCACGAGGTTTTTGCCGATAGACTTCTTGGTCTGATCGTTGGCGGGGATATGCAGGGAGATGTAGTTGCAGTTGCTGTACAGCTCTTCCAAAGTGGCGGGAACGGTAACGCCTTCGGCTTCCATTTTGTCTTTCGGAACGAAGGGGTCGAATGCCCAGACTTCCATACCCAGTGCTTTGGCTTTCTGAGCCACGAGGCGACCCACATTACCGTAAGCCTGGATACCCACTCTCTTGCCTTTCAACTCGGCACCGGTGCCAGGTTTGAAAGTGTTGCGGGCCATGTAAATCATCATGCCGATAGCCAGTTCAGCCACAGCGTTTGAGTTCTGGCCGGGGGTGTTCATAGCCACGATGTTGTTGGCGGTGCAAGCCTCCAGGTTGAGGTTGTCGAAGCCGGCGCCAGCGCGAACCACAATCTTCAGGTTTTTGGCAGCGTCAATAACTTCGGCAGTCACTTTGTCGGAGCGGACGATCAGGGCATCAACGTCAGCCACTGCATCGTACAACTGCTGTACGTCAGTATATTTCTCTAATAAGCAAAGTTCATAACCTGCTTTTTCAACGATTTCGCGAATGCCGTCAACAGCGGCTTTTGCGAAAGGCTTTTCAGTAGCGATTAATACTTTCATGTCAACTATTAATTAGCAATTGTTATTTATCGATTATTTGTTTGCTTTTTCAAACTTCTGCATGCAATCTACGAGAGCTTCGACGTCTTCGATGGAGCAAGCGTTGTAGAGGGAAGCGCGGAAGCCGCCCACGGAACGGTGACCCTTGATGCCTACCATACCGCATTCCTTGGCAAAGGCCATGAAAGCGTCCTGCTTGTCCTCGTAACCGGGAGCCATCACCCAGCAGTGGTTCATGATGGAACGGTCGGCCTTGTCGGCAACTGTGCCCACAAACATGCTGTTGCGGTCGATTTCTTCGTACAAGAGGTTGGATTTCTTGGTGTTGATCTTGTTCATCTCGGCTACGCCACCGATGGTGTTCTTCAGCCAGTTGAGGGTTTCGTGCATGAGGAAGATGGCGCCTACGGGCGGGGTGTTGAACATGGAGATGTTCTTGGCTTCTTCAGCAGCGTGGGTTCTGTAGTCCACCATGGTCGGCAGCGGGTTCATATAGGCACGGTCACCGATGTTGCCAAGGATGGATTTCTTGACGATGACGAAGGTGACACCGGCAGGACCGACGTTCTTCTGGGCACCACCGTAGATGAGGCCATATTTGGTCACGTCAACGGGACGGCTCATGATGTCGGAGGACATGTCAGCGACGAGCATCACATTGTTGCATTTCTCAGCGGTGAAGTCCTCGCGGATTTCGGTACCGTAAATGGTGTTGTTGGTAGTGATATGGAAGTAGTCGGCGTCAGCGGGGACGGTCCAACCCTTCGGAATGTAGTTGTAGGTTTTGTCTTCAGAGGAGGCGATAATGTCAACCTTACCGAACAGCTTGGCTTCCTTGGCAGCTTTCTTAGCCCAAACACCAGTCTGAAGGTAAGCGGCTTTGCTGCGCATTAAGTTAGCGGGCACGCAGAAGAACTGGGTGCTGGCACCGCCACCGAGGAAAAGGATCTCGTATTCTTCAGGAATGTTGAGAAGGTCGCGCCAGAGCTGGCGGGTTTCTGCCATAATGCGTTCCCAACCCGGAGTACGATGGGAGATTTCCATAATGCCGACACCAGTGTTGTCGAAATCGCGCATGGCGTTAATGGTGGACTCAATCGCTTCCTTAGGAAGTACGCAAGGTCCGGCGTTGAAATTGTGAACAACTTTCATGATATTAGTGTTTTATGTTATATAAATATGTGTTTTAAATTTTCTGCAAAGGTACTGATTTATTCTGAATAAATAACATTTATTAAGAAAATTATTTTATGCGCTTAAAACCGCTCATCTTCAATGGGTTCACCATAGAACATCACTACTCTGTGAGTCAGTTTCCCGTCTTTGTCGTAGGTGTTGAATTCGCCGTGTTCTAAGCCATAATGGTAATGCCCTTCGTATTTGATTTTCCCCTCAGGATAATACAAAATGTACTTGCCATGGCGGAAATCGTCTTTGTATTCTTTTTTGGAGTGGATGTTTCCGTTTTGATAATAGGTCGTGACGGGTCCTTCATAGTTCCCTTCGCTGAAACTGGCGGTTTCGTAAGCCTGACCATTGGGGTAATAGATGGACCTTACACCATTGAGAATACCGTTTTTGTATGAGATAACTCCACCAAGAGCACCGTTGGGATAGTATGCCTTATAGGTCTGTTCTTCGGTGCCGACATTCTCATAATCCATCATTTTACCTCCTTTTTGGGCACAGGATATTTTAAACAAGGTGTTGTCGGCGTAATACAGTTTTATTAATGGTGTTTTTCCATCAGGTGCGAGCAACTGAAGTGTTCTCATATTATCATTATAATTGGAGTTGATTCTAAGGGGGTTGTTATTCAGCGTGTATGTGGTGTTGCTTATCTGTTCTCCGAATTCGTAAAACTCATCTGAGTATTTTGTTCCGTCAACCAGGTAATCATTGTACTGGCCATGCTGATCGCCATCGATATATCTGACTATGCTCTTCAATTCCCCTGTTGGATAGTATTCTCTGACCATACCATCCAAGTAACCCATAATATGATAAGTGGAATCTATGATCTTGCCAGTGAGATTATAATTGTATTGTATGCCGGAATTTTTTCCGCCTATGACAGGTACGATTGCCTTCAGTTGCCCATCAGGGTAGTATTCGTGTAATGTTCCGTTGCCATTTACCAATGTGTCTTGGGCTATGATTTCGTCGTTTCTGTTGTAATATTTGGAAATGCAAAGCATATCATCCAAATAGAAATTTTCGTTGATTTTGGTGTTGTCGGGACGGTAGTAGCATTGATAAAGGGTGTTGCCATTTTTGTCGTTCCATTGTACCACTCTGGTCGCTCCATCCGGATAATAATCATAAGTGGCACCCACAATGGTGTCATTAATCAGATAACTTTCTTGTCTCACCTGATTTTTCGAATTGTCAAAGTAGCTTACTCTCAGTCCATTGACGTGCCCTTTTTGGTAGGTGGCATGGTAACTTAGGCGGCCATTGGCGTAATATTGCTTGCCATCTCCTTGCATGTTGTTATCTTGCCAATTGGTTTCCTCTTTCACCTGTCCATTGGGATAATAGGTCTTTCTTGTATCTTTCCAGTTGAAATCTTCATCCAAAGTACCACTGAATTCTTTATAGCCATGTACGGAGTATAGGTCGAAGGTGACAGTCTTGTCTTTGATAGGAAATTCTGTCTTGATGCTGCCATCTGGATTGTAGTTTTTAACCTTAACAAGTTTGCCGTCGGAGAATTCGTAGCTGTGATCCAATAATCCACTTATTTCGTCGTAAGATTTTTCTTGGGCAATTTTTCCTTGTTCCATACGTCTGTAGAAGGTTACTTTACCATTTCGATTATAGTTGTAAAATTCCCCATCTTCTTTGCCTTCTTTGTTATAATTACCAATGGACATAAGAGCTCCTGAAGGATAATAGCCTGTCCATTTTCCAGTATAGTCGCTGTTGGTGATGAAGCCATCATATTTCTTTGTTCCGTCGATATAATATTCGGTATAGGCCGTTTCTTCATCTTTAGCGCCAACAGACGAAGATATTTTCAGCTGTCCACCTGGATAGTAGCTTGTTGCAGGCCCATATTGTTCCTGATTCTGATAATTCTCAATACCTGTTAGGTGGCCTTGTGCATCGTAATAATGGACAGTGCCATCAAATTTACTGTGGACCAGAGAGCCTTCGGTGCTGAGTGCTCCGTTGGAATGATAAGCTTTATAGGGGCCCTCGTATTTGCTATTTTTCATGATGAATTCCTCAGAAGGTATGGATTGGTGGAAGAATGGATTGGCCTTGTATAATTTCACTTGTCCTTCCGGTTCGTCATTTTTCCAGGTGGAAAACTGCACCAGTTGCCCGTCCTGGTATAATTTGATACTACCCTCCCTTTTCCCCGATTTATAATTGGCGATTTCATCTATTTGACCCTGCTGATTTAGTGTTGTCCATGTTCCTTCTTTTACCTTCAGATTCTTGAGTTTGTCATTGTATTTGCCCCAGCCTTCCAGTTGCATTCGTTTGGAATATACGTAGGTAAGATTCTCGTCATTGTCTGTGAAAAAACCGAGACTGGCTTTCTCATGGATGAAAGGTATGGAGAAAGAGACGAAATCATCAAATTCTTTTTGCATTTTCAGCGCCTTGTTGGACACCTTGTTATTGTTGATATTGGTGGAAGAAAGCTGTAAATAGCAGAAGGTGTTATACCAATTATCGTTGATAATCTGTTGAAAATAAGGTGCGTAGAGTAAATCCTCAACAGCATTGGAATTGGGACGGGCAGAAACGTTGGAGAAAACCAGCTGATTGTATTTTACTACTTTATGGTTGATTTTTGTGAGGCTTTTAAACTTTTTGCTTTCAGCGGCTTTGCTGTCCAACAGGTCATGAATGGGCTTGTAGAATTCGTTTAATTCGTCGTAAGGATTATAGATATTCACATCATTATCATTGTTGAAAGCGGTAACGCCTTCGTTATAGACTTCTTCCAAAAGTTGAAGCGCTGCGATACAATAATTTGAATAAGGATAGATGATGGTGGTGAAATTAAGGGCAAGGATGCCGGGAACGGTGTACCCCAGTTGCAAACAGCAGAGGCCATAGCGGTAATGGCTGCCTTGATGGATCGGTGAGATGAAGATGGCTTGTTTGAAGCTTTCCATGGCAGACTCATACAATTCTTGGTTCATTTGTGAAACTCCCTTGTTGAAATGCAGCAAATAATCATAGGGGGAGATTTCCAGACCTTTGTTGTAGGCTTCGATAGCCTTATCATATTGCTCCAGATAGTCGTAGCAGTCGCCCAAAGCCGAATACAAGAGGTTTTTCCCCACTTGGCATGAGGGGAGTTCAAGCAGCTGGTTGATATTCTGGATGGCTCCGCGATAGTCTCCAAAAGCCTCTTGGCTTATTGCTTTTTCATAAAGGGCAAGGTCGTAGTTTACATCGCCAAAGGGTATTTTGGCGTATTCGTTGATGGCCTCTTGGTATTTGCCATCATCGTGAAACTGTATGCCTTTCTGGATGATTTCATCGGAGTTTACCACTTGCAGCTTCTGTGTGCGTTGGGCCAAGGAGGCACAGCAAAACAGGCTTATAACAATAATACTGATGATTTTTTTCATATTTATGTGTTTTGAAAGGGTTATTGCATAAATGTTTGCAGTAGGGCGGTGCACCCCTCGAGCACATCTTGCCAGGTGGCTTCGAAGTCACCAGTGTACCATGGGTCGGCAACATCGCCGGGACGAGAGGTGTAATCCATGAGTAAGGATATTTTGTGCAGGGTGTCGTCGCCTAACATGCGGTGCAGGTTCCGCAGGTTGTTGTGGTCCATGGCGATGATATAATCATAATATTCGTAGTCTTTACGGGTGATTTGGCGGGCGGTTTTGCCTGCGCAGCCGATGCTGTGCTCTGCCAATTTCCGTTTGGCAGGCGGATATACGGGGTTGCCGATTTCCTCGGTGCTGGTCGCCGCCGAGGCGATTTCAAACTCGGCCTCTCTGCCCGCGTCTTTCACCAGTTTTTTCATGACAAACTCGGCCATCGGACTGCGGCAGATGTTCCCGTGACAAATGAAAAGGATTTTATGCATTGTAGTTGTATTAGAAAAGTGCAAAGATAGTAATAATTTGCAAATTAGCAAATTGGTAAATTAGCAAATTAAATCATTAACTAATTATCGCATTTACTAATTAACGAATTAACTAATTTGCTAATTTTAATTGGCACATTAAAAAATCATTTGCTAATTAACTAATTAACTAATTTGCTCATTTTTTTGTATTTTTGCTTTGTCTTTTAAAATAATGTAATATGTTGAATAATAATAAGATAAAGACTGAGATATACGCTTATTTTCTCCTGATTGTCGGAAGTTTGCTTTTCGCTGTGGGCGATGTGATGTTTGTGAACCCCTATTTGTTGGCTCCTGGTGGTACTTACGGTTTGGCCAACGTCTTCAATACGGTGTGGCCGTGGAAAATCAGCTACTATGCCATCTGTATGGATATTCCGCTATTGATTATCGGCACCCTTGTGCTGGGTCCCCGCTTTGGCGTGAAGACAGTGGTGTCAACAGTTTTGATTTTTGTTTTTACATGGCTGATAGAAACTTTGTGGGGCTATGATCCTGTGATTCATGGCGGCATCACTGAAGTGGCAGCCGATGCGCATAATTTTGTGCAGATACCCCACAGCGATATGTTCTTTGTACCCGATTATTTCCTGAATACTGTGGTGGCAGGCGTGATTTATGGCATAGCAATCGGTCTGATATTCAAATCCGGGGCCACTTCTGGCGGTAGCGACATCATCTCTATGATTATCCACAAATACACTAAGATTTCCTTGGGTACATTAGTGCTGATTGTGGACTCATGTATTACCCTGACCACCTTGATTGCTTTCAAGCAAATCCGTCTGCCTATCTATTCCATCATTCTTATTGCCATCGAAAGCAAGGTCATTGACTTGATTGTCGATGGTATTAAGTCTTACAAGACAGCTTTCATTGTGACTGACAAAGTGGATGAGGTACGCAACTTTATCATCAACGACATGAAGCGTGGCGGCACCATCTTTGCCGGTACCGGCATGTATCAGGGTGCGGAACGCAAGATGATCTATGTTACCCTTGACCGTAGCGACTTGGTGAAACTGAAATCCAATCTGCGTTTCTTGGATCCTCAGGCTTTCGTCAATGTCATCGAGAGCTCCGAGATTATGGGCCTCGGCTTCAAGGCGCTGCCGGAAGAGTAGTTGACAGTTTACAATTAATAATTAATAGTTAATAGTTGGGGGTGTTTCAGAATTCAAAATTCAGAATTCAGAATTCAAATTTTTGGACTTTGAGTTTTATATCACTTAGTTTTTTTTGTGTTGAATTTTGTCAATGACTTATTGACAAAATATTCCGTAAAGACCTTGTTATATGGGCGCACTAATCCCCCTTCTTTTAAGTGGAATTGTCATTTTTATGTTTCGACGCCAATTGTTCGCACTTCACTACCCCGGCCTTCGGCCACCCCTTCTAGAAGAAGGGGAATTTTTTTTTCTTTTTTTTTCTCACCGAACAATTTTTTTTGTATTTTTGTCGTCAGAATAATATCAAAATAATATCATATCAACATCAACAAAAATCAATAAAAAAATGGAAACAATGGAAACAAAAGAGTATGTGAAAAAAATGAGTTTCGCCAACAATGGCTTTCTGCACTTGTTGATTAATTTGGCAATTTTGGCGGGTTCTATAGCCTTGATGGTCAATTCGATAAACAGCGAAAATGATGGAATGATTGCCCTGTCGCTATTCCTTTTGTGTGTAGTTTATTTGCTGCACTGCATAGGTTTCACCATCATCCAGCCCAACCAGTCACGAGTGCTGACTTTCTTTGGCAAGTACAGCGGTACGGTTTGCGAGAACGGTTTCTTCTGGCTGAATCCTTTCTATGGCAAACGTAGATTGTCGCTGCGTGCCCGCAACATGGATGTGCCACCCATCAAGGTGAACGACAAGAATGGTAACCCCATCATGATTGGTCTGGTATTGGTGTGGAAAATCAAAGACACTTATAAAGCCAGTTTCAACATCGACATCAGCAAGGAAAGCATCGCAAGGGTGGTGACTGTCAATGCGCAGATGAAAGGCGCCGCTTCAAGCGAAGCGGTTGCTTCCAACCAGAACCTGCTGAGCGGTTACGACAGTTTTGTGAATGTGCAGAGTGACGCTGCTTTGCGAAAAGTGGCGGGTATGTACGCCTACGATAATATGGATAAGGAAAGCAACGAGATAACCTTGCGCAGCGGGGGTGAGGAAATCAACGAGCGTCTGGAAGAGGAACTCCGTAGCCGCTTGGATATTGCTGGTATCGAGGTGATTGAGGCTCGCATCAACTATTTGGCCTACGCTGCCGAAATTGCCAGCGTGATGCTGCGCCGTCAGCAGGCCGATGCCATTATCTCTGCCCGTGAGAAGATTGTGGAAGGTGCTGTTTCAATGGTGGATTTGGCCCTCAAGAAACTCAGCGCCGACCATATTGTGGAATTGGACGAGGAAAAGAAAGCCACCATGGTCAGCAACCTGTTGGTGGTGCTGTGTGCCGATGAGAGCGCCAGTCCGGTAATCAATACGGGAACGCTGTATAATTAAAATTGGTAATAAAATTGTTCGTTATGAATCGTACAATTGTGTTTTTTGCTGTTACCATTATGTCGCTAATGCTGTTGTGCAGCTGTGGCGGTCGAGGCCATGAGGAGGAGCATGGCGATGTACTGACGATGGAACAAGCCAGGCAACAGGAACCCCAGTTGATGACGACTGACGAGATAGTAGAACTGGTCAAAGGCGACACCACACACAAGAAGGTGGTATATTGGTTCGATATCTTATGCAAGCCCTGCCGCCAACATCTGCAAAATGAGATTGCAAGCTTCTATGCCAAGCATGATGCCAGCGAGTGGCGCATCTATCTGGTGGCAGGCTTTAACTGGCTGCATAGATATGTGCCCGATGCGGATGGCAATTTGGTAGAAGACACCAATTGTATCAGCTATTATTCCGCAGAATACCGTAAACTGCTGCCCTCATTGGGATTTGACATGAAGGATGTGTATATGCACTACGATCCGGTGTGGGAGAGTTCTGAGATGGTGAAAGAGGTATATCCTGATGGAATCTTTACCTGTTTAGCCAACAAGATGTTTTATTCTGATGTGCCGTTCCGTTTCGATTATGATGGAATGCCTAGGGTCTTTGTTTCTGACTGCGATAACCAGTTGCTGGTTGACTACTGTATCTTAACCAACAAAGACAAGGATACGCTGAACAGATTTTATACACCTCACGATTATTACAATTTCGAGATTAATGACTTCACTCACCACGACACACTTGTCGTTACATATACAAACTAAGATATGAAGAAAAGTTTTGCTTTGAGAGTTGATGAGGAGGTGTATGATGCCTTGGAGAAATGGGCTGCCAGTGAGTTCCGCAGTGTCAACGGGCAGATAGAGTGGATATTGGCCGATGCTCTTAAACGTGCCCGTCGCTATCCGAAACCCCCAAAGGGGAAAGGGCTGAAGCCACAGTATGGAGACGATTTGAAATAAACAATTGAATATCAAATAACTACAAAAACAAACTATTATGGTAATTTTAGAAAGACCTTTCGCATCAGACATGATGGTTGACACCATAGAAAAAAACAGCATTCCTGTGCTGAAAAATGAAATGTCGGAAAAACGTGTTTCCAACGGCGTGGTGCTTTCGGATGCAGAATTTGCAGAGGAGTACAAAAAGACCGGTAAGTTATATACTGTGTCTGAAAACGCTTTGGGGTGGATTTATGAGCATATTGAAGATAAACGCTTCTTGGATAGCATTTCCATCGTAAAGGATAAAAATGCGTTCAGAAAAATTTGCCGTGACATCTATCCGGACTTCTTTTTTAAGGAATTGAATATTAATGAGATGGAACAGTTGGATACTGATAGTATCGTGTTCCCATGTGTTATCAAGCCGTCGGTGGGTTTCCTGAGCAAGGGTGTGTATGTGGTACATGATCCGAAGGAATATAAAGCGGCTGTTGCAATGCTGTTGAGTGACTTTGCAAAAGCTGGCGCTGATTTTCCGGAATTTGTGGTTGGAAAAAGCCGCTTCCTGATTGAGGAATACATTCATGGCGAGGAATATGCGGTGGATGCTTATTATGATGAAAACGAGAACCCTGTGATACTGAATATCTTCCATCACAAATTTATGGATGAGTCTGACACTTCCGATCGCTTGTATATGACCAACAAAGGTTTGTTCGACAAGTATGAGACTCCCTTTACCAGTTTTCTTACGAACCTCAATGCGACATTGCATTTGAAAAATTTCCCCATGCATATTGAGTTCCGCTACGATGGAAAGAAGGCGGTGCCGATTGAGATTAATCCGTTGCGCTTTACCGGTTTCTGCTTGAATGAGCTGCAGGTGTTTATCAGCGGCCAGCATCCGATGCTTTCGTTTTTGAGAGGCCGTCGTGTTTCCAAAGAGGAGATGTGGAAGGATAAGGAAAATCTCACATACGCTTTTACCGTACTTGACCTGCCGTCGGGCTGTGAGGATAAGGCTTTTAATGCTGAGAAATTCAGCGCCGACTTCCATGATGTCATCGATGTGCGCTTGGTGCCCGACAAAACCTCTGGCGTGGCAGCTACCGTTTTCCTGAAAATTGAGACGGAACAATTGCAAGCCTTTGACCGCATCATGAGTTTGGATATGCGGGAGTATATGAAGTAAGATGCTGATAGATGTGAGTGAAAACAGGTACTATGTTTTCACCATTAATTGCGCCTGACGGTGCGTGTCATGCCTTTGGCATTTTCCCATTTTGTTGAGCTACGGCATGTGTGGTCGTCACACTGCACTTCGCTCATTGCCTCGAAGAGGCAACATCTTATTAACCCCAGATGAGCGTAGCGTAATCTGGGGTTATGAATACCTGCGCTATCCTCACCGCGGTGCGCCAAATACATGCTCCGAAGCACAAAACCAACCCACCGCGGAACGGACTCATCGCATCCGATGCGGAAAAAATCAGGCGGTAGCTGTATAATGTCAACAGAGCTATAAAAAATAATTCCTAAAACAATGTCATTAAGTGTGATAATGAAATTTTTTCTGTCTTTTCAACGACAAAAACTAATGGGAGTGAGACAATAAAAACTAATAACACTAAAGCGATAAAAACTAATAACGCTAATACGAAGTAAACTAACAGGAATAAAGATATTACAAAAGGATGACAATATAAGAGAAATTTTCGTTGATTTCGTAGCTTTTTTACAAAAATAAGAATTATTTCTTGATTGTATCAATATTTTTATTATTTTTGCGGCGGAAATATAATACGAATATTATGATACGAGAATTTTGGGTTGAGAACTACCTTTCGATAAAGGAACGCCAAACTTTAAGCTTCGAAACGAAATCCAAGGAGGATGACTGGGCTTCTGTGGACATGGGGAACGAGAAGCGGGTTAACAAACTGGCGGTGATATATGGTGCCAATGCATCTGGAAAATCAAATATGTTGCTGGCCATACAGAATATTTTCGAGATTTTATTTACTCCACATAGCAGAAAACAATCCGTTGTTAAAACCAGAAGACCGTTTGCGTTATGCCCTGATAAGCCAACGCGCCTTTTTGTGTCTTTTTATGCAAACCATATTAGGTATGACTATATGGTTTCATACATAAAAGACTATATAATGGATGAATTATTGGAATGGTATCCTAATGGATCGAAATCACTTTTTTATGAAAGACATTTTGTTTCACAAGAATCACAGAGTGAAATTAAATTTGGCTCAAGTCTTAAAATCTCAGCTAAGACAAAGGATAATTTTATACAAAACACTCTAAACAACCATTCAGTATTATCTGTTTTCGGCAAAATCTCTTTCAGCATTGATGCCAAACCAATAGCTGACCTTTATAATTGGATTGCTAATTATATGCATGAGGTAAACATTCAAAATGATTCTCCTCAAAAGATGTTACAATCTATTGAAAAGAATAAAAAATCAAAGCATTTTTACATTCAAATGCTACAAAAAGCTGACTTTAATATTGTTGATTTTTATACAGAAACAGTAAGCGAAGAAATTCCGCATATAGGATTAACTATCAATAATGAGACGCTTTCTTTAGAAAACAAAATGATTCCATTTGAGCGAACAAAAGTGTATTTCAGTTGTGAAGCGGGGCAAGAAAAGTTTACATTAAACTATGATGAACAGTCTGAAGGCACAAAGAAATTTTTGTCAAACTTGTCATCTTTATATAAAGCGGTAACAGACAACCATGTGTTTTTAATTGATGAAATTGATTCTCAATTGCATGATGATTTGTTGCTTTATTTCCTCAACACATTCATCATGAACTCAAATGAGTCGCAGTTGATTTTCACCAGCCAGGAGACTTCTTTGTTGAACGAAGACCTGTTGAATACCCATCGTGATTTTGTGTTCTTTGCGGAGAAGAACCGCGACGGTGCTTATTCCGAATACACACGTGCGGATGAATACGGGCTGCACAAGAATCTGTCTTTATACAAGTCCTATCGGAACGGCCGGTTAGGCGCAGTTCCCCAATTAGGTTCACCTTTATTATACTTGGAAGACGATGAAGAAAATTAAGGATTCTATTATAGTAATTTGGTGAGGCAATTACTGTTTGAGGCATTAGAAATAAAAACTGATTGAATATAAGCAAACTTAACAAATATGAATGAGATTTTTTTATTAAAGAAAGATAAGGATTTTGTTTTAAATAAAATAGAGGAGATATTTCGCAAATATCAAACGATTAATGCAACGAATGATGTGCAACGAAGAACTATCCTTAGAAAATGTTGCCATGACATCGATTGTATGTTAGACGAATGCTTTGAACCAAGTCTTTGGGGTGTTGCTAAATGTAAGCAAAAAACCAATAAATGCTATTGTGTTGACGATCCTCAGCTTGTTGATGTGTCGTTTTATATTCTTGGCCAGATGCTGTCTGAATTGAATGCCAGGACCTATTGCGCTATTCCGTTAAAAGAATACCCGTCATGTCGTAAACTGATTGAATTGTCGCCTAAGGATGTTATTTCAAAAACAAAGGATTTGGTGAAGAACGACATCGTAAAAGCTGGTGTGTGCTTTTTATTATTGGGATTAGAAGTTGGCGATGCTATTAATATTGCAGATATAAAAAAACTTTATCAAGGTTTCTTAGATGAATTACAAAAAGAGATACGCGAGAAAAACGACGGAATAAATCCTGTGGAGCAAGATCTTATGTGTTGGTTTAATGCGGAAATCGGCTATTGCGATTTGGCTATGTGTAAAGCGGGAATTAGTATTGGAGAGAACGTTGCAGAACTTGTCGATATTGCTCAAAAGAACATCGAAAGGTATGAGAATCGTTCCTTGAAGGAGAGTAACAACAATAGTATTAGTTAAAACGCATAAAATGTTTGAAAAAACAATGGGGTATTAATATAAATGGTTTACTGTCGTTTTCCGTTTTTATAATATGAAATTTGTCTGTCCCACCATCTCATGTTTTACATTATTTTTGTATCTTTGCGATGTGATACTCCTTGATACGGCCACGCCTATTAAGCTATATACTTTAGGGAATAGTGTTTGGCGGATGAGGGGGATAAAGAATAGTTGTTTTACCTGCTGTTATTAAATACTTTAATTGTAGTCAAAATGCTATCACAAATAAAATTACTAAAAAAACTGAAAGAGCAGCATGACAAGCATACAGTTTCGGTTCTTGTAGGTGCTGGGTTTTCGAAAAATGCCATCAAATCATATCCAGGATGGGATGAACTATTGCGAGACCTTGTTATTGATTTGTACGGAAAGCAAATAAAGGAGAAATACAGACAACATCGGTCGAGTATAGGACCATTCTATGCAGAAGATGTCTTCACAGATATGGAAATAGCCAATATTATACGCGATATGGGTTATTTAAAGCTCGTTTCAAAGTATATTGAGGACAAAGGATATCGGGAAGCAATTGATGTGTACATAGAAGAACACCTACCTTATATTGTAGAAACGGGGGGTGTGTTCAGTATTTCGAATATGCCAAAGATACCGTTCAATTCCAGCAACTTGGATGTGCATAAAGAACTATTGCTATGCAAGTGGAAACATGTTTACACCACCAATTATGACAATTTGCTAGAATTGACCAACGACCTTTATGGGATGGATTATAAAAAAGTTACAGTTGATTACAAGTTGGCTGAACTTAGTGAACATCGGGGTATTGTGAAGGTTCATGGTAGTTTGGTTGGTGATTCATTAAGCAACGACTATGAGTTTGACAATGACAAAAGCAGACGCTACATTATTTCAGCAGAGGATTACGCAACATATGCAGAAAAGCATCAGGCGTTTTCATATCAGATGAAGACTGGTTTGTTGACAGGTGTTTTCTGTCTGATAGGATTCTCTGGCAATGACCCCAACTTCCTCGCTTGGTTGGAGTGGATGAAGGATGTGCTGGACAGGAATTTAACAGACAACGACAAAGAGAGCTCAATCAAAGTGTTCCTACTGACACCCGGTAAACCAAAAATTGAAAAATCAAGACAGTTATTCTTTCAGAACCATCACATCGGAGTTATCAATATCTTAGATCCAGAGGTTTTAAAACAGATAGGAGCAAACCCTCTATCACCAGACATTAAAACTGCATTCACCTTATTATTCAGATATTTAAATGACGGTACAACAGTGGTAGTGAACCCAGTGGACAAGACTCCTACCAATACGTTTACACAATATTATAGAGTTTGGTCGGCCATTGACACTAACAATGTGACGATTGATGACGTAAATGAGGTAAGGAGGTTAAGAAAAACGTTGGTAATGCCACCAACAGCCAATAGGCAACGTATGACGATAAGCCGTCTTTTCAACAAGAAAGATTGGACTAAACAAGATGCTGAGTTATTTGCGATTGCTTGTATGGATTGTGGACTGTGGAGTTTTAGTTTCAATAGTGACGAAAAAACAGCCCTTTTACAAGATGTAAAGGAATGGCATTTACTACAGCAAATGGGGGATGTTTTGCATAACGCTGAACCAAAGAACATTGTAGAAGATGAAACTGATTGGAATACTCATTTAAAAATAACCCATCATGCATATTTACTGGAGCCAGAGAGCATCAAAACTATTGTTGAGGGTTGGAATGCGGTAGGACAATGGGTACTGAATAAAGCGTCAGCCTTAATGCATACAGATGTAGATAAGTGTCGCATCCTTGTGGATGAATATTTGAGCACATCAGCTAATATTGAGAGGCGTTATTATGCTGCGGTTTTAGGGAACTTAGTTTCCATGCAATTTCCATCCAAGTATTCATATAACGAATATAAAACAGCCAACATCAATGGTTTTTTAGAATGTAGGGATACCATTATCAAAAACATCAGGTATAGCACAAAAAAGGATGTAAAACCATACGGCAGCAGTGGTTGGTCTTTTGTGATAGCCAAACGTGATGAGGATGTGGAAGAAGCGTTACGCTTAATGGTACTTCTTTTCATTACAGGCTTTCCGATTCAATATGGGGGCAGAAGCTTGATAGGTTCTCAGGATTGGTATGAGATCTTCAGGCGTGTGTTTGGATATATGCCGTACCCTGCATTGTATTACAGCTTGCAGTTGACTGACAACAAGATCCTAAAAAGAATAGGTCAGGATTATGCTTTTGCCGAACCGTTTGCATCGATTACACCAGACTTGATGAAAAGATTATTAAGGATAGTAATTGAAGAAGCTAAAGAAGTAAACTTGGAATCTTGCTTATGGGTAGCTAAAGAAATGATGTGCTCTGTAGCTGAAAACGAGTGGTATGATGACATGATTGCCATCTTCAAAAAGGAAGTTGTTCCCAATGCCAAGATGATGTCCAGTCAGTCAGCATTATACCAGTTTGTGCAGGATGCCGCGTTTTATCTAAGAGAAAAGGAAAAGAAGTCGGTTTTTCTGGATTTGTTGTTGGAACACTTTGATGATAACACCTACTTTTATGCTGATACCATCTATCGACTGTTTTTGAGAGAGAGTTTTGAACTAACACAACAACAGAAAAGCATGGTGGCAAAAATTGTTGAACAACAATCTCTGAATAAGAGCTATCTGTTAGTAGCACAATTAGACTACTGCAAATTGTTGGATAACAATATTGAGCAACAAGTGGTAGCTCGAATAAAAGAACATCCCGATGAGGTTCAGAATGCGGATTTTGAAGTACTTCACTCACTTACGTTTGTTACCAATGGCGATACAATTGCTATAAACGATATCAAACGCAGCATACTCAAAAAAAACATTTGGTGTTGTGGTGTGGAGGACAGCAGTGCAACGGTGCCAAAATATCTTGCCTTGAACAAAATATCAAAAGAGATCTTGTGGACTCCTGAAGAAATGAAGATAATTATGGATAATCTTCAGAATAATCTTGATTTGCTTGAAGGATGGAAATTTTCCAACGATGGATTCTTTGCGAGAGAGCAGTTAGGATTATTGGCAGATATGAAGGAGTTTGTAGAATATGATTGTATTGTTAAAAGGGATCTAATGGAGTACACAACCGTATTGGATCAAATTAAGGAGATAATGACAAGGATTTCTGGCAGCTCAAACATGCTTGAAAATCTATTTGACAAGGAAGTTGAAATCAGTGACGAGCTGCATGTGCTTGCCAGATATATAGACATATATGGTGTAGAGAATTACAAAGTGTATGTGGATACTGTAATTGACAGGGCTCTTTTGCAGTGTGAATATTCATTAACTAAAGTGCTCGCATTTATAGAATATTTGGTAATTAAACATGTCGAAGTCTTAAAAGACGAAAGTGTGATTTTTAGACTGAATATTATGCTTGACAAATACATTGAAGTTGATTATCAAAAATTAGATTTATCATTATCTGTTGCATATAGATGTTTGTACAAGATAGCACAAGTGCTAAATGAAATGAAATTTGCCAAAGAACAAACGGTAAAATATTGGTTAGAAAATAAATTCGTCAATAAATTTGCGTATTAATGTACATTGAGTCTTATCTTGTATGGCAATTGCCTTAATAATCTACCAGCAATTACCACATTCTAAAAAACCATTTCCATTCCAAAAATTCCGTATCTTTGCACCCATAAAACAAACATAAACTAAAACCAAATTATTAATATCAAAACAGTAGAAGAATAGAATAAAAAGATAAACATATAAATAAAGCGTTTTTGCTTTTTTAGTGGAACGGAAATCGGCAAATTTCTAAATTAACCACACAAGAAAGTGAAACGCTCACGGAATATCCGTGGGCTTTCTTGTTTGTGGTTAAGGTTTTGCCGAACCTCCGTTCCAAACTGAAAGTTTCACGGATTTTTTTATGTTCGACAACCAAAACCCTAAATCCCAAATCAAGAGCCGCCAACGGGTGGCTGACCACGGCGAGGTGTTCACCAATCCCCGTGAGGTGAACGCCATGCTCGACCTCGTGCGCGACGAGTCGTTCCGGCTCGACAGCCGATTCCTCGAGCCCGCCTGCGGCGACGGCAACTTCCTCATTGAAATCCTCCGCCGCAAACTCTCCCTTCTGCAAGATATCAAATCCCCGACCGACTGGGAGTTCCAGAGCCTCATCGCCGTCGGCTCCTGCTACGGCATCGACATCCTGCCCGACAACGCTGAAGCGTGCCGCACAAGATTGGAAGAGTATGTCCTTTCCCAACACCCAGCCTCGGAGAGGCTAAACGCACGCAGTGCAAGTAACACCATACAAGCCGATAGGCGCAGTGTGGTGGAAGAGACACCCGCACACAGTGAGCATCTTGAAGAGATACGACAAGAGCCATACCTCCTCTCACTCCAATACATGCTGAAAAAGAACATCGTATGCGGTGATGCGCTGACTTATCGTACCGTAGAGAACAAGCCTATTAGCTTCTGCGAGTGGACACCTATTGCCGGTAGCATGCAGTTTTCACGACGAGACTTTCAATTTGATTTCCTTGTTACACAAAGCCACCAGTACAGTCTCTTCGATGAGCAGGGTGAGCCGCAAAGCTTTGACGAGCCTGTTCGCACCTATCCTCCATTGCATTATACCCAACTTTATAGATATGACACACTATAGCCCCGACATCCTCAATTGTTTGGCTAACCTAAGCAGCGATGAAGTCTTCACCTCGCCCGAGTTGGCCAACCGAATGCTTGACCTGTTGCCACAGGAATTGTTCCGCAGTTCCAAAACACGATTCCTCGATCCTTGTAGCAAAAGTGGTGTTTTCCTTCGCGAGATTGCCAAACGCTTGTTGGAAGGTCTTGAAAAACAGATTCCCGACCTGCAACAGCGCATTGACCACATCATGACCAAGCAGGTGTTTGGTATCGCTTGCACCGACCTCACTGCTGAAATGAGCCGCCGTACACTTTACTGCACTAAGCAGGCCAACGGACAATACAGTGTCAGTACGGTTTTCCATGACACGCAGGGCAACTTGCGCTATATACGGTGCAAACATACATGGGAGAATGGCAAGTGTAAGTATTGTGGTGCCAATCGTGCTCAATATGACCGTATAGAAACCATTGAGGCCTACGCCTATCCGTTTATCCACAAAAGTATCAACGAAATATTCCATAAAGATATGCAATTCGATGTAATTATAGGGAATCCACCATACCAGTTGAGTGATGGAGGTGGTATGCAAACTGAATCTTCCTCTGGAAGTGCTGTGCCTTTATATCATAAATTTGTTTTACAAGCTCAAAAACTATCTCCGCGATTTTTAATAATGATTATCAAAGCGAACTGGTATTCTAGTGGTCGCGGATTAGACGAATTTCGCGATACAATGCTATCTGACAAAAGGATTGATACCTTGGTCGATTTTGAAGATTCAAGAGATTGCTTTCCAGGTGTTGACATTGCTGGAGGAATATGTTATTTCTTATGGAATCGAGATAAGAAAAGCATTGGATGTAAGGTTGTTAATGTCAACAAACAAGTTGCAAATGAAGATTATAGAATCTTAAACGAATATCCTGTCTTTGTTAGATCTAATCGAGCCATTAAAATCCTAAAAAAGATACAGGTCCTCAAAGAGACCACAATGGATAAATGCGTTTACAGTTCTAAGCCTTTTGGTTTTCGTAGTTTTCAGACCGGTGAGGAAAAAGCATTTAAGAATTCCGTAAATCTATTCGGTAGCAAAGGTATTAGTTACGTAAAAAGAGAAGATGTCATAACAAACAGGGATTTAATCGACAAATGGAAGGTTATCGTGTCAAAAACAAGTGCTGAACATGCAGGTCAAGCAGATAAGGAAGGACGCCGTAAAATAATATCAAAAATTGAAACCTTGGAGCCGAACACAATTTGTTCTGAATCATACCTATTGATATCTACATTTGATAGCAAGTACTTATGTGAGAACCTAATAAGTTATATCAAAACTAGTTTTTTTAGGTTTTTTATGTCGCTTGCTGTATTGACACAGAATATGGCCAAACAGAGTTTCCAATTCGTTCCCCTTCAAGACTTCTCCCATCCTTGGACAGACGAAATGCTGTACAAGAAATACGGCTTGGACGAGGATGAGATTGCCTTTATTGAGAGCATGATACGGCCGATGGAATAATGTAAAAATAAAAAAAAACAGAACGTTCTTTGAAATTTTAGGAGAAAAAACTTGCGGGATATTAAATTTTTTTGTATTTTTGCTTTGTAAAAAAATAATTATATGGTAGAAGATTATCCTACAGAAGAACCTGAAACCCCGATGGTTAATGAACCAGCCGCAGAATATGGAGTTGCTGAAAAAACAGCTTGTCGGATAATTTCTGACGAAGAAATGGCACGGTGTATTCCGCTCGAAGAGTCGCGTCGTCGGCTGACTGAAAAGATTTACAAGTTCTATCATCCTGAGGCATGAAGATTGTTGTTGAGGAACGTGTGCATCAGGCAATCGATTCATTCTATGATGTCGCCATCTTGAGGCACTGGCATACATTGAGTTATGAGATTGTGGAACGCAAGAAGAACCGTCTCTATGACGGATTGGAATCGCTTGCCAATTATGCGACCATATATCCCAAGGCCAGACTAAAAAAAGAATGGATTAATAGGGGATGGCAGGAATTTATATGCGAGGATTTCCATTTTGCGTATGAGATTATGGTTGACCTTCATGGAGAAACAGTAATCGTTGTTCATGACGCTGTCCATAGTTTTCTTTATTATTAGTATTTTCTCCTAAATATTTCTGCATAAGAACGTTCGCTTATAAAAACATAAACGAACAAACTTACATATTATGCAGACCATAGATAAAATTCTCCCTAACAGCCGGCGAGCGGTGCCGCAGATATACATGTATGACGATACATCGTTTCCGGGATGGATTAAAATAGGACAGACCACCCGTGCTGATGTGCGGAAACGCATTGACGAGCAGCATCCTATCACCGAGCCGCACAAGACCTACCACCTGCTGTGGCACGACAATGCTTTCTATGCAGATGGCAGCGGCGAGAGCTTCAGCGACCATGACCTGCACGAGTGCCTGCGTCGTATGGGCAAGGAACTTATCGGTGAGTGGTGCCGTTGCTCATTGCGAGAGGCACAAGCGGCATACGTGGCGGTGCGCCACCGCGACACAGTCGTGGAAACAGTACGTGACCTTGACTACAAAATGCGCGACGAACAGGCACAGGCTGTAAAGCAGACGGCAGACTATTTTGCCAAAATGGACGAAGAGGAACCTGACCGTCCCAGCCACTATTTGTGGAACGCCAAGATGCGTTTCGGCAAGACTTTCGCTACCTACCAGCTCGCCAAACGAATGGGGGCGAAACGTGTGTTGGTGCTTACCTTCAAACCTGCTGTGGAGGACTCTTGGCGCGACGATTTGTTGCGCCATCGCGACTTCAAAGGCTGGCAATACTATAGCAGCCGTGATACTGATAATTCTAAACTTTCAAGCCTAAACTCTCAACTTCCTTTGGTTGTTTTCGGCTCCTTCCAAGACTATCTCGGCAGGGACCGCTACGGAAACATCAAGTCTAAGAATGAGTGGGTTCACAGCATCCATTGGGATTTGATTGTGCTGGATGAGTACCATTTTGGCGCATGGAATGACAATGCCAAAAGTTTGCTTGATCTTGGGGATGCCGAGGCCAAAAAACGGCAGGCAGAGGAGGATGAGGTGATGAGTGAGAGCGGCATCGATGTGGAAAGCGGACGAGCTTGGGACGATAGTGATGTGCCCATCACTGGTGATCATTACCTCTACCTCAGTGGCACACCTTTCCGTGCCCTCGCCACAGGCGAATTCATAGAAAATCAGATTTTCAACTGGACTTATCAGGACGAGCAGGCACGAAAAGAAACCATCGGAGGTCCCTATTTGGAGATGCCTACCATGGTGATGATGACTTATCAGATGCCGCAAGACCTCGGTGC
>JAEEGG010009734.1_pt1 | contig 21447 bp, 10 predicted proteins | sample 9134161 | NCBI WGS metagenome assembly JAEEGG01 (sample SAMN16246543, study PRJNA631951) | gut metagenome | biome: gut microbiome; feature: rumen; material: CR-attached | host: Bos | place: Iran: Karaj | collected 2018-10
TTATTACGTGAAGTTGCATCCGTGTTAAGAACCGCCGTATGCGGAACCGCATGTACGGTGGTGTGAGAGGTCGGAAAACGAAAGTAGGAAGAAAACTACTTCGTTTTCCTCCTACTCGATTAGTTATATAGTATGGAATCAACAAAAGTAGAACAAGCTATCGGACTTATTTTTGAGAAAGGCAGTTTGCTTCGCGACGAAAATAATTACGTAGGTTTCCTTGAACACAGATATGTATTCGGCTACCACCATGACAACACGTTGGTTGTGAGGTCTATAGACAACATGAATGACTGGTTGTTAGCTTACGTACAATCCTGTTTAGCCGATGTTGATGCCAACGAAATGCTCGACATCAGAGAAGTGTGGCATGAGTTTTATGGCAGAGGGGTTCAGATCACTTATGGAAAAGGTTAGACAGGGTTTCCTCTAGCCACCGCTCGACCTTTGATGGCTTTCAACCGTAGGGGCGCATGAGCGCGGTCATTTCTCCATAGTTAGCGTGGCGTAAGAAGTGCTGGGGAGAGGTGGGGCGCGTCTTTAAGTTTTGTTGAGTACAACAATAAGAGCACCCTATTTCAGTAACGCTATAACAACCATAACAGCATGTATCGCACGCGCGCATTATTACGCGCGCGATTGCAAGGTGCTTGCACCACTTGCACCACATCAAAGTGATAATACCTGTATTTTACGTGGTTCCCTCCTGTGAAAATTTGGTGGCCTCCTGTGAAAAAAAGTGGCCTCCAAATTTTGCTGAGAGCCCTCCGTTTATTACGAAAGTGGTGCAAGTGGTGCAAGCACCAAACTGTTACGCGCACGTATAATTCGCGCGTGTGTGAGTCAGGCTCCTCTTCCCCAGAACGTAGCTCGTCTACCCGCCTTTCAGCTTCAGTTGCACTTTTTTGCGGATAATCATAGGAAATGATATAGCAGTTGACCTGCAGTTATCCCTACCATTTTATTGGCCTTAGTTTATGTCTACACTAGGGGGGGCATAGGTACTCCCCTTGAGGGCGGGAAGTTCCTGCGGAATCCCTGCGGCTGACAAAGTATTGGGAAAAAGCTTCTAATAGATGTACTTTTTGTTAATTGTGCTCAATTACTACAAATTTTTCACTTTTTTGGCGGCTGTTACATTATTTATAATTATCTTTGTTTTCAAAATCTGACAATTCAAAACAAGAAAAGTTGAACATATATAGCATTCTTACCTAAGTCAATGGCAAAAACAGCAAATTATTACATATTGGTTGGGGGAACAGCTTACTGGTAAAGTTGGTGGTCAAGCTAGTGACCAAGCTCATTGATGCTGTTGAGGATGAGCAAGAACGTGAACTTTGCAACGATGCCAATATCGTCGCCCAGAATAGAATAAAGGCAATGGAAGCCCATAGGGGCGGTTCTCTGATTAGTACTTAATAGTAAAAATGTATATAGTTCAGAAACGCTTGATTATATGACTTACTGATATACAATGGCTACTAAGCTTCGAAACTGAAAAAGTAATTATTTTTAAGAATGTGGATAAAGATAAAAAAGAACTGTTAAAGCGTACGCTCTCAATGACTGATGACAAACAGCTATTGAAGTTTGCCAAGAGCTATGCCGCCAAGGATCAGGCCTTTGCAGAGGCTATCATAGAGAAATTCCTGCCTACGGAGGACACCGTGGACTATGAAAAGATGGTTAAGGACTGCTTCCTTCACAAGAAGAGGGGTGGCAAACGGCGCTATGGCTCATCACTCGACTGGACAGCCATCCGCAGGGACATCAAACGCCTGTTGAAGCAACTGAACTATCTAAGACAACAGAATAATGACGAGAGGGCAGCCGAAGTGGCCGTGCTATTTTTAGAAGTCTTAGATCAGGAATTTGAAGATGACTGTGTCTACGAAGACTACAACTACAACAACAGCAACTTCGGCAATGAGGAGGCTCTGGATATTGTCAGTGATGTGCTGAAAAATAGCAAGCACGTGGCTCACACTATTAAACTGAGCCTGCTGCAGCGGTTAGAGTCTCTTGCTCAATGTGATACCTACATGAGCTATCTGACTTGTGGTTTCAGCAAGGTTGTGGACATGCTAAAACAGCAGTTGTTTTCGCCTGAAGACCAGATGAAATATGTAGAAGGGAGTATAAAGACTGCGAAATATGATTCTGACCAGGTCTACTACGTGAAATGGAAGCTCAGGCTACTGCACCAGCTGGGGCGTGACGATGAGGCAGAGAATGTCATCAACCAATACCTACATCTTGACGGCATCGGTGCATTGCGATTTGAAGAACTTGTAGAAAAATCATTCTTCGACGAAGCCAAGGCTTTCTGCATGAAACGGATTGGGAGGACAGGCACCTCATACGCCGTACAGCCTTGGTATGAGCGCCTGCTTGAATTAGGGCAGCGTGCGAATGATCTGGAAGCACTTCGCAATGCCACCCAATGGCTCTATGCATATGGTAATGTGACGCAGGATGACAAGAAAGAATTCTTTCGCATCTGCCGTGAGACCTTTGATGGCAATGACGGCTGGCCGGCCGTACGCGACAGGATGCTGAGCGAAGGCAAGAAGGGCAATGCCAGTAGCATCATTGTATTCCAGCTCTACGAGGAAGAAAAACTCTACGACCGCATGTACTTGTATCTGCAGAAACTGTCAGATACAAGCGGCTACTACCATTACGGTCCCTATTCCAACAGTGGGGGTGAACGTCTGTACTTTTTCAGCCAGTATGCACACCGTCTGACCGACGAGCAGCGGCAGGAGATGGTAAAAGGATTTGCCTCGACCATCCTGAAGGATTCCCGAGATGCCAGAGACCGCAATCGCTATAGACAGATTGCCATCGGATTGCACTATTTAAGTGAGTCTTGTGAGGAAGGCAGACGGCAGGCCCGCCTCCTGGCTAGTCAGATAATCCGTGAGAACCAGGGCAAGCCGGCATTCAGAGAAGAAATCAACGAATATGACTATTAGACCTGCCAAAAAGATGTGATGGAAAAGAAACGTAATATTCTAAACCACAGCGTGCTGCAGACTTTGGCCTGTACGCTGAAGGAGTACGATTATAGAGGATTGCGGAGCCTTTACGAGGCTTTCCAACTTCATGTTACGCCCATTGAGAGTACCGCCCGTAGGTGGGTTGACGAAAAGTTGGTGCTGGGTCAATTGCCCCGCAGGACGAGCTATTTTAATAAGGTATGCATCAATCCTGCCCACTGGGCCGATGTGATGCAGACGGTAAGGCCCAAAGAGCTGGAAGTGCTGCTTGAAAAGAGTATGGCTTGCGGGCAGGCTGTGTCAACCCATATGAAGTTTTTTCTGAGGGCATTCTGCTGTGCCATGCAGGGAGAGCCTTTCGAAGAGGACTTAAGACAAGTGCCATGGCCGGAACTGATATCTCAGACACTTGGAGTCAAAGTTGTTCTTAACAGTCTGTCACACAGACTAGACTGCCTGGTATTCATGCAGCATCTGCCCGGCAGTATTCTTCATAGCACTTACTACTATGAATATGTGTACGAATGGATGAGACTGAAACCGGTCTTGGATATGGATGTGGTCAGACCACTGTTCATCGACAATCCTTTTTTGGAAGAGAAACTACGCTGGCTGATGCGCGATGCCTACCTTTACAATGTGGAGTTTCTACAGACGGGCAAACTTTCAGAGGTGCTGGGCAAGATGGAGCCTATGGGCGAATACTATCGCAAACTCTTGGCCTTGCAGAAACTGCACGAAGGAAATACCGCCGAGGCACTTGAACTGATGACACAACTACTGAAAGAGAGTGAAACCAACTTCTTCGAGGAGGCCCTCACCAACTTTGCATACGGCATGGCGTTGGGACTCAGCATCACGGCACCGCAAAAAGTATCGACTGCCGACAGACTGCGAAAGAAGGCCGAGACGCTTATAAAAAGTCGAAAGACGGCCAACCAGGAAAGCTGCTACATCCTGCTCCTGGTACTCCACCACTTTGTGGCTCACGATGCAGAGAAGTTCTACGAGCAGAATCCGTTACAGAGCATCAACGATAAGATGTGCTGGCGGCTGGCCATGCTCTTTATGCACCACTATCAGGTTCAGAAGAAGGAGACCACCGTGGTCAGCGCATCTGTTGATTACGTCAGCCACGAGGAATACGGCTACCTGCGCCTGCTCTATAGTTTCGATTTTGACGAGTTAAAGGCAGAAACCGAACAGTTGCAACGGCAGACGGGCATCGCCAACTCGTTGCTGCCAAAGGTGAAACACCTGGCACAGTGGGAAATAAACATGGCGGAACTGCTGAAGCTGAACCGTCCGGCACCGAAACCTAGCTCCAAGATGGAACAGCAGCAGTCGTTAGAGATGGAGCGAGTGGCCTACGTGGTGAATCTGCACAGCAATAACGTACAGCCGAAGCTACAGAAGTCGAAAGACGGCGGCATCACCTGGAGCAAGGGTCGCAACATCGCCTTGAAGTCGTTTGAAAATAGCAGAAGCAGTTATATGACGGCTCAAGACCGACAGGTGGCCCGCATGGTGCAAAGTTACAGTTACGGCTGGTACGGCCAGATGGGCTATGAACTAGCCGGCATCGGTGTTATTGCCGCTTTGGCAGGCTGCCCAAGTGTTTTCGACGAATATACCGACCAGCGCATCGACATCAGTGAAGAAACCCTGCAACTCACCGTCCAGCCTTGTACGAACGGCTACTCTGTGCGTTCAAATGTCAACCTCAACAACCTCGATTCGTCAGGTATCTGCCTCATTCGGGATGGAGACCGGCAGGTGACCATTGTTCGCGTCAATGCCAAACAGAAACAGACGCTGGAGCTGATGCGCGAAGTAGGGGTGTTCCCCAAGGAGAGCAAGCCACAGCTTACTCAGTTGCTGCAGAACTTGAGCAGCTCGTTTACTGTGATGAGTCCGCTGCTGAAGAATGCCACCGACCTGAAGCATGTGGAGGCATCGCCACTCATCAGTGTACAAATAGCTCCTGTGGCAGCCGACAGCCGATACCTTGCAGCCTCGCCATCCAGACAACTTTTCAGCATATCACTGGCCGTCAAACCATTCGGCACCCATCCACCCTATCAGACACCAGGCCAGGGGATGGAAATAGTGAGCACAAAGATAAGCGGCGAGCGGGTGCAGACGGAGCGCAACCTCAAGGCTGAGCTACAGAACCTGCAGGCTGTGCGCAAGCTGATGCAGCCCTATGCCCACGAAGAGACCGACGAAAACCGCTGGCAGATAGACACTGCCCAATGCCTACAGCTGCTCGACACACTACGCACTGCCAAGGATGTGGCTTTCGTGGAGTGGCCCCAGGGAGTGAGGATGCGTGTGGTGCGACCGATGATTACTCCCGACAAACTGCGCTTGAAAATCAGCTCTGCCGGACAGTGGTTCGAGGTGGAAGGCGACATCACTATCGGCGACAAGGAGAAACTGAAAATGGCAGAGCTGCTGGATCGGCTGCGTGACGCCGAGGGCGACTTCATCCGCCTCAACGACGACGAGTACATAGCCCTGAGCGAACAGCTTCGCCGACAACTGGAAACCATCGACAAGATGCGTGTCAGTCACGGCAAGCAACTGAAGGTGGCCACGATGGGCGGACTCCAGCTGGAGGCACTTGAAGAGCTGGGAGCCAAGATGAATGCTGACGACACCTACCGACAGCTGATGGATCGCGTCAAGGAATCATACAACATGACATTTGCCATTCCTGCAAACATACATGCCGAACTGCGTCCTTATCAGCAGGAGGGATACGTATGGATGAGCCGGTTGGCGCACTGGGGAGCAGGAGCCTGTCTGGCCGACGATATGGGACTGGGCAAGACCCTGCAGGCCATCACGCTGATGCAGTCACGGGCAAGCAAGGGGGCGGCCTTGGTATTGATGCCCACCTCGCTGCTGCACAACTGGCAACAGGAGTTAACCCGCTTTGCGCCTGCACTCACCGTCAAGATACTCAACCAGCAGGGAAAGGACCGCCAGCAACTGGTTAGCGATGCCGAGGCGGGCGATGTAGTGCTGAGCACCTACGGCCTGCTGGTCACTGAGGGTGAACGGCTCTGCCAGCGCACCTGGAGCACCATTGTGCTCGACGAGGCACATACCATCAAGAATCGCGACACGCAAACCTCCAAGATGGCTATGCAGCTGCAGGCCGACTTCCGTCTGATGCTGACGGGCACACCGCTACAGAACCATCTGAGTGAGATATGGAACCTTTTCCAGTTTGCCAATCCTGGCCTGTTAGGCAGCTATCAGCAGTTTACCGACCGTTTTATCCTGCCCATAGAGCGTGACCACGACCAAGAGCGCCAGCGCCTGCTGCGCCGATTGCTCTCTCCCTTTCTGCTGCGCCGTACTAAGGACGACGTGCTCAACGAGCTTCCTGAGAAGACCGAAATCACCCTCCGCGTGGAACTGAGCAGCAGTGAGCAGGCCCTCTACGACCATCTGCGTCAGCAGGCCATTGCCCATCTGGAGGAGGCAGGGCAAAAGAATGCACTGCAGACACTGGCCGAAATTACCCGCCTGCGCCAGGCTGCTTGTCATCCACGACTCATCAACGCGAAGTTACAGATACCGTCGAGCAAGACGCTCGCATTTCTTCACCTCGTAGAAGAATTGCAGCAGAGCAGTCATCGCGCCCTCGTGTTCAGTCAGTTCACCAGCCACCTGGCGCTCATCAGCGAGGCGCTCAGCAAGCAAGGCATACCTTATCTCTACCTCGACGGCAGCACTACGTCAGCAGAACGCGACAAGCTGGTGCGACAGTTTCAGACTGGCGACCAGCCGCTGTTCCTCATCAGTTTGAAGGCTGGTGGTCTTGGTCTCAACCTTACGGCAGCCGACTACGTAGTGCATCTCGACCCCTGGTGGAATCCCGCAGTGGAGGACCAGGCCAGCGATCGTGCCCACCGCATTGGGCAGGAGCGCCCAGTCACCGTCTACCGCCTCATTGCCGCTGGCACTATCGAAGAGAAGATTATCCGTCTGCATCAGAACAAGCGCTCAATGGCCGATGCGCTGCTTCAGGATGCCGCATTGACCGCTCAGATTTCTCCCGACGACGTCATCCGCCTGCTTCGCGAGGGGGTCGATGCCATTCACTAAAGGGGGGGGGACTGTTCTCACAAGGGTCATGGCTCACCGCGCTCAAATATAAGGCCATGAGGTATAGCAGTTAAGGTTAGCGTTAAGGTGAGGCCTAAACACATGTGCTTACGCTGCGCTGTGGCTATGGTTGTTGCAGCATATACCCTTCCTGGTCATAACCTTTATGGTGCCGGTGAATGCAGTCAAGCAAAGGCAGCACCCGCTTGTCTTCAACCTTCATTTTGCCGTATTGGGGCAACTGTGCATTATAGCGGTCTGTGCTCCCATTCGCAATTCTTTGTTTATAGTCATCTGGTATAAAGAGTGAAGATCTTGCACCCAGATGGCAGTAATACTCATGTTCATAAATGGCTATTCCTGCCAAGTCTAGGTCTCCGAAATGGACGTATTGATTAGGTATAGACTGTAGCCATTTAATGAGATCTTTGTTTTGGTCTTGAGGATATCGGGAGACGAAAAGTACGCGTCCAAGCCTCGCAAAGAGATATTTCTGCAATGCGATATATCGGAAATTCTCTGCATTCTCCACACCAACTACGACAATATCCTGAGGAATGGTGAAATGCTGATAGTCGGCAATAAATAGGAAACTGCCTTCAGAGGGATGAATCGTTATCTCTTGACCGTTGAGAACAGCTGCTACTGGCTGATAGCTATTCACAAGGAATCCCTTAAAGGTCCTCCGTGAACGGAACTTACTATTGCCAGTGGCAGCAACCATAGAAGCTCGCTTTGCATCCTCGTCCGAAAGAATGCATAGTGTTTGTTCCAAGTCACGTATATCAAACTGACTGGCAAGATACTGACGGAGGAGTTTTCCGTCTGATGCTCTGAGGCTCTTGCGGCTACCATGCACTTTAGCCAGAAGAATGCCATCCTCCTGCATCTGCTCAAACCAGTCGCCCTTCAGACTGCTGGCTGGCAGAGCATCGCCATTTGCCAGCCGAATCAGTTTTTGTATGAGTGCAGCAGATCGCTTTGTGCTCACCATCGTTTTTCTCATCTTATTGTCAGCAGGGTTTTAACTACTGTATTACTCTTCTCGTCTTTGCTGAGAGAGTAGGTGTATTTGTATGCCTGAGCGTTGTAGGTGGTGGGCGACGAGTTAATCAGGTTGATGTTACGGATATTGGCAAACTTCAGAATACCCTCTACATTGTTGGGATGTAGTTTGCCAATCTCATCCATCATGCAGTGGAGCTTGAAATCTCCAAACTTGCGCGAAATCTTCCTTTTGAAAACATTGATGAGCATGATGTTCACCATTGCCTTAACCAGAATGTCTGTACCATCCGAGCCTACATTGGATAGTTTCTCTACCCAGTTGGTGTCGTTGTCGTTCTCCTTCACCTTGAATTCCAATTTGAAGGTGTCCGCCAGGGTTATCTGCTCACGTTTCTGTTCTGCGTCCATCATCTCTATCAGTGTCATCAAGAGTCTTACGGCTTGCTCGTTGGTGCGGTTCAGATTGTCTTCATCTGTAAACAGATTAAGTTGCCCGATGTCATAGCCGTGTTCATCGTCAAAATGCTTGATGTTCAGCAACTGCTGCATCAGTCGGTCATTGCTCTCCACAGCTCTCAACTCAATCTCCCTGATGACGCCAGCAAAATTGTTTTCACGAAAGTCACGGTTGATGTCAAGGATGGTTTTTTCTATGTCCGACTTATGCTGACTCAGGTCGCTGACATCTTTGGCTATTCGTTTGATTATCGTGGCATACTGTCGACTGGTACGCACACGATATTGCTCAATCTTGTTATTACTGATAAACTCATTCAGTTCGGCAGCAAATTCTGTGTAATCAGCATCATTATTGAACTCCGTCCGGAAATAGAAGGTGTTCTGGGGCGAGAAGTTGCCCTTGAAGCGGATGACGGCTTCTTTGAAATCCTCAAACTTTCGTTGTTGGGACGCAATCTGGTCGCGCAGTTCTTCCAGTATGTCAGTTAAAGGCTTCACTGTTTCTACCTCTCCTGCTGTAGAGATGTCCGAAGGACAGGATGGGTTGTTCATGAAAGCCTGAACCCTTTCAACTCCCTCCTTCAGTTTCTTTTGCTCATCCTGCAAGAAACGCAGTTCATCCGACAACTGCTTGATTTTCTCATCACATTGCAGCTTGCGTTTCTGAAATTTATCCTGCAGGTTGTCTATCTTCTGGCGCAGCTCTTTGCGCTCGTCTTTCTTCTTCTGCTCTTGCTCAAAATAATCTCGAATGTCGTTCTGCCACGAAATATAGTCTGCACGATGCTCGTCAATGTATTTCAGTTCGTCTGTGACTGTCTGTAGCTGACGTCTTATTTCTGCCAATTGTTCTACATTCACGCCAAGCCCCTTCAGCTCTGCATCCAACTGTGCCTGGAGTTCTCTCTTTTGCTGAACGGCATTTTGTTCCATTTTTTTTATTTCAGCGTTGATCCCTGCCTTTTGTTGGTCGCTATTAGCCTTCAGTTCTTTCTTTTGCTTGTTGTAAGAACTTTGGAGAGAATTGATTTCTTTTTCTCGCTGGGCAGTTAGGTTTTCTTTCTGCTTGTCAAGTGTCTCAATCTCTTTTTCAATCTCTCCAAGTCTCTTCTGTAGTTTCTCCAACTCGCCTTTACGCCATTTCCTCAAACTATCCTCAGAGGCCTCCTTCTCCTTCTGTATGATTTCTATACGACGAGGTATCTGATTGTATTCAGCGTCAATAGCCATTTTGTCCAACCGCAGTTGTTTTAGCTTCATGCCCGGCTTGCGTTCCAGTTCGGCTATATCGTTCTCCAGTTGCTGTCTTCGCAGTGCAATCCTTTTGTTCAGCTCCTCCCGATTCTGCTCTAGCAATGTTTTTTGAGCCTTCAGTTCATCAGGTGTCTTGACAGTCTTCTCTATATTGTCGGTATCAATCTTTATGCCGTATATGCAATCAGAAGAAACAGATATCCGAGGATTGAGGGAGGTGTTATAAAGTACGGCTTCCTCATCGAGTACTTTTCCGATATTGTTCTCCCAGCCTTTTATATTTTCTCCCAACCATTCAATCAAAGATCCCTTCTGTCGGCTCAGCATATCGTCGAACTTTGCAATGTCCGCAGAAATAAGTTTTATGTCATTTTCGATAGCAGCAACACCTCGCTCACATACTGTCTCCAGATCTTTACGCTGCATGGCAACATCGTTGGTGATGCGGTCTATCTCCTTTTGTTTTTCAGTAGACTCTTTCAACAAAGCCAACTGCTTGTCGCCTAGTTCCTTGGTCTTTCGTTCCTGCTCGTCCATCTCTTCTTTGTAGGGATTGGACTGTTTGACACGTTGTTCCTGTAGTGCCAGGTCGTTCTTGGTTTGCCGGGCTTCGTCTAGCAGGCTTTGATTCTCTTTTAGTTTCTGTTCATATTGGCTGCGTATAGCATCAGCCTTATCGTTCCATTCTGTTTGCAAGCGGCCTTCTGCTGTTAACTGCAGGCTGTCTAATTCATTTAGTTGCTTTTGGCATTGTAAGACATACGCATTCAGGTGGTTGTCAACCTCCTGCATGAGGGTGTCATATTTCGACTTGACACTCTGGTTCTTGCTTGTCAAGGTTTCTTCTTGATGCGTCAGACTATGCTGTTGGATCTTCAGCTCACCTTCCTTGCCAATGCGCTGTGCGGTCTTCTCAATGCCTATCTCCTTATAGTGCTGTCGCTTCTCATTGACTTTTTTCAAGAAGTCGTTGATGATGGCTTCGTTGCCTTTCAATCCGTCACGCTCTTTGGTGAACTTCTCGTTCTCTTCGCTCAACAGCCTTCGCTGGCGTGATAGTTCCATGCTGCAGGTGGATTCCTGCTCTGATAGAACAGGCAGTCGACAGGTATCACGTCCTAAGGCGTAGTTCAGCTTGCCGCAGAGCTCTGAGATGAGTTTGCGTACATACTCATAACCGGTGTATTTTTCAATCACCGCATTGGCATCTGTCTTCACCTTTACCTTACCATTCTTCTCTACCTTATACCACTTCCAAATGTCTTCATATTGCTGGCGAAAGTTTTTCACCTCTTCACGATAGCGGTTCAGGTCAATATCATCGCTTGCAAAGTCCATGGAGTCAATGATGGTATCTTTGATTACACGCGATTCCAGGCTCTGGTTCAGGAAGATGTTTTGTATGGTCAAGGGCACTTGGCGGTATTTCGTGCTCTCCATTAGTGAGAACCTGCGTAGTTCTTTTGCCACCTGCTGACTGTTGCCATATATGATGTCGCGGAATTCCTCGTAACCGCGAATGATGTTACTCTTATACACCCTTGCACCCATCTGCTCGCTAATGCGCCCCCACTCATATCGAGCGCTCCCATCCATATCTATGAAGAACCGCTTGTCGTAGGCACAGTCCACGATGCGAAACGCCGTACGGCCATGCGAAAGAAACGTCATTACAAAGAACTTCCCTGTTTCCCGGCAAACCTCGTAGATAATGTACGAATTCTGGTGAGGCAAGTAGAACTCGTCATAGCCTTTCTGTCCTGCCTGTGTCTTTATGCCCAGCTTGCTTTTATCCACATTGTAGAAGAACAAAATGGCACGAAGCAGGGTGGACTTACCAACGCCCTGGGTACCGATGAAATGCACGTTGCCGTCGAGCTTTATCTCTGCGTATGGCACATGGGCACTGTTGATGAATATGATTTTATTGAGGTATCTCATCTTTCACGTCTTCGTCTATGTTAATACAAAGAATGATCTGCTCTATATAATGGAAGGCATTGGTCACCTGATAGGTGCCATCCACTTCGTTCACCAGTTCGGCAAACCCCATGCTTTCCATCGCTCCAGCCAGTGCCTCCAGCTTCTGCCTGTTCGTTGTCTTGTCTGGAAACATCTGTGCAAGTTTCTCCTTCAGCCCGGGTATAGTAGAAAGTTTCACCTCCATCAGTACCAAGCTGAACTGCGTACCAGCATCAAAGGCCGTGTCGTAGGTCTTCAGGAAGTCCAGATAGTCAATCCATGAGAAGAGCGACTGCAACTTGTTCTCAGTGACGACCTTCGCCTCCTTTCGGCTGAAATAATAGAATCCGTCGCCACTGCTTAGCAGGAAGTCAATCTTGCTGAAATAGTCTTCATACTCTTGTTGGTTTTCTTCTATGTCGCTATAGATGGCACGCGTCTCAGCATCGATGCTGTTGCTCGATATAAACTGTCCTCGGCTGAGGCGCATGAAAACTTCACTTGTATATTTCATCGCGGATATATTACGGGGTATTCAATATTGTCAAAGGTCTTTGTCTCATCGGTATAGCGCATCTGCTCAGGGTACTGCGATGCCATCTGCAGAAACAGTACCAAGCGCAGTTCACGGTCGAGTGCCTCTGCAAACGAGTAGTGCCACACATAGTAGAACAAGTCGCTGCTCTGTGCCATAAATCCATTCAACAGTTCCTGGTGGTTAAAAGCCCTCGTCGTTTCTGTTTGCTCCTCCAGAAAACACTCGTCAATTCTCTCAGCGAGCCTTGACCTGATGTTTGTCTTTTTTGCGAGGCGCTTTCGTATGTTGTCTAGTATTTCGAGCGCAGCATCCTCATTGCGAAGAAAAACCAGTGACACCCTGGTTACATACTTAGGCTTGCTCTCCATCCATACAGCATTGGTCTGCGCCATCAGTTCCTTCACATTGGTGGCCTGCTCCATCATAAACTGGTCGCGCAGGTATTTCAGCTGTCGCACACGTTTTACCAGGCGGCTCTGGTATTCTATCCGGTTCAGGTATTCAATGATTTGTGCTGTAACGGCAATGAGTCCATGAGCCGATTCTCGCAAGCCATCACGCACTTCGCTCACTGTTTGTTTCAGGCCATAGTCAGATGCACTCGAAAAGAAAATGGTCTGTTCGTCTATCACACGCTCTGTCTGGCTAATCAGCTCGCCTATCAATCGGGCTTTCTCGTCAAAGTCCTTCAGTCGCAGTTCCTTTATTTTGAAGTTTGGCTCCTGTTTGTAGGTGTCATCCACGTTGCGTTTCAGGTCAATCACATTTCTGCGAGTGGCATTGTCGATACTCTTGAATGTATGGCGTATTTCTCGTAGGAAACTCTCTCGACGGGCATTGTTCTCGGCAGCGAGATAAGAGCTGATGGAGAGGTTCAGTTTGTCGATATACATCTTCACTGATGCGATATTGATATCCTCATTCACTGCCAAGACCTCTTCGAAGAATCGCTGATAGGCATCATCCAGTTCCAGCGCGTCTCCCGTCTGTACGATGACCCCAAAGTGGATAAGGTGTTTCAACTTGTTCTCGTCTCCATCCAGGGTGTCAAGCGCATCATCATACTTCACCGCCACCGTCTTGCGTTGCAAGAACATATTGCTCAGCAGTTTTGAGCCCTGCTGGAGTGCACGTGTCAGTTCTTTTATCGATCTAAATGTGGCCATATACGATTCAACTCTGCCATGATAGAATTCTGCACATTCTGACCGCAAAGTTACTAATAATAATCCGTATAAATGCAGAAATCTTCAAAAAACCGAAATTAATAAGCAAAAAACAGATCAAAAGACCAAACTTTTGATATGCGTATAGATATATCTTGTGTATATAATATAATGTGTATTCTGCATAAACATTAATAGTTATTCTGAGCTGCGATGTTTCTCTCCCACCTTAGACAGCACAACATTTGCTAAGCAAACGGCATACTCTATATTGGAATTTTGGGGGCGCCATGCCACCGTATAACTAACTTTTGCATCAGCCACTTCATAACCTTTATCTGTCCAGGCTTTCAGTTTGCCTTTACCTAATGAAGACAATGCGGCCACGTTTATTTCTTGATTATTCAGCAAGTATTCGTCTTTGTATACTAGACGGTTGCCACTTCTTAGGCGAAGCACAATATCCTTCCGACCTTTGAAAAAGTCGAGCCATACATCGCGCATGTTCAGTGCTATTGATATTGACGTATACTCTGTAAGTGGATTCGTGACAAGATAGAGATTCTTTTTAGCACGTGTTAGTCCAACATAATAAGCTCGCATATCGTTGACATCCCTTCCTTCAGGTATTGGCGAAAGGAGATAAACACTATCAAACTCTCGTCCTTTTGCCTTATGGATGGTGCTCACAAATATGGATTCCTCATCAGCGACTATGAAGTCTTCGATATTCGACTCAAAAATATATTCACGCAAGTCACTGTAATAATATAACCTATGGGTCACCTCAAAGTCTGCAAAGAAACGCTTTACGATGCTTAGGCAAGTGCTTGAAGCATACGCGTCGAGAGTGCGCCGTTTGGCCTCTTGCCATTTCTCTTTTGAAATTGTGACTTCGTCGCTCCTTCCAAGTTGCTTGAGGAAATAACGCACTTCTGCAAGATTGCCAAACCGGAAACCACCCATTGACTGTGCAACAGTGGCATGCAAGCCTCGGTGTTCCAATTCGTAGGCTATCTGCATTGTTTCTTCGTTGGTACGAGTGAGTATCGCCGTAGTGCCTTGGGGCTTTATCTCTACATGCTGTATTGTATTAATTGTCATTACCTTACCTTCCTCCCCTGTTGCAGAGTGGATGGGAGTGTGTTTCAGACGGCCTGGGATACGCTGTACATAGCGGTTGGCACAATCAACAATAGCATTTGCCGACCTATAATTGTCGGTCATTTCGTATAGCTTGGCACCTTCCTGCTCAACGAGCGACTGCATATAGCGTGAATCGGAACCACGGAAAGCGTAAATATTCTGGTCGTCATCACCCACGGCAATAACACGCATATCGTCATTCTGATGCATCAGTGCCTGAACCAATCGGAAATCATCCTGCCCCATATCCTGTGCCTCGTCGATGACAAGAACACTTTTGGCTATCTTTGATTGCTCTACTTCACCTTTTTCAATCATCTCCGCTGCCAGACGTACCACATCTTTGGCTTCATCCAGATTTCCTTGTTTGCCAATGATGTCAAAACTGTAAGAGTGGAATGTTTTGATGTCCACATAATGTGCGGCATTGCCTACCAAATCAATGAGTCGTTTCTTGAATTCAGTAGCAGCTGCCCGTGAGAAAGTCAGCATCAGCAATTGCTCGTGTTTTATATCCTCCAACAGCATCAATGAAGCCAACTTATGTACTAGTACTCGCGTCTTTCCACTGCCAGGGCCTGCTGCCACAACGATATATTTCGACTGTTTATCATCGATAATCTCGCATTGGCGGTGGGATAGTTCACCAAAGAGTTTGTTGTATTTGGCTGGCGTGATGTTTTGGTCTATCTGTGCCCTACGTTCCTCTTTGAAATACTGATTGATGAATTTGCGAAAATCAAGCGTAAAATAGTCATTAACAAAACGTAATGCTGCGTCATAATTGCTTACCATTAGGTTGGCATATTCACCTACAATATGTATCTGGCGTATGCGCTGCTTATAAAATTCATCCAACAGACGGTATTGCTCCTTCCCGTATCTTGTGCGGCGGTCAGCTATACGACCAATTTGCATCGTATTGTAGATGACGAAGAAGCCACCTTCTATCTTCATCAATCCTATTTTTGTGAGATATAACAGGGCTTCCTCTATGTCAGCTATTGAAGGCTTCTCCTTGTCAGCAAATATCGTTTCTTGTCGGCTCGAAATATACTGTTGAAGCAGTTCGACGATTGAGAAATTAACAAGTGTCGTCTCCTTATTTGGATTACGGTTCACGGCAATGGAGTCAATAATAAACCGACAGATTTTCATGCGACGTTCAAAACGGCTCAAAGACACCTCGGTGGATGCCTGTAGACGAATGCCTACACTATCTGCTACATGATGTTCCTGCTTGTATATATAGCCCTTCAACGTCATGAAATGTAATAACATTTTCAAACGCTTGATGCTGGATATAGCCATTCCCGCTTTCAGGGCTTCTTCGTTCAGTTCCTTGTAATTGTACCGTTGTGCTTCTTCCGAAAAGTGTTTTAATAGGAACTGATCCAATCGCAGTATGGTGTCAAGGTTCCTTCGTGTCGTACTCTTGGTTATCCATGCCTGCATATCTCGACTATCTGCCAACAAACCGTCCTGCCGCATCAAGTTGATGTTCCTGATGACTGTCGCCTTGCTCATCCCAAGGATGTCCGCCAAATAGTCTACGCGACTCTCTGCTTCTGCTCCTCGACCTTCCGCTGTAGCACGTGCGCTTATTAACGATTTAATGATGCGGGCCGCTTCCTCACGTGACTGTTCGTCAAAGAGAGGTGAGATGTTCAATTTGCGACGGGCTTCGTCCATATTCTTCACAGCAATACCCGTAGCAAAAACATGTGGCGAATTACTGCCTCGTGAAATGAATCCTGCATCTTCAAGTGCAGCGATGGCTGCTTTTACACGAGTTTCTATATCCTTTGTCTCGTCGCCCCACCCAGCCTGCCTTGCTATATCCAATGGCGAGCAGCTTACACTGTCTCGTTTGGCTGTAAGATCTTTGACGGCTTTCCATACCTGCTGAATCTCACTGATGCTGAGCTTGGTCTGGTTGAGGAGTATAAAGTGTTTGTCAAGGTCGCTGTCTGCATACAGCACAAAGCATTCTGCTTGCATATTCGGGTCGCGTCCTGCTCTGCCAGCTTCCTGCACATAGTTCTCCAATGAGTCGCTGATGTTGTAATGAACAACCAGCCCAATATCCTTTTTGTCAACACCCATACCAAAAGCAGAAGTAGCCACAATCACCTGTGCTTTGCCGCTCATAAATGCATTTTGGTTCTTCACCTTCTCAGCAGCTTCCATTTTGCCATTGAAGGGTAATGCACCTATGCCATCGCTTACCAAATGTTGTGCCAATTCTCGGGTACGTCGGGTTCGCGACACATAGACTATCGAGGGACAGTTATGCCCGATTATCAATGAGCGTAACAAGTTGTATTTCTCTTCAGCTGTGTCAGCATGAAGGACAGAGTAACGTAGGTTCTTGCGTTCTGCATTGGCTGCAAACACTTTCAGCTCTAAGCCCAGTTTTGTCCTAAAGTAATCACAGATATCACTGATAACTTTTTGTTTGGCTGTCGCCGTAAAACATGAAACAGCAATAGGCTGAGCTAGTTGTTTCTTTTTTTGTAGCCGATGAATGAAGTCTCCGATATACAGATAGTCCACTCTGAAATCATGCCCCCAGGCAGAGAAACAGTGTGCCTCGTCAATCACAAATCGTACAAGATTACGCCCCATCAGCAGGCGCTCAATGGTTTTGCTACGTAGCATTTCTGGGGCTATATACAATAGATTGGCTGTTCCGTCTGCCACTTGCTCAATAGCTGTAGCTCGTTCAATAGGATCTAGCAATCCATTAATAGTCACTGCATTGCTGATACCCCGTGCAGCCAGGTTGTCCACTTGGTCCTTCATAAGCGACTGCAATGGCGATATGACAACGGTCAGTCCATGCATGTTGCGACCTGCCATTAATGCGGGCAGTTGGAATGTCAATGACTTACCGCCACCTGTAGGAAATATCGTCAGCATAGAATCACCGCTGATGGCTGCCTCAACAGCCTGCTGCTGCATAGGTACTCCATCGAATATACGGAATTCATCATAACCAAAGAACTCCTTCAACCCATAGTGGGCATCCAGTCGCCGATGACAATACTCACATTCACCACAAGACGTGTTGCACAGCATGTTCATCACATTCACCACGTGTGGATAATTCCTTATAACCCAGGCAGGAGTAATAGAGAAAAGATCATCAGCACCTAGCACAGCGAGACAATACGCCAATTCTATAGGATACTGTCTGACCAAGGTGTCATAATCCGCATGACTGCACACTTTCCCTTCGTATTCCTTGCGAATCACTTGGCACCAATCTGTTCTATTCCCCAATATCCTGCTCCATATCGACTGATGAGTAGAAGAAGTATAACCTATATACTTGAAGAACCCTTCAAACTCGTTCGTGTCATAAAGCAATTGATAGTAGATCTCCTTTCTCTCATCGGTAAGTAGATTCCATGCTGCAATTTCATCATTCAGCAAGTCACGGGCCTTCATGGAGTCGTTCACAGGATTGTTCAACTCGTCCACCTGCAACTTATCATCCTTCACTAAATGATGATAAGGCCTCTTTGGAAATAACAACGGCGAGAGAAAGAGCGTATCAACAATAGTTGGATTACCCCTCAAGGCCGTATATTTTAAGTCATGATTGATGATGTTGTGACCACACACCGTGTCACATTTTTCCACAAAGGCATCAAAGTCGGCTTTGGAGTGAGAGTGACACACGGCTCCATCCTCTCTCACTGCTCCGTAGTCCGCCACCTTCTTCGTCTGCAAACTAACTTCTGTATCAATGAATACTATCACTCTGTGTTCTCAAATATAGATGTTTTCTACCAAATCTTTGGTATATAGCCAGTAGCTGTTTTTCTTCTTATCGAACAGTACTGTCTTTAGCGATTTATAACTTTCCATATCATGTAAAACGGACAGCCACTATTTGCTCAGACTACGTACTATAAGACTTTTCTTATACGATTCAACTCTGCCATGATAGAATTCTGCACATTCTGACCGCAAAGTTACGAATAATAATCCGTATAAATGCAGAAATCTTCAAAAAAACGAAATTAATAAGATAAAAATAGATTAAAAGTCCTGTCTTTTGATTAATACACAGCAATTTCCATGTGCATATTCATATTATATAATGTGTATCTGGAGCGTTGTTTGAAACAGCCATCGACCATTTCCCTATTGACAATCCTCAGTATTGCGTGGAGGTAATGAAAGATCGGAGAAAAGTTCGCTTATTTACAAATGTACTTCAAAAACATTCAATTGGCCAAGTAAAAGTGCTATTTCTCTTACGAGAATGATTTCTTACAAGTAAATTCGTGTTGATTTCAACGTTCAACATATCTTCCAACGATGGATTATTTAATATTTGTGACATACGTGACTCGCAGGTTTGGAAGATAGGCAGTCAGATTTTGTACAATCGCAAGCATGAATTGCTGGTTAACTCTATAAAAAGCACCAAATTTAATTCATAATATCATTTTTTTTACAATTTCTTTTTTTTTTTTAAAATAAATGCTTATCTTTGCAAAAAATAAACCAACGTTTCATTGTAATGACAGACGAGTTCTGTTGATGTAAAAGAACGGTAGTTGTTCTTTTCTCTCTTAACTGAAAGGAGGAAACTAAATTAGATGTGCACCTATGATAGAAATAGAAAAATATATCGACTCAAAAGGTCTCTTTGACGGACGATACCGCCTTCTACGCCAGCTTAGCACAGCTGGGGGGACGGCAGATGTGTGGTTGGCAGAAGACACAGAAACTGCTGACCAAGAAGAGAACGAAGATGAAATAGTGGACATTAAAGGCTCTGCAGTTTTAGTGGCCATCAAAATATATCGCCCGAAGAATTTCTTTGACGAAGATGGTATTCAAACATTTAAAAAAGAATATAAAACGGTCTATGATTGCCATCATGCAAATCTGCTAAGACCGACAGGCTTTTCAATTATTGATAGCAGCATTCCCTATTTGATTGTGCCATATTGTGAAAAGGGGTCTGCTGAAAAGATGATTGGAAAACTTGCTCGTACAGAAGATATATGGAAATTTATTTACGATACTGCTTCCGGATTGGCATATCTTCACTCATGTAACCCACCCATAATACATCAAGACATTAAACCTGCAAATATTCTTGTTGACAATAATGACAATTACTGTATTACCGATTTTGGTATTAGTGTCAAAACAGGAAAGTCTAAAGATGAGTGTGATTCAGATGAAGAGGGCAGTGGCACCATCATTTATATGCCTTCTGAGCGTTTTACTGAAGGGTATGAGCCGATTCCGCAAAGTGATATTTGGTCATTAGGTGCAACTATTTACGAACTGATAACAGGCTATGTGCCATTTGGAGATGAAGGCGGTGCTGCTCAAAGTGAAAAAACAAAGATACCTGAGATAAAGGCTCAAATACCTTTAAAGATAAAGAAGTTGATTTATGCTTGTTTGAATCACAATCCAGATAAAAGACCAACAGCAGCCGCTATTGCTGAGTATGCAAGGAATAAAGGGCGTAAACAATGGATTCTAAATGCTTCGATTTTTGCCGCTTTCATTACTGTGTTATTGGGGTTTTTAGTATGGAAAAAAGCTGCGCCCCCCGCAGACCCATTTACACTCCTGTGTAATAGTGGCGATTCCATTATCAATATAGAAAAGAGCAATGCGAAAGGTGCTTCACCAGTAGAATACGAGTCTTCTTCAAAGCGTTTAAATGAAGCTTTAGACTATTATGAGAAAGCTCTTTGTGAGGAAGTAGACGATGAGTTGGCAAGAGATGCAGTGCATAGAAGGATTACGGAAATAGGCAAATTAACTCCGTTGTTTTCCGAATTGGCAGAATTAGACGCACATTTAAAAATGGCAATTGAAGATAAGGCACATGTTACAGAATCAGAGTTACGCAGTAAAAAGGATAGTTTGTCAAATATCATAAAAATAAAGTTGTTAGATTTATGAAACCATTTTTGTTTTTTTTCATGTGCATTTGGTTGGGATGTCATATACCCTCAAATGCTCAATCCTGTAGAGACTTATGGATAGAGGCTCAAAAACAGTATGAAGCAGGGCATCTTGTAAAAGCAAAAACGAAGTACCAACAGGTTATTCAATGTGGCGAACTCTATGTCTCTGATAGCAAGAGGCAAATAGAGCTCATTAATCGCATTATGCGTGAGGCTGATAAGAACAAACCGTTTGCTGTTTCAGATGAGATGATCGAAATTCCGTATCAAGGTGGTCAAGATGTGATTACAGTCGATGGAGACGGTGCCTGGAAAGCTACAATTGAAGAATCTGGTAAGAATTGGTGTTCTATTAGGAAAGGAAAGGGTAAAGTCATTATTAGCAGTAATGCTAATGAAAGTAATTCAGAAAGGACCTGCATAATTAGCATTACAAAGGGTGGAAAGACAAAAAAAGTAATAGTTAAGAATGAAGGTGCTCCTGAAATGTTGTTCCCTTCTGTAGAAAATGTAACGTTCCCATCTAGGGGAGAAACAAACACTGTTGAGATTCGCTCAAATACAGAATGGACAATTACTGATGCTCCTGGCTGGGTCATAACAAGCAAAGAGGATGGAAAAATAACCCTAACGGCTGAAGCCAATGGAGAAAGCAAAGACAGAAAGGCGGAGATAAAGATAGAAAGTACGTCGAAAGCCATTATTATTAATATTTATGGTTCTTCACAGGAATGGCGTGATACCGGCATCGTGTAGGGCCAGCAGACGAAGCTTGAAATAACGGTCGTCGGTGAAGCCATAAGCCTTACGCTTCATCACCTTAATCTTGTTGT
>JAEEGG010009736.1_pt1 | contig 21441 bp, 23 predicted proteins | sample 9134161 | NCBI WGS metagenome assembly JAEEGG01 (sample SAMN16246543, study PRJNA631951) | gut metagenome | biome: gut microbiome; feature: rumen; material: CR-attached | host: Bos | place: Iran: Karaj | collected 2018-10
AAGGCCGTGGTGGGCATCTATAGCTACGACATCGCCGTGTCGAAGGTGAACAAGGCCACACAGATGGCCCGTGAAGAGGGTTTCCCCTTAAGACTGACTTACGAACCTGAAGAATAACGATAAGATATGGATATCTACTATACACAAAAGGTGAACCAGGCCTTTCAGGACATGCACGCGGCGGCAGAGAAATACCGCCACGAGTTCACCACGCCTGAACACTTCATCTACGCCCTGCTGCAGCAGTACGAGTTCAACAAGTCACTCATCAACTGGGGCGTCGACCTGAACATCGTGAACCACAGTCTGCAGGACTTCTTCGAAAAGATGGAGCGCGTGCCTAAGGACGTGGGCGACTATGTGATCGGCACCAGCGAACAACTGCGCGCAGCCCTGCTCGCTGCCTACAATATCGTGCAGAACTCCAGTGCGCAGTATATCTACGTGCCCCATATCGTGAAGAGCATCCTCAACCTCAAGGAGTCGTATGCCGCCTATCTGCTGAAAAACCTCCTGGGCCAATACGAGCAGGATTTCATGAGCGAGCTCGTGGCACGCTATGAAGACGACCACGACCAGGCCAGCACGGGCGATGATGTGGAGGAGGATAACGAGCCCTGGCGCAAGATGGTGACTTGTCTGAACGAAACCTATCAGAATCATAACCCCTTGATAGGCAGACAAGAAGAGCTGCTAAGAACCATCCAAGTGCTCTGTCGCAAGGAGAAGAATAATCCCCTGCATATCGGCGAGCCTGGTGTGGGAAAGACGGCCATCGTCTACGGCTTGGCTGCATGGATCGATATGAACCACTCGAAGGTTCCCAAGCGTTTAAGAGGCAGTAAGATCTACCAACTCGACCTTGGCACGCTGTTGGCTGGCACACAGTTCCGTGGCGATTTCGAGAAGCGCATCAAGGAGGTGATGGATGGCATCATCCGTGAATCAGACAACAATATCGTGTATATCGACGAGATCCACAACCTCGTGGGCGCAGGTGGCAACAGCGAGGGCACAATGGATGCCTCGAACATGCTCAAGCCCTATCTCGAATCAGGCAACATCCGCTTTATCGGCTCAACGACCTACGAGGAATACAACCGTCATTTCTCGAAGTCGAAAGGTCTGGTACGACGTTTCCAGCAGATTGACATCGCAGAACCCTCGACTGAAGAGACGCTCGAGATCCTGAAACAGCTGAAGAAGAGCTATGAACAGTTTCATGGCGTGTTCTATGCCGACAAGGCTTTGGAGTTTGCCGTTTCAGCCAGCGCCAAGTATATCAACGAGCGCTTTCTGCCAGACAAGGCCATCGACCTGATTGACGAAGCAGGCGCCTATCGCGAGATGAACCACCTGTACGGCCAGAAGCGTCAGACGGTGGATAAAAATCTCGTGGCAGACATCCTCGCCAAGACCTGTAAGGTGGATGCATTGGCAATGAAAGAAGATGACAATGCCGCCCTCGAAACGCTCTACGAGCGCATCAGCAGCAAAATCTACGGACAGGATCAGGCTGTGCGCCAGGTGGTGGAGGCTGTGCAGCTGTCGAAGGCAGGATTGCTCGACGACGACAAGCCCTTGGCCTCACTCTTGTTTGTAGGGCCTACGGGTGTAGGTAAGACCGAGGTTGCCCGTGTGTTAGCAAAGGAATTGGGCATTTCGTTGGTGCGTTTCGACATGAGCGAATATACGGAGAAACATACAGTGGCCAAGTTGATAGGCTCGCCAGCAGGCTATGTGGGCTATGAGGATGGTGGACTGCTGACGGATGCTATCCGCAAGACACCCAACTGCGTATTGCTGCTCGACGAAATCGAAAAAGCCCATCAGGACATCTACAATATTCTTTTACAAGTGATGGACTATGCCAAGCTCACTGACAACAAAGGTCGCAAGGCAGACTTCCGCAATGTCATCGTCATTATGACCTCGAATGCGGGTGCGCAGTATGCGGGTCAGGCCAGTATCGGATTCTCTGGAAATGTGAGTCGCGGTGAGGCCATGCTGAAACAGGTAAAGAAGACCTTCAAGCCGGAATTCATCAACCGCCTTTCGGGCACTGTGGTCTTCAACGATATGGATCGCACGATGGCCACGCTCATCCTGCGCAAGAAATTAGGTGAGCTGCAGGAGAAACTGACGGCGAAGAAGGTGGAGATGACCCTGACTGACGAGGCCTTCGACTACCTTCTGAAAGAGGGCTTCACCAAGGAATACGGTGCCCGCGAAATGGACCGTGTCATCACTGGCAAACTGAAGCCGCTGCTGATGAAGGAAATCCTCTTCGGCAGCCTGAAGAAAGGCGGAAAAATCACAATTTCAGACGAAAAATTAAGGAGTTAAGATAACAATCATATATTAAAACAACGGATTTCACAGATTTCACGGATTAGCATCTACATAGCAATCCGTTTAATCCGTAAAATCCGTTGTCGTTATCTCTGACTCAGACTTATTTCTTTGTAGTAGTCTTCTTGGTCGTGGTGGCTTTTTTGGTCGTGGTTGTCTTCTTAGTCGTGCTGGCCTTCTTAGCCGTCGACGTCGAAGCCTTCGTGGTAGTTGTGGTCTTTGGCTTGTAATACTTCAAAGCCTCAGGCATCCAACCTTGGATATTCTGGATACGTGTGGCATCAGAGGGGTGATCGCTCAGGAACTCAGCCGTCTGATTGGTTGACTGTGCCGACATACGCTGCCAGAAGCTCGTGGCCACCTGCGGATCATAGCCAGCCATCGCTGCGAAGATCAATCCCATGTGGTCGGCCTCAGTCTCGTGGTTACGAGAATATTTCAGATTCTTAAAGTTAAAACCCTGTGCCACAATAGCTTGCACAATCGACTGCGTGTTGGTTCCCATACCTAAGGCACCAGCCACCATCGAACCAATCTGCAGACCATACTGCTGCTTCATCTGTGTACTCATCTGCTCAGCCGAATGACGGGCTACAGCATGTGCAATCTCATGACCCAAGACAATGGCCAACGAGGCCTCATCCTGCGTTACAGGCAGCAAACCCTCGTAGACACAGATCAGACCGCCAGGCATACACCAGGCATTCACCTGCTTGTCCTGCACCAGGTTGAAGGTCCAGTTGTAATTCTGCACATCGTTCGACAAACCATTGCTGTTCAGATAGTTAACCACGGCATTGGCCAGGTTCTGCCCTACCCGCTTCACCATCGCCGTATTCGTCTGGTTGGTAGAGAGCTTGGCAGTCTTCATAAACTCCTGATACTGCTGGGTAGAGAGACTCAGCACCTCACCATCGCTGACCATCAGCGTCTGCTGGCGCCCTGTGATAGGCACCGTGTTGGTAGTGCCACAGCTGACAAACACGGCTGCCACTACGGAAATCAAAACTAATTTCAGACTTTTCATGTTGCGTATTGTTTAGTAATAACGTTTCTGCCTGCAAAATAAGCAAAAAAATCTGAGATATGCAAGTTTTTGGCACAAAAATAGAGGCATCCCCTTCGGAATGCCTCCATCTCATGATTGATTAATTTAATTTTTACTTGTTCAGACCACGATTGTTAATGGTGGTGTTCAACAACATCAGGTAAGTGTGACTCTGCTTGTCGTTCAGCACGTAACGCATCCAGGCTACGTTCTTCTCGAGAGCCTTCTTTACCATCTCCTTGCGCTGGTCGTTGCTGTACTGTGCAGCAAACATCATCTCAGCGGTGAAGGTCTGGTAGATGTTCTCAACAGCCTCTCTCTGATCAGCGGTCAGTGACAGAGCTTCAGCAAGTTTGTTCATATTGCAGCTCATGTCATAAGCGGCTACGTTGTTAACACTGTTCATGTTCTCACCTTCAGCAAATGCCATGGTCATACTCAGCATTGCTACCATTGTCAAAATCATCTTTTTCATCTTTTTACCCTTTCTTTTCTTTACTCGGGGCGGTGTGTTGTTTGTTATCCTGTTTGCCCCTACTTTAATACTAAAAATGTTATCCTGTATGTCTTTTGACGCTGCAAAGTTACGGCGAATTTTAGAGCAGAACAAGTCTTTTTGTGGAATTGTGTGCGCAAACAGCCCTTTTGTTGACCCATATCAAAAAATGACGGGAATAATGTATTTTTTATATTTTCGAGGAAAAAAGACGCATTTTCGGATTAAAATGATTACCTTTGCAAACTGAAACATATATATATAAATAAGGTATGGATAAAATTCCCAATAAGTTCATGTCTGTCGAGTATCAGTTGTATACCATCGTCGACGGCAAGAAGAATCTCCAGGAGGAAACAGGCTCTGAGCGCCCCTTCGAGTTTATCACAGGTTTTGGCATCGCCCTCGACGCTTTCGAGCAGGAGGTGATCCAGCATGCGAAGGGCGACACCTTCGACTTCACCATCGAGCCAGAGAAAGCTTTCGGTGCCTACGAGCCGCAGGGTGTTCATAAGTTAGAGCGCGAGGTTTTCTCGATTAACGGTCATTTTGACCATGAGAACATCTACCCAGACGCCGTCATCACCCTGACTGACAGCGAGGACCATCAGTTCATGGCCAAGGTGGTGAAGGTGGAGGAAGACGGCGTGACTGTCGACACCAACCACCCCTTAGCAGGCAAGACCCTCAACTTCACGGGCACCATCCGCGAGAACCGCGACGCTACGGAGGAGGAGATCAACAAGACCATCAAGATGCTGACAGGTGGCTGTCACGGTTGCGGACACCATCATGGCGAAGGCTGTGAGGATGGCTGCTGCGATCACGATCACCATCACGACGACGGCTGCGGCTGCGGTCATTGTCATTGAACTATATGAATACATTCGGGACTATATTCAGGTTGACGACCTTTGGCGAGAGTCATGGTGAGGCCATTGGCGGCGTGATCGACGGCATGCCAGCAGGCATCGACATCGACATGGATTTCATTCAGCAGGAGCTGAATCGTCGTCGCCCAGGACAGAGCAAGATCACGACCTCACGTCAGGAGCCTGATCAGGTAGAGCTGCTCAGCGGCGTCTTCGAGGGCAAGTCGACAGGCTGTCCCATCGGCTTCATCGTGCGTAATACCAACCAGCATTCGCAGGACTACGAGAATATGCGCAACGTGTTCCGTCCCTCGCACGCCGACTACACCTATTTCCAGAAATACGGCATCCGCGACCATCGTGGTGGCGGACGCTCCTCAGCTCGCATCACCATCAGCCGCTGTGTGGGTGGTGCACTGGCCAAGCTGGTTCTCAAACAACTGGGCATCAGCGTGCAGGCCTACACCTCGCAGGTAGGTAACATCGCCCTTGAGCGTGACTACCACCTCTACGACCTCTCGCAGACGGAGACCAATGCCGTGCGCTGTCCTGATGCGGAGAAAGCCGCAGAGATGGAGGCCCTTATCACCCAGGTCAAGGGCGAGGGCGACACCATTGGCGGCATCATCACCTGCGTCATCAAGGGCTGTCCTGCGGGCTTGGGAGAGCCGGAATTCGGCAAGCTGCATGCAGACTTGGGTGCTGCCATGCTCAGCATCAACGCCGTGAAGGGCTTCGAATATGGCGAAGGGTTTGCTGGCGTCACAGCTCGTGGCTCTGAACAAAACGACATCTTCGTTTCCCAAGGCTCAGATGCCATCACCACAGCCACCAACCATAGCGGCGGCATTCAGGGTGGCATCAGCAACGGCCAGGATATCTATTTCCGCGTGGCCTTTAAACCCGTTGCCACACTGTTGATGGAACAGAACACGGTCGACATCGATGGAAATCCTACGACACTGACCGCAAAAGGCCGTCATGATCCGTGTGTTTTGCCCAGAGCCGTGCCTGTGGTAGAAGCAATGGCAGCCATGACCATTTTAGACCACTTTATGTTAAAAAACGACATAAATATCTGATTTCAAGGGTTTTTCTCACAAATTTTCGTTAAAATGCTTGCAACTTTAAAATATTAAACGTATATTTGCACAGCATTCCAGGGTTTGTGAAAATCCCGAAATGTTTAGTTAAGTCTAGTTTAGTTTTTGTGTTGGTTGAGGGCTGGCGATTGCCAGCCCTCAGTTTTTTTCACAAAAAAACAGCGGATGAATCAATCACGCGCAATCCTACGCTTGATCTTCTCAATACCTTTCAACAAATCCTCCGTGGGTTCGATGATATTGTCATTACCCCAGAAATCCGGGTCGTTGAAATAGATGACCTTGTCATAGAAATTATCCCTGCGGTTAAAGGTATCGCGGTTCTTGATGGGTTTGAGTTCCTTACCCTCCTGACGGTCTGTCACCACCATCTCTGATGTCACCGTGAAGTTCGACTTAAAGAGCTTCCGTTTCCAGTCGCAGCGGAAACGGATCACATTGCGCATATAATTGATTCGCGTGACACCATTGTCCGTCTTGTAGTCGATATAGATCGACAGCTCATGGGGCGTAAAGCGCAAGGTGGCGGGCTTCTTCTTCAGGATCATCTGCGTCACCTTGTCCTTATCGTTCATATCTAAACTCAGGTCGATGCGGGTAAAGGTCAGCGTCTCCTGATCGATATACAGCCTTCCCTGCCACAGGGCATAGGGCACCACAAGCAGTGGCTTAATATCAATCACATACTGGTTGCGCTCGTCGGCCCTGCTCATCGCCACATAGCGGAAGGAGTAGTTGTCGAGTTCTTCAGGCGTGAGGAGGAGGTCTTTCTCCTTCACCACATCTAAAGAGATGGGCAGCACAGGGCCACCCTGCAGCTTCACTGAGAGCGTGTCGCTGGGTCGCTGGCTCAACAGTCGGCGCCCCTTCAGGATGGCCACGCCGTCGCGCCAGTCAGTGTTTTTATTGTACGACGTCTTATAGACATCCACCACGCCCTCTGAGATACTGGTGAAATGATTGCGTTTCGCCACCGTCTCACGGTAGAAGCCACGCAACAGGTTCGGCACGCTGGGATAGTTGTCGCTGATCTTCTCCATCGCCTTCAGCACGAGTTCCTTGGCATCGGCACCCCGTACCACAATCTCGTCGAGCATCACCGAACTGGGCTCCATCCTCACCTCTACCCTGACGCCGTTCAGCTTTGAAGCAGATAGATGTTGCGTCTTGTAGCCTAAGTAGGAGAAAGTCACCGTCTCTGGTGCCTGGGGAAGCTTGAGCACGAACTCTCCCGCTTCATTGGTCACGGTACCCACACTGCGGTCTGTCACGCTCACATGGGGCATTGCCTTATGCGTCTTGGCATCCGTCACCTTACCGCTCAGGATCCAGACGCCCTCATCCTGTGCCATCGCACACAGACTGCAAAGGCATAATAATAGCAATAACTGGCCAAACCTTTTCATTTCCATTTTCCTTTCCTATTTTTTTAATCTATCACGCCTATAATCTCCTGCACAGACTGACAACCGTGACGGTCGAGCCAGTCGTTAATACCGTCGCGCACCTTGATGCTCACGGTAGGATCGAGGAAGTTGGCGGTGCCAATCTCAATGGCCGTAGCACCAGCCATCAGGAATTCGATGGCATCCTTCGCCGTACAGATACCACCTAACCCCACAACAGGAATCTTCACGGCCTTGGCCACCTGCCACACCATACGCAGGGCCACTGGCTTCACGGCAGGGCCGCTCAGGCCGCCTGTGTTGATGCTCAGCAGCGTCTTACGCTTCTCAATGTCGATGGCCATACCCATCAGCGTATTGATGAGCGACACACTGTCGGCACCCTCTGCCTCTACGGCACGTGCTATCTCACTGATATTGGTCACATTCGGCGAGAGCTTCACGATGAGCGTCTTATGATAGCGCTCGCGCACGGCCCTCACCACACTCGACGCACCAGTACAAGTCACGCCGAAAGCCATACCGCCGTCCTTTACGTTCGGACACGAGATATTCAGCTCGATGGCGGGAATCTTCTCTAAGGCGTCGATACGGGCGGCACACTCGGCATAATCCTCTGGCGACGAACCGCTTACGTTCACAATCATATTCGTGTCGATATCCTTGATCAGAGGGTAGATATGCTTGCAGAAATAGTCCACGCCCTTGTTCTGCAGACCCACGCAGTTCAGCATACCGCTGGCCGTCTCTGCCATCCTGGGGTAGTCGTTTCCCTCGCGGGGCTTCAGTGTGGTGCCCTTCACGATAATGCCGCCAATACCGTCCAACGGCATCAGGTCGGCAAATTCCAGACCGTAGCCGAAGGTGCCGGAGGCCGTCATCACGGGATTCTTCAGCGCGAGATTCTTGATCTTTACGTCTAATCTTGCCATAACAACTTCCTGATATTAAAAACTGGACCATCCTTACACACACACAGATTACCCTCGGTGGTCTTCTCCACACAACAGAGACAGGCACCCAGTCCGCAAGCCATCAGGTTTTCCAGTGACACCTCGCATTCCGTCTCAGCCTGTCGCGCATAACGCGCCACGGCCTTCATCATCGGCGTAGGGCCACAGGTAGCGATACGGTCGAACTGCTCCTTCTGCAACAGCGAGTGATTGGTCACAAAGCCCTTCTCACCCTCAGAGCCATCTTCCGTTGTCACACACACGCGGCCATACTTCCGGAAGGTATCTATCATCAGCAGATCCTTGGCCGTTCTGGCACCTAAGAGGAACGTGGGCTGGCACCCCATCTTCGCCATCTCAGCACCCATATAGAGCAGCGGTGCCACGCCGACACCACCGCCTACTAACAGGATGCGCTCTTCTGGCTTCTGGGGCATCGTAAAGCCATTGCCCAAGGGCAGCAGGCAGTTCAGCTTGTCGCCTGCCTGGAGCGCTGCCAACTTCCGCGTTCCATCGCCCACAGCCGCCACTAACAGCCAGAGCTCATTGGCCTTTTGATCCACGAAATTGATGGAGATAGGTCGGCGCAGGAAGGTCGACGGCGAGCCGTCCACCCGGATCTCCACAAACTGTCCGGGCAGCATCTCAAGCAACGGCTTCTCGTCCGTCAGCCTGATGAGCACATACCGCTCATGAATCCTTTCCACCGACCTGACCGTCAGGTCCAATAAACATTTCTTCATACGGTCAATCCATCGGTTTGATATGATAGCGCTCGCTGGTGTTATACTCCTTGTCCTTATCCTTTCCGAAGTACTCCAGCAGATATTTCTTACCACTCTCCTTCGTCACACGGATCAGCACCTGTCGGTAAGTTACACGACCGTTTTCTAAATAGCTTTCGAAAGCATCAAAGGTCGTGGATTTCTCATCCTCTTTGTTCTTGATCAGCTTGAACGTAGAGATTTGACGTTGACTCTGAGCAATGTCAATATACAAGCTGTCACTCGTAAATCTGAACAACAGTTCCCCGCTCTGCGACAGGAACTTACCATTCAAGTCGATGGCGTGTGCCTCAAAGAAACCACCCATCATCAGAAATAAAAACAAAAACTTCTTCATATTTTTCTTTTAATTATTCAATTTTCTGCTGCAAAGTTACGAAAAGTCGAGCACAAAACAAAGAAACTCGTTCTTTTTTTGTCGAGACGGAGTAACTTCTGCGTAGCAAAGGTTACAAAAATATCACGAAGCCGCCAAATTTAAGAGAATTTTCCTGCGGTTATCCTTCGGCCTCACTGCGAAATGAATCCAATGAGTGGTACCGCGTTTCTCCAGAATCAGAATGAGATTGACTAAAATTTCCAGCACCTTTTGCCTGGAGATTCAAGAAAAGTGCATTTTTCATGTGTTTTCCGTAAAAATACGTTAATTTGCACTATTATAGTGCATTTTTCTTTCGTTTTATGCACTACTTTAGTGCAATTTTATTATCTTTGCAGCAAAATATAACGATTATGGATATTTCGCTTATTGAATTCATGGAGAGTCAATTGAAGCTAACCACTTCAACATTCCATAGGTATATGTATGACCAGGTGAGTTGGGAGTCCAGAATGTTCGGACTTGTTGGGCCACGTGGTGTGGGAAAGTCAACAATGATTCTTCAATACATCAAGGACAATAGAGACAAGCGGCACATGCTCTATGTCGCTGCTGATCATCTGTATTTCTCAACCCACACACTCATCGACACTGTAGATGAGTTTGTAAAAGACGGTGGAGAACAGATTTTCATTGACGAGATCCATAAATATGAGAACTGGTCACGAGAATTGAAACTCATATACGACCATCATCCAGACTTGAAGGTAGGATTCACTGGCTCTTCCATACTTGATATCACAAAAGGAGCATCTGACCTGAGCAGACGTGCTCTTATATTTACCATGCAGGGACTCTCATTCAGAGAATATCTGGCATTGTTTCATAACATAACCGCCTCAGTATACACCATCAACGAAATCATAGAGCAAAAGGCAAAACTTGATGCCGTCAGTCATCCTCTGCCCTATTTCAAGGACTATCTTAAGAATGGCTACTACCCATTTGCAAATGAGGGCGACTATGAAATGCGCTTGCGTCAGGTTATCAACCAAACAATGGAGGTTGACATTCCCCAATATGCGAATATGAACGCCTCTACAGGCCGGAAACTGAAAAAACTACTTGCCGTTATTGCACAGAGTGTTCCTTTCAAGCCTATCATGGAATCATTGGCAACCGTGATAGGGGTAAGTCGCAATGTGCTGCCAGACTATTTCCTATACATGGAACAGGCTGGTATGATAGGACAACTACGCGACGATACGGGTGGCATACATGGCGTAGGAAAGGTAGAGAAAGTCTATCTTGACAATACGAATCTGGCCTATCTCCTTGGACGTCAAAGCACCGATATTGGTAATGTACGCGAAACTTTCTTCTATAATCAGATGCGTGTCAAGACTGATGTCATCAGTTCACGGATTAGCGATTTCGAAATAGACGGAAAAACCTTTGAGGTGGGCGGCAAGAAGAAAAAACAGAAGCAGATACAAGATGCGGCCCAAGGCTACGTTGTCAAAGATGACATAGAAACAGGCTATGACAACATCATCCCTCTCTGGCAATTTGGACTCACCTATTAAATGTCTGCGTGATTTCTGGGAAATGTGGTGCGAATGATGCCGCGCCACATACTGTAATCCACGCCCCTACACGTGGGGCGACTCAACCGCTGAAAGGCAACTTTCTGAATCTGCCCGTTTCAACCCCAGCCCCAATGCACAAGGTTCCTGTCCCCTTGTGTTTCTCAGTGGCGGGTGTCAAAGAACGCTATATAATTGTGTATATTTACAAAATCATAAGATTCGATAAATCAAAGAAATTTTTAAAACAGGATATATTTTTACTTTATCAACAACTTGTGGTAGGAATCCATCAATTAAATCAGCGATACTTTTATCAATTAGCCGATCATTCTGATATATATGCATTTTACCCATTGATTGGAAGCCTGCTTCAATACGAAAATCAAATCGACGCTTATTTGTTGAAAGGCGTCCATAGCCCAATCCAAAATATGGTCTGACTTTCTTTACTTTAACTTCTCCATAGACATAACCATTTCGATCAACATCTACATTTATCTCACTGAACCTTGCCTCTATACTACCCGTATACTCAGGATGTTCACTATAAACTCTTGCAACTTCACTACTATACCCCTCAGATGTAGCTATTATTTCACCACCAAAAGAAACCCCACCACATAAATATAATGGGAAACGATATCCACCAGGATATATACAAAGTTTCACATCAAAAGTTGTACGGGCCATTTTCCCAACAATATTCAATTTGTCGAAATTATACACATCAGGTGATTGTGTCTTCTCATTTAGTATCTCTACAGTTTCTGTTGTTATATCTACATTGTCATGTATCTTAAAACCTGGCATAAAGTTAATACCAGCCATCAAATCAACATAAGGGCTAATAGGAGTGGAAAGGCCGATACTAAAGCCTTCTGTTCCAACAGAAAGATTAGCAAACAAACGATTAAAAACACCAAGGAAATGTCTCTGAGGGGAATTGTCATCAATAACGTTTTTTGCTTCGATGACAGCATCGTATGCCATCTTTGATACAATCTTAACAGGAATTACATACCCATCAAGAGGCAAATAACGCTCATGCCTAACAGTAATTCGTTTTGTTCCCTGTGGAATCCAAACACGTATTTCTCCAGGTAACGAATCCTGCTTTACAATACCAAGATTACCTTGAATTGAAAAACCTGTTTCACGAACAAGAAATCGAATGACAGCACAAGCAGTACCCGTATTGTCATACTCAGGATACATACTGGCTACCAAATTTGTTGGATTTGCTTCAAATTGGGTAATTTGAATATCTTGGGCATTCAGTCTTACTTGACATAAAAGCATGAATGCCAGAAATAGGATTGATTTTCTTATAATATAACACATCATTGATCAAATTATGTTGTTTACAAATCAAAGTCGCCAAGGGTGAAGACGTCGTTAGGATTGAGACGCTGGCCCTTATCCTTATCGACAAACTCAGGCTGCCAAGTGCGAACGTGTATCTGAGGCTCATCCGGATTGCGGAAATCCCAGACCATAAAGACATAACCATCATCACTATAACGACTACTCTTCCAATTCTGGTGAACGGTGACACCATAGATACCTCGGATTGTAGGATGCGAGACAATCATCACATTGTCAAAAGTCACTTTGATATAGCCATTATTCTTAAACGTCTTTTCCAGATTATTCAGATACTGCTTCTTACTTTGTGTGGAATAGACTATCTTACGATCGCCATTGGGGCGCATCTCTGTTTTACCAACTTTGATAACCTTACCTGTTATAATCAAGGCATTGGGAGAAAACACCTGGTGCAGAAAACTCAGATCTTTCTGATTGTAAGCTGTACGGAAATGCTCCACATAATCCAGCACCATCATACGGTCTTTCAAGTCCGTCACCTCATGATTCTTCTCCTGCATCCACTGCTTACGGAGATTAGAATAGATCTCAGGATTGATGGTATAGTAGAAACTGGTAATGAGACCACTTTCATCAAAACTAATGACTGCCTCCTGATAACCTAACTCTTCACCATCTTTCGCAGCATTGACTATCAGAGGAATGCCACGTACCTGATAACCTGTATGAGTAGTAAGGCCACGTAATACGATCTCGTCTTCTACACAACGGAAATGATCACTTTCCCAGAGTCTATTCAAATCCAGCTTTGCAACCCTTGTGATATAGGTGTCTGGCAAGTTCAACTTGATCAAGTTGGCTTCATGCGAACGGTTAATCTCCGTCATCACAACAGACACTGCGCGTTCCATACGCTGTTTGATCTGCTGATTATAAATGCCATCATTGATCACGAGACGAACTTGGTTATAGGCTGTACTATATGATAAACAGCAAATGATAAATGATAAACTTAAAAATATACGTTTCATAACTTCAATTTTTCAATTCTTTAATCTTTAATTCTTCAATTTTTTAATGTAAACCAAATAGCACCACACCCATGATAGTTCATGATGCTGTCTTCTTTACCAGTTTTCAGGTTCTGGCGCACATCTTCTCCTTTTCCCAACAAGGCTTTGATATTCCCTGCGGGGTCATAGACTATAAGATAACAGTCTTCAGGCTGCTTGGCTGTGGCATATTTGCCATAGTCAATGATCTCGCCTTTCTGTTTCAGGGGTTCCATGATCTGCTTCAACTCAAAGAAGTTCTTAGCCTTCTTGATCAGTTCTAACACACCGCCTTTTTTGCCTAAGAAATTGTTCTTCAACATTGTAAGGACTTTCTTACTTACTACAGTGTCTTTTGCTATAGAATCCTTTGACTTTTCTTTGGGCTTTGAGGCTTCAGCTAGATCACTCCCATCAGGTAAACCATCAAGGGCTCTTTCATCACAGTCAAGGCTATCAAGTAAGACCAGATGCCAATCACTGAAAAGCGGTAATAACTTCACCTTCTTGACGTAAGCAAAGACTCTGTACATCTCAGCCCTACGTACCATGATGGTATCAATGAGTTTATTGATGTCTTGAGGCGACACAGCAGTACCAGTTTTTTCGTCAGCTCTGTCTGTGGCCCAAATAAGGATTTCCTGCTGCAACTCATTGAATGCCTGAGAGGTAGCACCCTCTTGGGTTGACATGGTGATATCGCTATAGAGATATTCTTTGCTTTTCTTAATTGTATTGATCTGCGTCTGTCGTTTGTCTAAGGCATTCACCATCAGCACCATCGACAAAAGCAGTATCGTTATTGATAATCTTTTCATTTGCTGACAAAGGTTTTAGGGTTAGACTTACGATATGATGCGAACATAGTCAACACATTATGCATTGGTACATAGGGGTAGAGCCGGGCTTCGATAGTTCCGCTCTTGGGTTCCAGAATGTCAGATGAGATCGTGGCTGTAAGCACATGATTATAGTTCTCTGCTTCATTTACAGCCATCACCACACATTCCACTACATTTTTGTTTGTCAGCTTCTCTACACCAAAGTAGAGTTCACAGCCATGATCCTGACAGAAAGCAATCCATTGTTTTAAAGGAACTTCAAAAGTTGTCTTTTTGAAGCCATACGACAATTGGGTAATATTAATATTGAAGTTTCCTTCAGTTTGTAAACTCAGCATCATATTGGCAGCTGACTCCAACGGATGCTTCTCACTAAGCACAAGTTCACCCTTTGAGAGATACAGACGGTTGGTAAAATCCTTAGAAAGATAGTGGTCCTTTTTAGCTGAGGGCTTACCTGTAGGAATCTCTACCTTTGTATTTCTAATATCAGAAGGGAGGTTATCCTCTGCCTCAATCTTATTCTCCCCACTGATCAATTCGTATTCCACAGGGAAAGAAACTGAGAGTAGGATGGAGTCTTTGCGATTCCATGTGGCTACATAGCAATGATTATCGTAATTATAGCTAAAGCCATCTGTGAGCACGATATTATCGACTGAACTGAGAGACCCATTCAAGAATTTGAACTGATCATCACGGATCATGTTAGACATGCTCTTTGATTGAGGGGGATATTTCAATTGTAGGAAATAGCGTTCGAGAAAGTCGAATATGGGCGACTTCCCCACAGAACGCAATTCCTCATTGAACAGATACAGACCAATATGGTCCACTGTCTGTTCTGTCTGGTGAACGGTCAGGCGGAGACCCTTTGCTATCGGATGGCTATAGCCCTCTGGCAGTATCTCCGTGTCGAGTGCCAACACCTGAGCCAAACGTCCTAATTCCGCTGTGCGAAAGGAGGTCTTCGCTGAGGCTGACAATGCAACCAGACACATTATTATATATAAGATATTGCGATTCATTGATTATCAATTGACATTAATATTTGATATGCGATGCTGTCACCATTATCAGCCTTACGCTGAAGTCTGTTGATGACATTAATAAGAGTACTTTGAGCTTCAGATGAACCATTGCGAGAAGCCTCTTTCAGGTAATTGATGCCTAAGACAACTGTATTGCTGCCTTCACCTTTGACATAACGTTTGCCAAGTTCATACTGGGCACGGGCATCATTCTTGTTTGCAAGTTGCACCAAATCGTACTGAGAAAGCTTCGTGTAGTCGACCTCTTTAACAATTTTCCCATCTGGCTTTCTTTTATCTTCATCTTTATGAGTTGGAGAATTGTCAAAACGATCAGAGATCTCACTATGCTTTATTGTTGGTGTATCAGGAACCACTACGAGAGGATTCTCCACTTTCTTAGTGTTGAAGTGCTTGATAGCGAACATACATACCACTATCGCTGCAAGTGCAATCACCACATAAGGCCATTTCCTGGGTTTGTGTGGTATTGGAGCTGGAGGTGTTGGTGGTTGTGATGGCAAGACCTTTCCTTGTTGGCCATAACTTAAGATAGTTTCACCTATCTTTATTTCATCGCCAATAGCCAAGGCCACCTCATCCTCTTTTCCCAATGGTTCACCATTCACCAGAACGGCTGGCTCATCATTCAAGGCATGAACGAGACATTTGCTATTTCCATCCTTTAGACGAACAACTTTGATTTCCAAAGCATCACAGGCCGGCAATGATATCTGATTGAAACCTTCATGCAAGTCAATGCGCATCTCACCATAATAGAGTGCTTCCAACGGTTTCAAGGGAATCTCTGGTTTCTCCTCTTCTTGGAAATCCACAGCCAACTGCTTATGACAATTGGGGCAGGTGATCCTTTTGATGGCTTCGTGCTTGGAGTTCCTAACATCAAGAACGATGCCGCAGGAAGGGCACTGTATGCGCAGTTGTTCTAACATAGGACTTATGCATTAAAAGTGTCAAAATCAGGAACATTATCCGTTGCAGGATCATCATTGGCAAAGGAGAGTGCCTCACCTGTATGCAAGTCTATCACCTCGCCTTCGTCCATCTGCTGGTTGTGGTTCAGGTCTGTCATTGCCAAATCAGGCTCACCATCCTTATCCACATCGATTACTGCCACACGCTGGCCATTGATTTCAAGCTCTTGCATAGCGATAGAGCGGCCTCTGCCCATATCAATATCTTTGAATCCAACGATGCGGACATCATCACTCTCAGCAAGGTCGTTCCAAGACGTTACCTGCGCATTTGTTCTTTCTGTAGACTCTGGCTTCACTTCCACATCATGATCCTGAGGTTGTACTATATCCTGAGCAATCTGCACATCGTCATCCTCAGTCTGAGGCTCAACATCTGCCACCTGTTTTGTGTCAACTTCTGAAGCCGGGACTTCTGGTTTTACCTGCTCAGCAAACTGGTGCTTGTCACCATCCGACATAGCCTTCCATTCGTCAGCAGTATAAGTATTAAAGATGTTACCACGCCAGGTAAACACACCACCTGCCCCCACCTGGGCACGGGCAGCCTCGAAAGCCTGGCTGAAGCTCATCGAATCATCAACAGTGGCAACTTTCAGACCATCTTCTGCACCCGAAGCCACTTCGTTACTACCAGAAGCAATGGCCTGTACACCGTACATGGCACCTGCTCCCATCAAAATACCAGTGAGACCACCGATCGTTACTGGTTTCCAAGTTTCTTTTGCTGTCATAATCGTAAATTTTTAGACGTTAATAACTGATTTCGAGTGCAAATATCGGAATAGTTTTAATACGCACCAAATTTTTAAAGCCCCACTCCACGAAATGGTGGGTCTACTGTATGAATTGTTTCTTGCAATACGGGCAACTGCCATTTTGAGCCAAAATATCGTAGGACTGGTTACCCATAAAATGGCCACAATGAGGACAAACGTAATCGCGCTGGAATTGCTTGCTTAAATCCTGACGCTTCTGAGGAAGCTTCGAAGAATCCATATATGCCTTAATAAAGAAGGCTACTGAAACAATGATGGCTACGCCATAGAGCACAAGATACCATTTGTTTCTGCCACCACCTGCTATACTGAGCGCTATAGCCAACATCGTAATGAGTCCTGTGACAGAACGTAGCGCATTAAACTTGCGCTCTTTTATCTGAAGTTTTAAATTTTCCGCCTCATAGTCTTCCCAAATCTTTTTCAGTAGGCTGATGTCTATAGGCAAGTAGGGCTTCAGTAGAGACCAATCTATATGATAGTGGTCTTTACCTAATTCGATACTATCGTGCAGAGTGACTGCTTTCGATTCAATACTCTGCCCATTGACGTATGTATAGTTGTTGATATCGAGATTTTGCAGACGCATCTTCCCATTATTGATGGTCAACTTGCAGTGCTGATGACCCTGAATCTCACCTTTACCATCAACGATCAACGACAGTTTTCCACTTTGGGTATCTCTTCCTATAATAATTTCCATATACCTTATATTATTAAATCTTAGCAACTGGCAAATGCTCTATCAAATCTTTGAGCGCCTCCTTAGAAGCATTCACTTGAAATGCAAAATGGTCGTAATCAGATAATATCAACTTCTGTTCATATACATCGATAAGATAAATATACTGCAAATTGATGATATATTTCCTGCCAAGACGCCTGAACATATTGGCAGAGTTGAATATCTGTGCTTCCAATATTTTCTCCATTTCACCAAGATTCAAACAGATTAATGCATTCAATTTGTTGACCATTACAATGCGAGTGTAATTACCATCAGCTTCGAAGTAAACAATCTTCGAAGGTTCTATCTGTATAAGTTTGTCTCTAAACCTGAGAACCAATATTTTGTCAGTAGCCATAAGTTCCCTGCCTACAGACCTCCCAAGAATCGGCTGAATAGTTTTTAGGTTAAAATAAAAGACGTGGGAGTCACTACTTCTCGCTTATCCCAGGTACGGGCTCTCGCATTGCCTTGCATCAGGATAAGCAACTCGAGTTAGCCCACGCCGTGAGATATTGTAATGATTACAATACACTCAACGTGGACGCTCCGTTGCGTATCTTCTGATGCTTTGATTTGCGAGATCTGTACCTCGAAGATAACGTTCGTAAACGTCCTTTTACCAATAAGTTCTGACCCTCTCGCCCTTACGGACTAAGTGAGTCAAGTGCAAAGATAAAAAGAATATTCGAACTTTGCAAATATTTTGTGAAGAAATTGTAAAAAAAGTATTTCTACAAGGCTTGTGAAGGGACACAAAAGACTCTTTGGTACTCTTAATCCATAAAAATTCACCCAAAGTTTGGTGGTTTCAGAAGAAATGACCATCTTTGCAAACAAATATAATGTCACGTCAGGACCCCGTGTGACATTTGTTTGTCTTTTTTGATTTCCCCTCCTGAGCCTTATAGGTTTCTAACTCGGACTGGAGTTTTCTGTTGGTATAGCGCAGGTCGATGATGGTTTTATCGGCGTTGAGCAGTTCCTTTCTCATGTGCACAAGGGGACAGGAACCTTGTGTACTACAGTTTTCGGATTATGCCAATACTGATACCTGTCAGCCTTGAAAGTTGTCTGATGGTAGCGCCATAATTACGAGCAGCACTTAAGATGTCATTCCTACGCCCAGATGCATAAAGCATGAGGTCAGATGGTTTGCCAAGTCCTAATAATTTCAAAAAGTCAGTCACTTCACCATCGCTCCTTGACCTTATTCCCTCTTCCAAATCAAGTACCTGTGTAGCTTTTGGCAGGGGATCGTTTACCATTTCGCACAAATCTTCTATTGGCAATCGTTCCATGACTTGACTGACAGAACAAACACACAATACACCTACTCCACAACTATCATATTCCCCCCAACTGCTCCAAGGATACGATGCAACATCTTGGCTCAATCCCGCTGCAATAGGGTTCTGATGAATGTATCGAAGCAGAGTGATGAAGTAGCCCATGTCATTCACAGGTTCACTTTTGAATCGATCCTGAAAAAGATGTCCGTAGTGCTCATATCGTTTATTATAATACCATGCGTATGCTGCTGCTATGCGCTTTACTACTGAAGATAGCGTTTCTGTCTTTTCCCTCAGAAGCAGATGCACATGGTTTGGCATAAGACAATATGCATAAATAGAGCATAACGCTGGCAGTTGACGCCTGTTTTCATCAATCGGATATACCATGTGATATAGGATTTTGATGAAATAGTTATAATCCTCGTTAGATTCAAAAATCACCTGACGGTTAATGCCTCTAAGCATCACATGATAGATACCCGTACTACTTTTTTGTCTTGCTTTACGTGCCATACATTATATTACATTTAAGTTTTACAGTGCAAATATAGTATTTTTTTACTTTACTTCCAAATATTTCTGTCAAAAAGTTCGTAAATAATAGTTTTTGGCCGCAGTTCACAAGGTTCCTGTCCCCTTGTGCAATGTTAAATAAATTTGGTATTTCATTCAATTTACACTATCTTTGTGCCAAGTTTAGAAAAGACAATGTTTGTCATAACGGCATAACAGGCATAACGGCATAACATTAGCATATTGCGAAAGGTTATAGTATCTATATATAATTTATATATATTATAATATATATAAATTTAATAAAATAGATATCCCCATTTTCATTTTACCTAATGTTATGCCGTTATGCCTGTTATGTCTGTTATGGCACTTAGCCACACACAGAAATAAGCGCCACCAGATTTTATTCTAATGGCGCTTATCTCTACGTAGAAAATCGAGTAATTAAAATTAAGAGGCTCTTTTTCAAGGCTCCCCTATTTCACTATATATGAGAGCAACCTGGGCGGGGGTGAAGGAGCGGGATTTAGAGGCGAGGAGGGGCTTCAGGCGGGGGTTGGTGAGGAGCCATCTGCGGAACTTAGCCCAGGCTGAGAGGGGAAGGAGATCAGGGAAGTAACGCTGAGCAAGTGCGGTACGGTTGAAAGATGTAGCGTGACTGTTTTGTTTGTAGTACATAAAGAAAATAGTTTTTAAAGAAACGAATATGAATAATATGGAGACTCGAGCTCTGCTCGCTTGCCTAAGCAAGAATTTAGTTCACGAATATGAATAATAAATTGGAGTTTTACAGTGCAAAGATAGTAAAAAAATGTGGAATGACCAAATTTATGCAGCTTTGGAGGCGTACAACTCGATAAAAGTTGATAAAACTCGATATAACTCGATAACAGACCTCACGGATGTTGTAACTTTGCATCGTCAAAAGGATCCAGAGACAAAATAACTTTAAAAGACAGAGAACTCGAGCTTTGCTCGCTTGCTACCAAAGGGACGCAAGAACAGACTAACAGATTTTTTACTAACCATTTAAACAATTAACAAAAGTATGATTGAACTTTACATTTCTCAAAACAACAACAGTCAGAGTGAGGCGTATGGCAAGTACTACCCTCGCGTGAGTTACAAGCAGACCATGAACATCCATGACATGGCGGTTCACATGGCAGAGCACAACACACCGTTCTCCGAAGGTACTATCGAGGGTATCCTGAGGGACTTCGTGAAGTGCGTGCGTGAGCAGACACTGAATGGTAATACCGTGAAGGTGGACAACCTGGCGATCTTTAAGGTGAGTGTGATTGGTAACGGCTGCAAGGAGCTGTATGATGCAGATCTGGACAAGACCATCACTGCCAGCGTCGGTACCATTGGTAAGAACGACAAGACGGGTCCGGCTGTGAACAGCCTGAAGTTGCTGGCTCAGGCGACTGGTGAGTACACCCGCGAGGAGCTGAACAAGGACGGTAAGCTGGGATGGACCGATAAGGCCGCTGCTGAAATCCTGGCTGTCAAGAATGCTGCTAATGGCGGTGGTTCGGGTGGTTCTTCGCAGGGCAGCGGGTCTGGTAGCGAGTCCGGGAACGGTGGTAATTCGCAGGGCGGCAATGGTGGCCAGAGCCAGGGTGCGCAGGGGTATGCGCTGACGATCAGTAAGAGTGGTAGTGGTACGGCCTCAGTTACCAAGGGCGGTAATGCCGTGACTTCGGGTGCAAGCCTCAACGAGGACGACGAGGTGGAGATCAGCATTACGCCTGCAGAGGGTCAAGTGCCCACGGCGAGTGTGAATGGCTCGGAGATTGAGCTGACCGAATCAGACGGGGTCTATTCTGGTAGCTTCGCAATGCCTGGACAGGCAAGCACGCTGGTGATTAATACCGGTAGTACCAGTGGCGGTGATAACCACAATCCGATTGACACAGGTAACTAATTCTCCCCCAAAGTAGGGGGAGCCA
>JAEEGG010009740.1_pt1 | contig 21433 bp, 13 predicted proteins | sample 9134161 | NCBI WGS metagenome assembly JAEEGG01 (sample SAMN16246543, study PRJNA631951) | gut metagenome | biome: gut microbiome; feature: rumen; material: CR-attached | host: Bos | place: Iran: Karaj | collected 2018-10
CGCAGGCTGTCATCACCGTTTTCAACTTCTTGCACATCGACCAGTAGTTCATCTTTCCAAACACCAGTTTGTCTTCCTGTAGGTGCTTGTAGCGATCGATAATCTGCAAGGGTACGTCCATCAGCTTCACTTGGAAGGGGATGTTGGTCTTGTGTCGCTTGCAGATAATCCACTTATCACCGTTGATATCCACGATGTTATCTGTCGTCAGGTTCTTCACGTCGATGAACGAGAGGGCGGTGAAGCACACGAATACAAAAATATCACGAACGAAGGCGAGATTGTCATCCTCGAACTCATGGGTTACGACGGCTTTCAGTTCGCCCTCAGTCAAGAACTCCCTTTCCTTACAGTTGGGGCTAATATGGAACTGCGCGAACGGGTTACGGGGAATCTTGCCGTTATAGTGCGCTCTCAGAACAACACCTTTCAGCCACATGCATCTTTGCCAGATAGTACCGTTAGCCAGTCCTCGGTCTATACTGAGATAGGCGGCAAAGTCCTTGATAAACTCAGGTGTCAGTTCCAGCATCGACATATCCGTGCGACGATAGTGCGACTGGATGAAGTCTGCCACATCCTTACGCGAACGCTCCATAGCCCAGAGAGTGCTCGCTGATCTGTCCTTGCCCACACGCTTCTTCTGGTTGGCAATGTCCTTGTCGAATGCGCTCAGCAAAGTCTCATACTCGCTGCCAAAACCCTGATATGAATTGCGCACCATTTCAGCAGTAACAAAAGCCTCGCGGTCTGACAGGTGCTGATAGTGCTTGATAATCTGCGCTTTGATGTTATCCAACTCGCGGTTGATCTGCAAAGCCTCCTTGCTACGGCCTTTGGCACAATTGCCCTTCACGTCCCACATGTCAAGCGGGATGAACTTCTTACAACTGAACTGGCTTTGGGTGCCGTTAATCGTCACACGTCCCATCACAGGCACCACACCATTCTTCTCCTTACTCTTGTTCACGTAGAACAGAATGTTGAACGTACTTCTCATGTTTCTTACTCATTTTTTAATTTGGCTGCAAAACTACTATTTCTTTTGGCATCCATCGCTATGCAAAATGTAGCAGTTTGCGGAATAAGAAACGGGCGGTGAGAGGTGCGTCATTCTACACCATTTTGCTGAGTCACTTTACTCGCCTCCAAGGGCACAAATTGGGTTACGAATAAGAAACTTAACTCCTTCACCAATCCTCCCAATTTAGCGTTATCCCTGTTTTTGAACTTCCACGTTCTTCCCCTCTTTGCCTTTATTTCTAGCTGAATTGCGTTAATCTTCCAAAATCGCTTCGCTAATACAACTTTTTTGCGTAACTTAGCACCGTCTAACTTAAAAATACGTAAGATGAAACTGAAGAGACTTTGGATGATGGCAGCCACGCTGTGCTGCGGACTGGCATCGGTGACGACGACGTCGTGCTATGACAATCAGGATAACCCGGCTGCTGTGCCCGACGGCCCGCAAGGGGAGGACGGCAAGGAGAAGGCACGGCTGACGATCGTCTACTACGGCACCATCAGCGACGAGAACGACAGTGAGGCCGAGGACATGTGGCGCAAGGCCCAGGAGGCGCTGAAGGGGCACCCCGACGTGCGCATGACGGTGTGCTGGAAGTATGCCAAGCCGGGTGAGTATTTCGGCGGCAAGTACGGCCAGCCGGGCGACCTGGTGATGTTTGAACTGACCGACACGACCGACCTGGACAAGATTGGCGAGAACTACGGGCAGCACAAGCCCGGGCAGGCGATGTTCGACGAACAGCTGCTGACGGAATACCTGAACTTTGCCGCCGAGAAGGCTCCTGCCGAGAACTACTGCCTGTGGCTGTTCGGCCACGGCGCGGGCTTCGACGTGGTCACTGACTACGAGAAGGACCTGCGCAAGCCGACGATGGCGAACCAGAAGCGCGGCGTGCTCTACGACGAGTGGTTCCCGCTGACGGGCAACATTTCGGAGGCCGACGCGCTGAACATGTATGAGCTGTTGCGCGGCATCGTCTACTCGAAGATTCCCAGGTTCCGGCTCCTCTTGTTCTACGACTGCCTGATGGGCAACCTGGAGTCGCTCTGCGACCTCTACATGCTGTCTGACTACATGGCTGTCTCGGAGTTTGCGCTGCCCATGGACAATAATCCTGCTGAGCTGTTCTTCAAGGCGCTCACGCAGAACAATGACATCGAGGCGGGCATGAGCGAGGCGCTCGGCAACATCAGCGCGGGCTGGGATGAATTCTGTGCCGAGCTGGGAGCGGGCGACTTCAAGTTGCTGAAGTGCAGCGAGATGGAGGGGCTGTTCGAGCCTTCGGCCAGGCTGACGGCACGGCTGCGCGAGCTCTACCCGACGATGCGCGAGCAGCTCGACACGGCCGTGGTGCGCACCTATCAAGGGACAGGAAAGCTACGAGAAGCCGACGCAGTGGGGCTATACGTTTGCCGAGGCCTACGAATACACCAACCGGAGCCTCTTCACCGGCTGGGGCGACTGGCTGAAGACCAACCAGCAGCAGCCCAAGGACCAGAGGGAGGAATGGCTTGGGCAGCCCGTCGGTCAGGCGTACTGAACGAGGCGACCACCGGCTGACGCTACAGTCACTTGCCAGCGTGAGGGGTGAACAGCAGTTCCTCCTTATCGGGTGCCTTCGTAATCTGTATGAGGGCACCCGCTTCTATTTCGCCGTTGACGATGAGCTCGCTCACGCCGTCCTCGATATAGGTCTGTATGGCGCGCTTCAGCGGACGGGCTCCGAACTGGACGTCGTAGCCCTTCGAGGCAACGAACTCCTTGGCCTCGTCGCTGAGCTCGACGCTGTAGCCCATGTCGCTTATCCGCTTGAAGAGCCCCTTCAGCTCGATGCCGATGATCTGCTTGATGGCGTCGAGGTCGAGCTGGTCGAAGGTGATAATCTCGTCGAGGCGGTTCAGGAACTCAGGCGAGAACTGCTTCGAGAGCGCCTTCTGCACGATGCTGCGGGCGTGCTCCTTGTCCTGCTCGTTGAGGGCGAGGCCGTTGCCGCCCTGTGCGCCGAAGCCGATGCCGCGCCCGAAGTCCTTCAGCTGGCGCGTTCCGGCGTTGGAGGTCATGATGATGACCGTGTTGCGGAAGTCGACGAAACGGCCGTTGCCGTCGGTCAGCCGCCCTTCGTCGAGCACCTGCAGCAGGAGGTTGAACACGTTGGGGTGGGCCTTCTCAATCTCGTCGAGCAGCACGATGGAGTAGGGGTGACGGCGCACGCGCTCGGTCAGCTGGCCGCCCTCCTCATAGCCGACGTAGCCCGGAGGGGCACCGATGAGCCTTGAGGTGTTGAACGACTCGGTATACTCGCTCATGTCGACACGTATCAGCGCATCGGCCGACCCGAACATAAACTCGGCCAGCTTCTTGGCCAGGTAGGTCTTGCCGACGCCCGTCGGTCCGAGGAACATGAAGGCGCCGATGGGGTGGTTGGGGTCTTTCAGGCCCACGCGGTTGCGCTGGATGGCGCGCACCATCTTGTCGATGGCCTTGTCCTGGGCTATGACGGCGCCCTTCAGCTCGGCGGCCATGCCCTTCAGGCGGATGCCCTCTTGCTCGGCCATGCGCTGCACGGGCACGCCGGTCATCATCGACACCACGTCGGCAACCTCCTTCTCAGTCACCGTCTGGCGCTCGCTGCTGTCGCCGTTCTGCCATTTCCTGTTAAGCTCCTCAAGCTGCCTCTCAAGTACCAGCTGGCGGTCCCTGTAGCTGGCTGCCAGCTCGTAGTTCTGATTCTTGACGGCTTCCTGCTTGTGCTCTTTCACGCTGGCTATCTCCTGCTCCTTCTCCGTAACCTCGGGCGGTATCTGGACGTTGCCGAGGTGTACGCGCGAGCCTACCTCGTCCATAGCGTCGATGGCCTTGTCGGGCATGAAGCGGTCGTTGACATAGCGGTCTGTCAGTTTGACACATGCTGCCAAAGCGTCGTCGGTATAGCTGACATGATGATGGTGCTCGTAGCGGTCCTTGATGTTGCGGAGTATCTGGAGCGTCTCGTCGTTGGTGGTCGGCTCGACCTGCACCTTCTGGAAGCGGCGCTCCAGGGCGCCGTCTTTCTCGATGGAGTTGCGGTATTCGTCGAGCGTGGTGGCGCCGATACACTGCACGTTGCCGCGTGCCAGTGCGGGCTTCATGATGTTGGCAGCATCCATGGAGCCCGGGGCCGAGCCGGCGCCGATGATGGTGTGGATTTCGTCGATGAAGACGATGATGTCCTTGTTCTGCTCAAGCTCCTTCATCAGCTGCTTCAGGCGCTCCTCGAACTGCCCGCGATACTTCGTGCCGGCCACGATGCCCGTCATGTCGAGCGTGTAGATGCGCTTGCCGAAGAGCATCGGCGACGTGTGGTGCTGGGCAATCATCTGTGCCAGTCCCTCGACGATGGCACTCTTGCCGACGCCCGGTTCGCCAATCAGTATGGGGTTGTTCTTCTTGCGGCGGCCCAGAATCTCGATGACGCGCTGGATCTCGCGCTCACGGCCGACGCAGGGGTCGAGGGCGCCGTCGAGGGCCGCCTGCGTCAGGTCGGTGCCGAAGTTGTCGAGCACGGGCGTCTTCGACTCCTTCTTCTTGGCCGTCGTGGTGCCCTTCTCGCTGCGGTTCTGGGCGCTGCCGCTGGCCGTGCTCTCATATTCCTCCTCGTCCTCCTCGGGCAGGCCGATGCCGTCGCTGACACCTTTCTGCTGCGGGGCGCGGAGGGCTGCCTGCACGTTCTCGTAGTTCATGTCGTTATGGCCCAGCACCTGCTTGGCGCCGTTGTCAACCTGGTCGTGCAGGATGGCCAGCAGCAGGTGCTGCTCGTCGACCTTGTCGGTACGTTGTATGCGGGCCTCGAGCACGGCGAGCTTCAGTATGTTGTTTGCCTTCTCATTCAGCAGGAGGTCGTTCATGCGAATGGTCATTGTCATCTCGTCCTTCCTCAGTCTCTCCTCGAGCTCGGTCTTGACCGACTGCACGTTGAGGTGCATACGGCTGAAGACGTCGTAGACGGGCCCCTCCTTCATGCGGAGAAGCCCCAGCAGCAGGTGCTCGGGACCGACATAGCGGCTTGCGAGCCTTGCTGCCTCCTCGCGGGAGAAAGCAAGTACTTCGGATACCTTGGGTGAAAACTGGTTTGTCACTAAATTTACCTTATTAATTAATATTATCCCTCTATCTTGGGTGCAAAGTTACGAATAAATTTGCAAACACCGTGCCAAAAAGCAAAATAAAAAAACTGCCGACACGAATAAACTCTAAAATAACTTAAAGGATGATGGCTGTTCGGGATTTTATTTGTACCTTTGCAGGGTTAAAAATGCGTCAGCGGCCACGTAAAGGGCCTTAAACGCAAAATCGCCGCTTCAGGGCATTCGTAAATCGAAAAAAGTAAATCGTAAATAATAAAGATGGATCAGACATTCGACAACGACAGAATTATTAAAATCAACATCGAGGAGGAGATGAAGTCCTCGTACATCGACTACTCCATGTCGGTGATCGTGGCACGTGCCCTCCCTGACGTGAGGGACGGCTTCAAACCCGTCCACCGCCGTATACTCTACGGCATGATGAACATCAACAACGTATCGACACAACCTTATAAGAAATGCGCGCGCGTAGTGGGCGAAGTGCTCGGAAAGTACCACCCCCACGGCGACTCTTCAGTCTACGGGGCACTCGTCCGCATGGCCCAGGACTGGAACATGCGCTATACACTTGTAGACGGCCAGGGAAACTTCGGCTCGGTCGACGGCGACTCGCCTGCCGCCATGCGATACACGGAGTGCCGACTGTCGAAGATGGGCGAACACATCATGGACGACCTCGAGAAGGAGACCGTCGACATGCAGAACAACTTTGACGACTCGCTCGTAGAGCCGACCGTCATGCCTACGAAGGTGCCCAACCTGCTGGTGAACGGCGGTAACGGTATTGCCGTGGGTATGGCCACCAATATTCCTACCCACAACCTAGGCGAGGTCATCGACGGCTGCTGCGCCTACATCGACAACCCCGACATCGACACCGACGGGCTGATGCAGTACATTCCCGGTCCGGACTTCCCAACGGGAGCCTATATCTACGGCCTGCAGGGCGTGCGCGATGCCTACGAGACCGGTCGCGGCCGCATCGTGATGCGCGCCAAGGCCGAGATTGAGAGCGGCGAACAGCACGACAAGATTGTCGTCACCGAGATTCCCTACGGCGTGAACAAGGCCGACCTCGTGGCCTATATAGCCGACCTGGCCAACCAGCACAAGATTGAGGGCGTGGCCAACGTCAACGATGAGTCGGGCCGTCAGGGCATGCGCATCGTTGTCGACTGCAAGCGCGACGCCAATGCCAATGTGCTGCTGAACAAACTGTTTAAGATGACAGCCCTACAGAGCTCATTCTCAGTGAATAACATTGCGCTGGTGAAGGGACGCCCACGTCTGCTGACGCTGAAGGAGTGCGTGAAGTACTTCGTTGAGCATCGCCACGACGTGACCATCCGCCGCACGAAGTTCGACCTGCGCAAGGCTCAGGAGCGTGCCCACATTCTGGAGGGCTTGATCATTGCCGTCAACAACATCGACGAGGTGGTACACATCATACGCAACTCGAAGACGCCGACCGACGCCCAGCGTAACCTGGAAGCACGCTTCGAACTGGACGAGCTGCAGTCGAAGGCCATCGTCGACATGCGACTGGCCCAGCTGACAGGCCTGCGCGTTGAGCAGCTGCACCAGGAGTATGACGACCTGATGAAGCTGATTGCCGACCTGCAGGAAATCCTCGACAACCCCGAGCGCTGCAAGCAGGTGATGAAGGACGACCTGCTCGAGGTGAAGGAGAAGTACGGCGACGAGCGCCGCACGGAGATTATTCCGTTCGACCATGAGTTCAACGCCGAGGACTTCTATCCCGACGACCCGGTGGTCATCACCATCTCGCACATGGGCTATATCAAGCGCACCAACCTCGACGAGTTCCGCGCACAGGGCCGTGGCGGCATGGGCAGCAAGGGCGCACGCCACCGCGACAACGACTTCACGGAGTATATCTATCCGGCCACAATGCACAACACGCTGCTGTTCTTCACCAAGAAGGGCCGCTGCTACTGGCAGAAGTGCTACGAGATTCCAGAGGGCGACAAGAACTCGAAGGGACGCGCCATACAGAACATGCTGAACATCGAGCCCGACGACGCCATCAACGCCGTGCTGCGCATCAAGAACTTTGGCGACGATGAGTTCCTGAAGTCGCACTACGTGGTGTTCGCCACCAAGCAGGGCATCATCAAGAAGACACGCCTCGATGCCTATAAGAATGTGCGTGCAGCAGGTGTGCGCGCCATCAACATCAACGAGGGCGACGAGGTGGTAGGCGTCCGACTGACCAACGGCCACAACGAACTGCTGCTGGCTAACCGCAACGGACGTGCCGTCCGCTTCAACGAAGACCAGGTGCGCGACATGGGCCGCATTGCCACAGGCGTCATCGGCATGCGCCCCGACGAAGGCTGCGACGACGAAGTGGTGGGTATGGTCTGCGTGAACGACCCGCAGACGGAGACCATCATGGTGGTCTCGGAGAACGGCTACGGCAAGCGCTCCGAGGTGGAGGACTACCGCAAGACTGCCCGTGGCGCCAAGGGTGTGAAGACGCTCAACATCACCGAGAAGACCGGCCGGCTGGTGGCCATCAAGGTGGTGACCGACGAGAACGACCTGATGATTATCAACAAGTCGGGCGTGCTGATTCGCCTGAAGTGTGCCGACGTGCGCGTGGCAGGCCGCAACACCCAGGGCGTCCGCCTCATCAATCTCACCAAGAAGAACGACACCATCGCATCTGTGTGCAAGGTGATGTCGAATCAGGACGAGGACGTTGAGGAAGCCGAAGTCATCAATGAAGAAACCCCAGAGAACGATACCCCGTTGGTGGAGTTCTCAACAGAGGAATAATGTTTAACCAAAAAAGAATAAGATTATGAAAAAAATCATGATGATGGCCATGATGGCTGTCGCTACAACAACCGCCTTCGCACAGTCTGACGTGGTGAAGAACGCTAAGAAACTCCTTGACAAGGGCGATGTGGAAGAGGCTATCAAGGCCGTCCAGCCTGCTCTGAACGAAGGCTCGGCCGAAGACAAGGCTGCTGCCTGGAACCTGCTGAGTGCCGCTCAATACAAGAAGTTCTCTGACATTCAGGGCGTGAAGCTGGAGAACCAGCTGAAGCAGACCAACAACCCCGTTGACGAGGCTGCCATGCACAATGCCGTCGTTGCCGCCCTCGAGGCTGCCATGAAGTGCGACGAGTTTGACAACCAGCCTAACGAGAAGGGCAAGGTGAAGCCCAAGTATCGCGCCGACAACCAGAAGATTTACCAGTCGGGCCGTCTGCAGTGTATCAATGCTGGTCAGTATCTCTATAACGAGAAGGACTACGCCGGTGCCTTCAAGGCCTTCGCACTCTATGTCGACAGCGGCGAATCTCCTCTTTTCACGGGTATGGATATGTCGCAGGACCAGTACAAGAACGAGGTGGCCTACTTTGCCAGCCTGTCAGCCTATCAAGGCAAGGACTATCCCAACGTCATCAAGTATGCCAAGATAGCCGCCGAGAATCCTGAAAAGGCCAAGGATGCTACCGAAATTCTGGTGTTCTCGAAGCGTGAAACCATGAAGACCCCACAGGACACCCTGGAGTATATCGACATGCTGAAGGATGCCAGCCAGAAGTTCCCCGAGGACAACCGCTATTCGGCCTGGATTGGCGACTACTATCTGAACTCGGCCAAGACCGACGACCTGCTCCAATGGGCTGAAGGCGAGATTGCCAAGAATCCCGGCGACAAGTTCGGCTATACCTACAAGGGCGAGGCCCTGCGCCTCACAGGCAAGTTCGACGAGGCCGTAGAGTGCTACAAGAAGGCATTCGAGATTGATCCCACCTACATAGCAGCTGCCTATCAGGCCGGTGTGACGCTGAACTCGAAGGCCATCGACCTGAAGGATAAGCTGGCCGACAAGAAGACCGGTAAGCTGACCGTCGAGAATGCCAACAAGATCAAGGCCATCCTGACCGACGCCAAGGTCTATCTGGAGAAGGTTCGCGAACTCGATCCCGACCGCAAGACTGTGAACTGGGCTTACGCGCTCTACCAGATGTACTACTCACTGGGCGACAACGAGAAGGCCAGCGAGCTGGAGAGTCTGGTGGGCGGAAATTAAGAAGTGAGAAGTGAAGAGTGAAAAGTGAGAAGTGAGAAGTTTCTGACGCTTCTCTTACTGCTGATAATTCCGTGCCTGGCTTTGGCTCAAAAGAAGGAGCTCAGTCAGGCACGGACTATCTTGAAGAGCAAGCGGGGCGTGGAGCAGGCTGAGCAGCTGATGACCAAGCTGCTGAAAGACTCGGCCAACCGGCAGGACAAGCGTATCTATGCCGTCTGGTTCGAGTCGGTACTTATGCAGTATCAGGCCGTCAACGAGAAGCTCTACATGAAGCAGCGGCAGGACACGGCGCAGTTCTTTGAACTGACGCGCCGGCTGTTCAACGTGGCCGAAGCACTCGACTCACTCGATATGCGTCCCGACCGCAAGGGCAGGATAGACCCTGAATACCGAAAGGAACACGCCGAGCAGCTCATGAAGTTCCGCCCCAACCTCTTCGTCGCTTCTACCTACTTCGTCCGTAAGTCAGACTTCAAGAAGGCTTACGACTTCATGGAGGCCTATATGGATTGCGCCCGCCAGCCCTTGTTCGCGGGTTATCAACTCGACAGCCTCGACGAACGGATGCCCGAGGCAGCTTATTGGGCCACCTACAGCGGCTATCGTATGAACGACCCTGTACTCACGCTGCGCTACCGCCACTTGGCCCTGCGCGACACCGCCAGGGCGGAACACACCCTGCAATACATGAGCGAGGCACGACGGCAGCTGAACGACGACTCGCTCTATATGGAAACCCTGCGTGAGGGTTTCCACCGTTATCCCACTAACAGCTATTTCTTTCCGCGCCTGATGGACTATTACACGGCACGGGGCGACAACGCCGAAGCCCTGAATGTCGTCAACCGCGCCCTTGAGGTCAACGACAGCAGCATGCTCTATCTGTACGCCAAGTCGACCGTCCTTTTCAACATGGGCCGTTACGACGAGAGCATCGCCCTGAGCGACACGCTCATTGCCCGCAACGACTCTATGCCCGACCCTTATTACAACGCCGGCACCGCCTACTTGAACAAAGCGCTCAAGCTGCACCCGCTCCGTGAGAAGAAGCAGCTGAAGCAGACTTACCAGAAAGCCCGTCCCTATATGGAGCGCTACCGCCAGCTGGCTCCCGAACAGAAGCTGAAATGGGGCCCCGCCCTCTACCGTATATACCTGAATCTGAACATGGGTAAGCAGTTTGACGAAATCGACCAGCTCATAAGGTAGAACTGGTCGATTTCCTTTTGTCTATTGGTGTTGCTCGCGCAACAGGTCGTTGACAGTCTTCACGGGATTGAAGGTTCCGAGAGGCACTTCGACGAAGACCGTGTTCCAGTCGGACATTGCTCCGTTCCATAGTCCTGGTAACTCTAAGGCCTTCAGCTCCTTGCCGTTTTTCGATTTGGAAGAGATGAAACCTGTTGACGGGTCGACGAACTTCGGTAGGTCGAAGGGCTGCCCCTTGTAATCCTTAACGGCGCAAACGAGGTCGACGGGATTGAAATGGGTGCCGTTGGTGAACATCTCCATATATTCGCGGTTGTTCTTGTCAATCTGCGACGACTCAAGAATCTGGAGCGAGATGGTGCCGTCGTGGTTATAGGTGAGGAATGGGCCTCCGCCCGGTTCGCCGACGTTCTTCACCACGCCGCAGACGCGCATGGGTCGGTTGAGCTTCTTCTTGAGGTATTCAGCCAGCTCGGCATCCGACAGCGAGGCGATGTCAGGACGGCGGCAGAAGGCATGCTCTACGAAGTGCTGTATCTCGCGCAGCTTCTCGTGCGAAGGTATGCCTTTCTCCATCTCGTTCAGATACTTGAAGGCAATCTTCTGAAGATTGACGAGTACGCCGGCGATAACCTGCTTATAGTCGACGGTTTCTTGTTTCAGGCGGTCGGGCACAACATTGTCGATGTTCTTGATGAAGATGATGTCGGCATCGATTTCGTTGAGGTTCTCGATGAGTGCGCCGTGACCTCCGGGACGGAAGAGCAGCGAGCCGTCCTCATTGCGGAAGGGCGTGTTATCAGGATTAGCAGCGATAGTATCGGTCGACGGCTTTTGTTCTGAGAACGAGATGTCGTACTTCACGCCGTACTTCTGGGCATAGATATCGGCCTTGGCGGCAACCTTCTTCTTGAACATGCCCATGTGCTCGTGCGAGACGGTGAAGTGGACGATGGCCTGACCGTTGGAGGCGGTGTAGAGTGCGCCCTCGACAAGATGCTCCTCAATGGGGGTGCGTGCGCCCTCGGGGTACTTGTGGAACAGCAGCATGCCCTTCGGCAGCTGTCCGTAGTTCAGGCCTTTCTCGAATAGCATGTTGGCAACGACGGCCTTGTAGTCGCCCTCCTGCATGAGATACTTGATTGACTTGCCCTCGTTCTTGCGGCAGACGGCGTCGAGTGCGTCGTAGAAGGCGAACTGGCGTATGTTGTCGAAGAAGTTCTTCTCGAAGGGTGTGGTCGGCACTTGGTAGTCGGCGTCGAGGAATGCGAACATGTCCTTGAACATGCGGCTTGCAGCACCGCTGGCAGGTACGAACTTGACAATCTTGTGTCCCTGTTTCTTGTAGTCGTCCCAAGCCTTGATATAAGCTTCCTTGTCTGCCTCGCCGGTGGCCACAATGCCATCTTCGATGCTTGCTGCGGCCTTCAGTCTGAGGAACGGGAATCCGTTCTTGAAGTTGGCCAACTGGGCGTTGATTTGCTCTTCAGTAATGCCTTTAGCGGCAATTTGTTTTAGGTCGTTTTGTGATAACATAATACGAGCGTTTTTGTTAGTTTTAAGATTTCATCGGCAAATATACAAAGTTTTTGGGAATTATTGCAAGAAAAACTGATTTTTTTCTTAACTTTGCATGAAAAATAGGAAAAAGGATGATAGAGAAATTCGAATTCACGCCCGAAGAGCGTTCTGAGGCGCTCCAACTGATTTCTGAACTGAAGGAAAAGGTAGGGGACTATCTGCTGCCAGGTGACGAACTGAAGATACGCTCCATGCTGAGACAACAGACCGAGCAGCAGCAGCTGTCGCGCGACGCCTTCGGACTGAACCCCGTGGTGACAGGCTTGCAGACAGCCGTGATACTGGTTGACGAGACAGGGCTGAAGCGCGACGCCGTTGTGGCTGTTCTGCTTTACAACAGCGTAATCTCAGGCCTTGTAGCTATCGACGATGTGCGCCGGGACTATGGTGAGTCGGTGGCCAGAATCATGCATGGGCTGTGTCGCATCCAGGAGCTCTACAAGAACAATCATGTCATCGAGAGCGAGAACTTCCGCAACCTGCTGCTCTCGTTTGCTGAGGACATGCGCGTGATACTGATTATGATTGCCGACCGCGTGAACCTCATGCGCCAGATACGCGATACGCAGAACGAGGAAGCCAAGAAAGAAGTGAGCCTTGAGGCTGCCTACCTGTATGCTCCGCTGGCTCATAAGCTGGGCCTCTACAAACTGAAGTCGGAGCTTGAGGACTTGTCGCTGAAATACCTGGAGCACGACGCTTACTACCTGATAAAGGACAAGCTCAACGAGACGAAGAAGAGCCGCGACGCCTATATCGAAAACTTCATCAAGCCCATCGAGGAGAAACTGACGGCCGCTGGACTGAAATTCCACATCAAGGGCCGCACTAAATCGATACACTCGATATGGCAGAAGATGAAGAAGCAGAAGTGTGGCTTCGAAGGTGTCTACGACCTGTTTGCCATCCGCATTATTCTGGATACCCCACAGGAGAAGGAGAAAATGCAATGCTGGCAGGTTTACTCTATAGTGGCCGATATGTACCAGCCTAACCCTAAGCGTCTGCGCGACTGGCTAACCGTCCCCAAGTCAAACGGCTACGAGTCGCTACACACTACCGTACTGGGACCTGAGCAGAAGTGGGTTGAAATCCAGATACGTACCGAGCGTATGGATGAGGTTGCCGAGCGGGGCGTTGCTGCCCACTGGCGCTACAAGGGCGTGAAGGGACAGGGCGGCAGTATGGACGAGTGGCTGACATCTATCCGCCAGATGCTGGAGACCAGCGATGGCCGCGAGGCTATGGACCAGTTCAAGATGGATCTGTATGAGGACGAGGTCTACGTGTTTACGCCGAAAGGCGACCTCCTGAAGTTTCCCAAGGGCGCTACGGTGCTCGATATGGCATACCACATTCACTCGAAGATCGGTTCTTCGTGCGTAGGCGCGCGTATTAATAATAAGGTGGTGACGTTCCGTCAGGTGCTGCACAGCGGCGACCAGGTGGAGATAATGACCTCGTCGACGCAGAAGCCCAAGCAGGAATGGCTGTCGGTCGTGAAGACCAGCCGGGCGAAAGCCAAGATCCGACTGGCACTGAAAGAGACGCAGGTGAAGGAGGGGCTGTTTGCAAAAGAGATGATCGAGCGCAAGTTCAAGAACCGCAAGATTGAGCTTGAGGAGGCCGTCATGCAGCAGCTCGTCAAGAAGCTGCATTTCAAGGAGGTTTCTGAATTCTACAAGCAAGTGGTCGACGGCACGCTCGACATGAATACGCTGATTGACAATTATTTAGAGATCCAGCAGGGCCTCAAGACACCGACCGGTGACAAACAGGCCCGTAGTGCCGGCGAATTCGTTTATGAAGAACAGGCGACGCAGACGCAGAATGACGACGTTCTGATTATCGACCGCAACCTGAAGGGTATCGACTACCAACTGGCGCGCTGCTGTAATCCCATTTACGGCGACGACGTTTTCGGATTTGTGACCGTCAGCGGAGGCATCAAGATTCACCGCACGGACTGTCCGAACGCACCTGAAATGAAGAAGCGCTTCGGCTACCGTATCGTTCGTGCCAAATGGTCAGGTAAGGGCTCGTCGCAGTACTCTATCACGCTGCGGGTGATTGGTGCCGACGATATCGGAATCGTCAACAACCTGACGAGCATCATCTCCAAGGAAGAGAAGCTCGTGTTGCGCAGCATCAACATCGACTCCCACGACGGCTTGTTCCGGGGAAATCTCGTCGTGATGATTGACGATATCGCCAAACTCGAGACGCTCATCAAGCGACTAAGGACGGTCAAGGGCGTGAAGCAAGTCGAAAGAATCTGATTATCAACAAGGCAACTCTCGCGTCGGCAGGAGATGTCTGAAAGAAAAGAAAGCGGGGCTGTGATGGCTTGGAAACTGAAATACCGTTGCACGCTGTGCGGCTATGAAGCCGATGTGTACGAGGGGCGAGGACTCTTCCGTCAGGAGATTACTGCCGTGTCGTGCCCCGACTGCAAGTCAATCCAGAATATTGTTGTTGGCGGTATTATTGCCGATGTGGCACCATCATACAGAAGCGAGGTCGGAAGGTTGTGCCTGAACTGCGGTAGCGAAAATATTAGGATATGGGATAAGCATACTTGCCCTAAATGTCAGGGAAAGATGGAAAGAACCGGAGAGAAAGAATTCTGGACATGAATAGAATTATCAGAGAAGCAAGACGTGCAGACATGGCTGAAGTTATGACAGTCATGGACGCTGCAAGGAGAATTATGCGTCAGTCAGGCAACTTGCACCAATGGGGAGAGGGCTACCCTTCGGAAGCCGTTATCACGGCTGACATGGGAAAGCACGGCGGCTATGTCATCGAGGACGACGGTCAGGTGGTGGGCTACTTTGCCTTCCTGCCCTCACCAGAGCCTACCTACGACACAATCTACGAGGGCAGCTGGCTTGACGACACAAAGTCTTATCACGTTGTTCACAGAATTGCCAGCTATCCACACGTTCACGGAATATTTAGCAGTATCATGGAATTCTGCTTCTCTCACGACACAAACATCCGCATAGACACCCATCGCGATAACAGGATTATGCAGCACAACATCCTCAAGCAGGGCTTCACCTATTGCGGCATCATCTATCTGTTGTCAGGTGATGAGCGGCTGGCTTATCAGAAGGTAGATTTCAACAGCAAGTAGTGAGCTCGTGCAGAAAAAAACAGAATCTTTTGTCGAATACCACTTTATTTCGTAACTTTGTAAGTATTCTCAGCTTTTCTTTATCTAAAGGCAGTCTGGGGGATTGAATAAATAAATGGGTTACGAATTGGAGACCGTACTCAATTCCACATTCTGCTATGAATTGCTTTCAATGAACACCCGATGCTGAGCCACCAGCCGTACTATAGCTCATCATCGGATGCAAAGTTACGAATAAGTGAGCAAAACACCAAATTTATTTGAGTATTTTCGAACGAGAGTAACTTCGAGACATAGTCTCAAAGGTAACCATTCTTTTTGAAAGAGCCAAATCTATTCATCTCTTTTTTCCTCTGAGCTTGCTCATCGCTCTTGAACTGATTGTGGCATTTTTTGTGGCACTTGCCAGAAAGGTGCGTATTAGGCTACGTCCTTCTACAGAATTTTATGTGGATTACGCTTCTATTTCGATTTATTTTACTACCTTTGCACACATAAATCATAAAAGTGCGACTACCTATGGCAAAGATTAATGTTCAGAACACAGAGATAACCTTAATTGTACCGAATTCGGTACTTTTAGAAATATAGCGGACTGTAATAACTATGTACTGTCAGTTTAATTATGGCATATACAGAGCCAACATCTGCTTTTATTAAGCCAGACAACGTTATCCAAACAGCACAGTTTACAGACTTTTCAACTGTGCCAAGCAACGGCTATAACTTACTGATACGTGCAAAACGCAATGGGCGATGGTGGTTGCTGAAAGGGCTGAAGGAACAGTGCCGGCAAGATACCGTCTATCAAGTTCTTTTGCAAAAGGAGTATGAGATAACCAGCCAGTTGCAGCATCCGATGGTGGTGTCCGTCTTTTCCCTTGAGGAAGTTGAGGGATTGGGGCTTTGTATCGTGATGGAGTGGATAGAGGGCCAGACGCTGAAAGAATGGCTTGCACAGGGAAAACGCACCATGAAACAGCGTCTCCATGTGGCGGATATGCTCATAGAAGCCTTAGCCTATGTTCAAAGCCGACAGACACAGCACCGAGACCTGAAGCCCTCGAACATCATGCTTACTAACGATGGTCAGCACCTGAAACTCATCGACTTCGGACTCTCTGATACTGATAGTCACACCATATTGAAAGCCGCAGCAGGCACAGAGGGCTATATGGCACCTGACGGGCCGTCTGACATTTATTCGCTGGGGCGCATCCTCCGTGAGCTACGCTTGGGATGGTTGTCGCTTATGGTCATCCGTAAATGTTGTGCGCCAAGTAATCGGCGTTATACCGATGTTGAGACCATCAAGAGAGATTTGCACCGTTGTTGGCAGTGGCCACGTCGAATGTTTCTTATTGTCTGCCTTGTAGCTTTGGCAACTGGTCTCTATCAGATGAACCGTATGCATACACAACAAGGCCTGCAAACGGTCAGCGACTCGTTGAAAGTTCTCAAAGATTCGCTGAAAGTTCTCAAAGAAGAAAACCTGGCAAAGATGACTATCAAGCAGGCAACAACAGACTCACTACGACTTCAGATAAACCAAATCAATGAACAGCAAAAGTCAGAACGGGCAACCATCCAGAAACGCCAAGATGCCATCGCTGCTGCAAAGAGAAAGATAGACCAGCAGATGGAAGTGTATGGTATCCAGCAGATGTTCGACACAGTAACTTGCCAGCGTAACATCACCATCCCATTCCTGAGAATCACCGATGAACTGATCAGGAACACCAAGGAGCCTGAATTAAAGGAATACATTCAGGAACGTTACCGCAAACCTTGGCTTAAACGAATGTCAGAACTGCCCTTCGATTGATTTATTCGCACACCTCAATGACCACACCGTCCTTCTGTCCTGCCACATACACCATTGCAGGCTGACCCTGATGCACCACTTCGTCCAAATAAAGTGGTTCGTGCTGCATCATCAAGTGGCAGCGGAATGTATCACCCACACTCAGTTTTGTGTTCTCAGCCTCAATAATCTCAAACTGACTATTGCCCAAGAGCCTGACCACAATCTTGCGGTCTGGACGCCATGTGATAATGAGTCGTTGTCCGCGCCTCAGCCCTTCCGTCGTAATCTTTTCTTCAGTCTTGATACCACTTTGCACCTCATCTAATCGCTCTGTCTGTGCACAAAAGTCCTCATAGCCCTTATAGCCTACAAACCGAGCCAGCACATCGAGCGTATGCGGCCTGGTCTGCACTTCCTCGTTCTTTAAGTATCCCCACAAGCGTTTCAGCGTTGTTGGCGACAGCCTCTCGCGCGTATGCGATAATAATAGGTGGCTCAGTTGCTCAAAGTCCCTCGTCTCTGTCAATTGACGACCAAATGTCCGTTCCACCTCCTGCTTCAGTATTGCTTTTTTCATAGCGCGAATTATACCTTTTATACAAATAAGTCATCACATGTAACAACCTTCTGAACCTTGCCACTGTGCTTGCCTTGTACCAGCCCATAAGTGGTTATTAAGGTCAGATGGACCTTTTGTTTGGCTGCAAGTGATTCTTTGAGCAGTTCGACGCGATAAAGCATCTTTGCCTCTTCCTCTTTATCAATAGAATAAGGTGAACCGCTGAACTTCATCTCACAGAGGTTAACAATGTTGTCGTCCCTGATGATAAGCATATCTATTTGAGCACCAACCTTTGTTTCATCACCCTTTATATTCCATGCAGAGATTGAAGACTTAACACCTCCAATTTCCAATGCATGCCTAATCTGTTGGATATGTTGCCAACACACCTGTTCGAACGCCACTCCGCGCCATCCCTTCATGACATCAGACGAAAAATTATCATTGATGAAAGTGGCATCTTCCTGATTCGGCTCAACATACTTTAACCAAAAGAGACAAAAGTTGTCAATAAGTTTGTAGTATTCTCCCGTACCTTTTCCGTATGGAGTGTAACGCATGATGAAATCACTTTCAGCCAATGCCGTAAGCGTATCGCTGAGTCCGCCACCAAGAGGCAGTCCTGTAGCAGAGGCAATCTCTTCACGCGTGAAACCATAGTTACGCTTAGCCAGTTGACGAATAATCTTTTTGCAATCCTCTGCATTGGTAAAGATAGCCCTAAAGAGCCTGTTAAATTCATCTTTCAAACGCGGCTTGTTGCCGAAGAGAATCATATCCGTATTCTTCTCGAAACTATAACCCTTACGGAAATAACTCAGATAATAAGGAATACCGCCAAATACCATGTGCGACTGGACAATATCATAACGGGACAACTCAATGTTTTCATGCTCAAAATACTCTTCGCACTCTTTTAGCGTGAAAGGTGATAATTTTATTTCATCCGTCACACGTCCATACAAGCCTCCCCTGCTTCGAGAGAGGTTACTAAGCATCCAAGACGTTGCACTTCCACAAACTACAAGCATCACATTGTCGTGCCCATTACACCATCCGTTCCAGAAACTTTCGAAAGCGGGCAGGAAACGGCTGCGAGGTGTATCCATCCAGGGTAGTTCATCAATGAAGATGACCATACGCTGGCCATTATCAAGTTTCTGTAGCAGTTGTGTCAGCTGAAAGAAAGCCTCCATCCATGACTTTGGCTGCTTGAAGCCTTCAAGACCATGATTAAGCATCGAATAATAGAAACTCTCCAGTTGAGTCTTCATTCGATTCTTCTCGTCTTCCTGGTCAACTGGCGATACACCAGTGTGCTGAAAGGCGAATTTATCCTTCAGTGCCTGTTTGATGAGAAAGGTCTTACCAACACGCCGCCTGCCATACACAGCAACGAATTCCGGACGATCACTTTGGTAAAACCGTTCTAATTCTTCTATTTCTCGCTTTCTTCCGATTATTGTACTCATAATAGTCTTATTTTGCCGCAAAGATAGTCAATATATGGCAATCGGCAAAATATGACATAATTTATTCTGCCGATTATAAATATTATTAACATAAATGGCTAATCAATGCCCCAATTATAAAATCTGCGTAGCGCTTTTTGTGTAATAACTCAATAATTGTATCAAATGATATGAAAAGGACAGAAAAGGACTTGCACATTTCGTCCTTTCACCTTAATTTTGCCGTCAAATGCAAAAAAACAGCTCACAAATGTTGCAACTTTCAAAAATTATGCTTATATTTGTGCCGTCGTTTGGAAAAAGGCGACGACATCGAGGAGAGCGATTAAGCTTTGACCCGCCAGAGAATCTGCAAAATTCGAAGTATAAGGGTGAAAAGTCTGAAAGCTGCTTCTCCTGCAGTAGCATATATACTGCTCTCTCCTGTGTGGAGTTGGCTCGCATATATCCCTGCAGGTGTGAGCTGATTTCATTCTTACTTATACGGGTATTGCAGAACCTTCTGGCTAAGGATGCGAGAAGGCTCACACTCTTTGTGCATATATGGAATACTAATATCTAAATAAGTAAGTAATATGGGATTTTTCAAAAAAGTTTTCGGTAGTGCTGTCGAAGAGGTGAAAAAGAATCTGGAAGACAGCAAGAATGAAATGCTAAAAAGCCTGGAGAAACCAAAAAATGAAACTCTTGGCAATGTTGGTATAAAGTCTTCATCTACGTTTTCATCCGACGATGAAGATGTGAGGATTAAGATTGGAACTCTTAAAGATGGTGTTCTTGTCATTAAGGAAGGTTTCAAGAAGTTAAAAGAAGACAGCTTAGAGGATTATAAGAATCTTAAAAAAATAATATTTCCTTCTTCTTTATTGGAATTAGAGGAATATTCTATTAACAATCAAAAACGCTTAGAGGAGCTTGACTTTTCTAATGTTACATTGTTGTCAGAAATTCCTGAAGGTTTTATCGATTGTGATACAAACATAAGGGCCTTCGTTGTCCCACAAGGTGTCAGAACGCTCGGAAGCGGTATGTTGGGAAATGCAGAAATGCTTAAAGAAGTTTATATTCCTGATAGTGTACAAACGGTGAGCTATATTAAAGGAGACGGCGACGATATTGATGTTTATCTATATGCGCATGGACTAGATCTTGAAGAGCTATCTGAGGGAGTGAAAACGTTTTATGTCTTGGAAGAAGACTACACTGAATATGCAGAACAGTTGCAGGAGTATGACACCGATGCCCGTATCAGAATAATGCCAGATGATAAAGTGTCTTTCTATGAATCTGTTTCATCAAATCATCAAGTTGGGCAGTCGGAAGAAAACCCATCTTCAAAGGGCGCTAGTCAAAAAACTATTGCAGGTCACAAGACTGCAAGTACTGAAGAGGCAAAACAAGCTCAAATGAAATTATGGTGGGTAAAAGACCTGGAACTCCTTTACAACGGAGATAAATATGCATTAAAATATACCGGCGAAAAGAAAAAAACGACAGACTACGTTTACGATGACGTGGCGATGTTAAACGAGTATCAGGCTCGTATAGCTCAGAAGCAAGCAGATGGGTCCATACTTTATGGCGTAGCATGCACATGTGGTTGGAAATTCCTACTAACGAATTGTGAATATACCAAGGTGACTTTTCTTGATGGAATAGGCGCAGTCTTAGCGATTGATGAAGATGGAGACGAATATGCTATTGACAGATGGGGAACACCTTATGCTTTAGAGGTATATAAGGAAATGGTTGAGTAAGACATAAATTAACGAATGATAAATAACTAACAGATATGGAAACAATAACTGGAATTTTTCAAGATCGACTTTCATCTGAACAAAACGCAGATGGTAAGTTCGATGTCATGATAAAACGTGACAAAGGGACTTATAGAACAGGGTTTATTTTTGATTCTATCAAATTGATGAGTGAATATGCTATTCGTACATGCCAAATAGACTCAGAAGGAAACAAAAAGTTTGGAGTAGTTACAGTATGTAGTGATCCAATGTATTTCCCTTGTATTTTTGATAAAGTCAAACCTTATAAAGGCCAAATAATTCAGGTTTTCATTGGAGAAGAGGATTATTACATGGATCGATTTGGACAGGTATATACAAAGGAATTCATGGAGATAAGGAATCTGTGACGTCATACAAGTTGTTGGTGTCCGATAAACCGAAAATAATATGATATTGTCTATTTTCACTGCAATTACAAGTCTTATTGCTGCTGTTGCATCAATGATTGGGGCTATTCAAAAGAGAAGGATAGATTCTATAACTATAGATTTGGAGAAGGCAAAGAAAAATGAACGTAAGCCATCAGTAAACCCCGTCTTGTCCTCCTGAGATTTTGTCCGTACCTTTGCGCGGTATTTAATTTTATCGCGTATGACATACATGACAATCGAACAGTTCCGTGAGATTCATGAGGACTG
>JAEEGG010009742.1_pt1 | contig 21432 bp, 16 predicted proteins | sample 9134161 | NCBI WGS metagenome assembly JAEEGG01 (sample SAMN16246543, study PRJNA631951) | gut metagenome | biome: gut microbiome; feature: rumen; material: CR-attached | host: Bos | place: Iran: Karaj | collected 2018-10
AAGATGAGGGGGTGTTAAAATAGAGCAAGGAGTCAATTTGTAGTCCCCTCCTTCTGGAAGGAGGGGTCAGGGGTGGTAGAGACAAATAAGGTTCGACCTTTCCTAAATGTTTAATTTATAATAAGTTATATCATTATTCTTCTCTACCACCCCTAACCCCTCCTCCCAGGAGGAGGGGACTACAGGCAGCGTCTTTTCATCCATTATTTCATTTTGACACACCCTCATCCGATGCATTCAGGCAAACAGAAGAACCACTATTTGCCTTCGAGATACTGCTGCCAAGCCTCGTTGACGTCGTCGATGGAGAGGCCGACGAGCTGCAGGCGGCGCAGGAAGTCGGGCATTTCCTTCTCGAGGAACTCTTTCTTTCGGGCATTCAGGATCTTCCGCTTTGCTCCACGGGCCACCTGCATGCCGATGCCCCGCTGCTGCTGGAGGATGTCGTCGCGCTGCAACACCTCGAAGGCACGCAAGGCGGTGTTGGTGTTCACTTCGTATTCGGCAGCCAGTTCGCGCACACTCGGCACACGGTCTCCCTCGCGATAGCGGTCGGCAAGGATGTCGTCGCAGAGGCGCTCGGCAATCTTCACGAATAGGGCTTTATCGCTGTGGTAGATCATAGACGTGTCGGTTTATCGGTGATGACTTGTGCGCGGCGGAAGCAACGGTAGCTGAGCCAGTAGTTGAAGGCCGACGGCAGCAGGATGAAAGCAGCAAACAGCGTCCGCACCAAACCTTCATGCTCACGTGCCCAGGTTCCGTCGATGGCTACTTCGAAGATGAGATAAGCGATGAAAGCCCCTACAAACAGCACGGGAATCGCCCATAGCCAGCCGTTCCGGCGGAAGAGTATGCCAAAGAGTGTGAACAGCGACCAAGGCCAAAGTGCTATGAGGGACACCCAGAACACATACTGGAGGAAGCCAAGGATGAACGTCGGACCATAGCTGACGTAGAAGACTGACCACGTACTCGGTAGAATTTGGTAAAGGAAAATCTGCGAGAGCGTCCACTCACCATTCATCACCAGCGTGTCGAAGAGTTGCGGAATGGCCCCAATGAAGTTGGCTGTAATGCGAGCGGCGAAGGCCAGTAGCCAAATGCCCAAGGTGACATAGACCACACGCGTGACGAACTTTTCCAGGTTATTGGCTGGCAACGTGAGCAAGGTTGTGGCCCGCTGCTTGGTTTCCAACGATGAAAACATGTGGGCCATCGAGATAAGAATGAAGCCCCAGAAGACCCATTCAAAGTTGAAAATCATGAAGATGCCACCCATCTGACTTGGCGACAAGAAGCGGCAGAGAATCCAGCTGAATAATGATAAGAAGAAATAGATGCCTACGAGGCCAAGATAGAGCCGCAGATAGAGATGTTTTTCCGTGCGCCAGTAGTAGCGAATGAGTTGCAGCATGTGGCGGAATGAGAGTTTTTCTTTCATAATTGTTGGCTTATTTGTTGGCGTTAGTTGGGGAGAAAGTGTCGGGCTGGTCGGACAAGTCGGACTGGTCTGACGGGTCAGACTGGTCGGACTGGTCGGACTCGTCTGATTCGTCGGACTCGTCTGATTCGTCGGACGAGGCAAACTTGATGGCAGCGCTTTGGGCAGCATTGTAAAGCAGCTCGAGGTTGAGCGGTGTTTCCTCGTCGGCAGGGCGGCGAGGGATGATGCAGGCGTAGCCTTGCGCCGTGCGCTCGGTGTAGAGGGCTTCCTCAACGGGAGCGGAGGCAAGGGTGAAGGCGTACTGCTGGGCGAGCTGGGACACGGTGGCGTCGCACAAAACCTCTGAGATGTTGTCGCGGGTGCCGAGAATGAGGACGTGATCGAGCAGTTGTTCTACATCGTGCACCTGATGGGTGGCGATGACGATGGTTCGCTCGTCGGTCATATTCATGGCGATGACCTTGCGGAACTGCTTCTTCGACGCGATGTCGAGGCCGTTGGTGGGCTCGTCCATTAGCAGATAGCGGGTGCCGCAGGCAAGGGCAAACGCCATCAGGACCTTCTTCTTCTGTCCCATGGAGAGTCGGCTGGTGTGGAGCGACGCAGGCAGGTCGAACTCCTTCAGACACTGGTTCAGCACCTCCGGCGAGAAGTGCGGATAGAACGGCCGATAGGTATCGACATACTCCTTTAGCGTCATCGCAGGCAGTTCGAACTCCTCGGGCACGATGTAGAGGTCTTGCAACAGACGGCGCTCGCGACGGCTGGCATCGCGTCCGTCGATCTCCACCCTACCCTCTTGCACATGCAGCAGGCCCATCACTATATATAATAAGGTGGACTTGCCCGACCCGTTCGGTCCCAACAGACCATAGATGCGGCCCGGTTGCAGGCTCAGGCTGAACTGCTCGAACACAGGAACTTCTGCTCCTGCATACTGAAACGAAATGTTTTGCAGTTGAATCATAACTTTACTTGTTGGTTGTTCGATAATTAAACATTTAACTTTAAACTTGAAACTCAATGAGTTAAGTGTCTTAGTTACTTAAGACACCGCAAAAGTAGTTGTTTCTTTTCAATCCACCAAAGATGCACCTCACTTTTTACAAGATTTTAACGAAAGTGTGACAAATCGTCGGTTGTTTCTGACAAGTTGACAATTCCGAACGATTGGCGCACCGTTTGAGTGAATGTAGGTAGAAAACAATAAACATAAAAAGAAAGGAGAATAGAACTATGACATTCGACAAGTTTACAATCAAGGCGCAAGAGGCCGTGCAGGCTGCTGCCGGTCGTGCGCAGTCGACTGGCCAACAGGCCATCGAGCCGGTGCACCTGCTCTACGGTATCATGCAGAAGGGCAAGGACGTCACCGACTACCTCTTTGGCAAGTTGGGCGTGAACAGCCAACAAATGGAACGCCTCGTGGAGAGCGAAATCGCTCACCTGCCGCGCGTGCAGGGTGGCGAACCTTATTTCTCGAACCCTGCCAGCCAGGTGCTTCAACGCGCTATGGACGTCGCACAGAAGATGGGCGACGAGTTTGTCAGCGTGGAACCGATGCTGTTGGCATTGCTTTCGGTGAACAGCACGGCTAGTCGCATCATGAAGGATGCCGGCATCACCGAGCAGACGCTGCAGCAGGCCATCGCCGAACTGCGCCAAGGACAAAAGGTGCAGTCGATGAGTGGCGACGAGAACTTCCAGGCTCTTTCGAAGTATGCCAAGAACCTCGTCGACGATGCCCGCAAGGGTAAGCTCGATCCAGTCATCGGCCGTGACGACGAAATACGACGTGTGCTGCAGATTCTCTCACGCCGCACGAAGAACAACCCTATCCTGATAGGTGAGCCGGGTACGGGTAAGACCGCCATTGTGGAAGGTCTGGCCCAGCGAATCGTGCGCGGCGACGTGCCTGAGAACCTGAAGAACAAGCAGCTCTTCTCGCTCGACATGGGTGCATTGCTGGCAGGTGCGAAGTACAAGGGTGAGTTCGAGGAGCGACTGAAGGGCGTCGTGAAGGAGGTGACGCAGGCCGAAGGCGAAATCATTCTGTTCATCGATGAGATTCATACGCTGGTGGGAGCCGGCGGCGGCGAGGGCGCTATGGATGCTGCTAACATCCTGAAGCCGGCCCTGGCGCGTGGCGAGCTGCGTGCCATCGGTGCTACCACGCTGAACGAATACCAGAAGTACTTCGAAAAGGACAAGGCGCTGGAGCGTCGTTTCCAAACGGTGATGGTCGACGAACCCGACGAGCTTTCTGCCATCTCCATCCTGCGAGGACTGAAGGAGCGCTATGAGAATCATCACAAAGTACGTATTCAGGACGACGCCTGCATTGCTGCCGTGAAGCTCTCGGAGCGATACATCAGCGAGCGATTCCTCCCCGACAAGGCCATCGACCTGATGGACGAGGCCGCCGCCAAGCTGCGCATGGAGCGCGACTCGGTTCCTGAGGAGCTCGACGACATCACTCGCCAACTGAAGCAACTGGAAATAGAGCGCGAAGCCATTCGCCGTGAGAACGACGAGCAGAAAATTCAGCAGCTGGACAAGGACATCGCCGAACTGCGCGACAAGGAAACAGCCTTCCGAGCAAAATGGGAGGGTGAACGTCAGCTGGTGAACAAGATTCAGCAAGACAAGCAACAGATGGAGCAGCTGCGCTTCGAGGCTGAGCAAGCTGAACGCGAAGGCAACTACCAACGCGTGGCAGAGATTCGCTACGGACAGCTGCAGGCTTTGGAGGCCGACATCGCACAGATTCAGAAGCAACTCAACGAGCAATCCTCGGCAAGTCGCCTGGTGCGCGAGGAGGTCACAGCCGACGACATCGCAGAAGTGGTGTCGCGCTGGACGGGCATTCCCGTGAGCCGTATGCTCCAGAGCGAGAAGGAGAAGCTGCTGCACCTGGAAGAGGAGCTGCATCGCCGTGTCATCGGACAGGACGAGGCCATTCAGGCCGTTAGCGATGCCGTGCGCCGCTCGCGTGCAGGTCTGCAAGACCCGAAGCGGCCTATTGCCTCCTTCATCTTCCTCGGCACCACGGGTGTCGGTAAGACAGAACTGGCAAAGGCGTTGGCCGAATACCTCTTCAACGATGAGACGATGATGACACGTATCGATATGTCGGAGTATCAAGAGAAGCACACCGTCTCGCGACTCATCGGTGCTCCTCCGGGCTACGTCGGCTACGACGAGGGTGGACAGCTCACCGAAGCCGTGCGCCGCAAGCCCTACTCGGTGTTGTTGTTCGACGAGATTGAGAAGGCTCATCCCGATGTGTTCAACATCCTGTTGCAGGTGCTCGACGATGGCCGACTGACCGATAACAAGGGTCGTACGGCAAACTTCAAGAACACGCTTATCATCATGACCTCTAACGCCACGCGCGACCAGTTGCGCATGCTGATGCGACCGGAGTTCCTGAACCGTATCGATGAGATTATCACCTTCCAGCAACTCACAAAGGAGCAGATTGCCGACGTGGTGACGCTGCAGATGAAGAAGGTGAAGGCCATGCTCGAACCGCAAGGCTTCCAGCTCGACTGGACACCGCAGGCCATTGAGTATCTGGCCACCGTTGGTTACGACCCGCAGTATGGTGCACGTCCCGTGAAGCGTGCCATCCAGCAGTATGTGCTCAACGAACTCTCAAAGCGCCTGCTCAGCGAACAGGTCACCCGCGAGAAACCTATCATCATTGATGAGTTCGGCGATGGCCTGGTATTTAGGAACTAAAGAGCCCCACCACAGCCCTCCCCAAAGGGGGAGGGAGAAAGAAGCCCCACCTCCAACTCCTCCCCCGTAGGGAGGGGAAGCACAGAGAGGTAAAGAAGCGCAAATGGCAAATGTCTGCAACCGGCACAAAGCGACGCTTTTCCACTCGGTTTGCCCCATCCGGAGCACAGCGGGGAAAGAGCGCAGCGGAGAAAAGAACAAAATACAAAACAACAAAAAGGAAGGACCTGCACTCAAAAAAGGGGGCAGGTCCTTTTTGTTTGTAAAAAAAGAGTGGAGAATTTTGTATTCTGCTCAATTTGCACTATCTTTGCAAATTGAATCATTACGCAAACTTAATAAAAACCTACAATATGGAAGAAAAAGACAAACTGGCAGCAGGCCTGCCGGAGAATGCGTTCAGAGAGTTGAAAGAAGGAGAACAGTACGAACCGCTGATGTCGCCCGATGGAAATTATCCTGAGGTGAATGCGTGGTCGGTGACGTGGGGTGTGGTGATGGCCATGCTCTTCTCGGCCGCCGCTGCCTATTTAGGACTGAAGGTGGGTCAGGTGTTTGAGGCTGCCATCCCCATCGCCATTATCGCCGTGGGCGTGTCGACAGCCGCCAAGCGTTCGAAGGCGCTGGGTGAGAACGTGATTATCCAGAGCATCGGTGCCTGTTCGGGTGCCGTGGTGGCCGGTGCCATTTTTACTTTGCCTGCCATCTATATCCTGCAGGCCAAGTATCCTGAGATGAGTGCATCGTTCATGAAGATCTTCATCTCATCGCTCCTGGGTGGTATCATCGGCATTTTGTTCCTCATTCCATTCCGTAAGTATTTCGTCAGCGAGATGCATGGAAAGTATCCGTTCCCCGAAGCAACGGCTACAACGCAAGTGCTCGTTAGCGGTGCGAAAGGTGGCGACCAGGCTAAGCCGCTTCTGATTGCAGGTATCGTGGGTGGTCTGTATGACTTCATCGTTGCTACGTTCGGCTGGTGGAATGAGAACTTCACCACACGCGTGGTGGGTTGGGGACAGTATCTGGCCGATCATGCAAAGCTCGTGCTGAAGGTGAACACCGGTGCAGCCGTGCTGGGTCTGGGCTATATCATCGGATTCAAGTATGCGTTGATCATCTGTCTGGGCTCTGTTTCGGTGTGGTGGCTCATCGTGCCGGGTCTGGCTCTGCTGTTCCCCGACACGGTGCTGAACCAGTGGGATCCCTCTATCGCAACTGCCGTTGGCGACATGTCGCCCGAACAGATTTTCACATCGTATGGTAAGTCGATAGGTATCGGCGGTATCGCAATGGCAGGTATCATCGGTATCATCAAGTCGTGGGGCATCATCAAGAGTGCCGTAGGACTGGCCGCGCAGGAGATGAAAGGTGGCAGCGGAGCTTCAACTGCATTGAAGCGCACAGAGAAAGACCTGTCGTTCAAGTTCATTGCGATTGCCTCAATCCTGACCATCATCGTGACATTCCTGTTCTTCTGGTTCGGTGTGATGGATGGCAACATGTTCTTCGCCCTCGTGGCCATCGTGCTGGTAACGGTCATCGCCTTCCTCTTCACGACGGTGGCTGCGAATGCCATTGCCATCGTGGGCTCGAACCCCGTGAGCGGTATGACACTGATGACGCTTATCCTTGCCTCCGTGGTGATGGTGGGTATCGGCCTGAAGGGCACAAGTGGCATGCTGGCGGCTCTGATTATGGGTGGTGTGGTCTGCACGGCACTGGCTGTGGCAGGAGCCTTCATCACCGACCTGAAGGTAGGTTATTGGCTCGGCACCACTCCTCGCAAGCAGGAGCAGTGGAAGTTCCTCGGCACACTCGTCTCGGCTGCTACCGTTGGTGGTGTGATGATGCTGCTGAACGAAACCTATGGTTTTACTACTGGTCAGCTGGCTGCTCCGCAGGCAAATGCGATGGCAGCCGTTATCGATCCGCTGATGAACGGCGTTGGTGCTCCCTGGCTGCTCTACGCCATCGGCGCCGCTATCGCCATCGTGCTCACACTGTGTAAGGTGCCTGCCCTGCCCTTCGCACTGGGTATGTTCATTCCCATCCAGCTGAACCTGCCGCTGCTCGTGGGTGGTGCCATCAGCTGGTATGTGACGACACGTTCGAAGAATGAAGAGGTGAACAAGGCTCGCGGCGAGAAGGGCACACTCATTGCCTCTGGCTTCATTGCCGGCGGTGCACTTATGGGCGTTGTATCGGCTCTGCTTCGCTTCGGTGGTTTCAATCCTGTGAGCGAATCGTGGCTGGCCAATCCGATGAGCGAGGTCTGCGCCCTCGTGGCCTATGTGCTACTCATCTGGTACTTCATCTGCGCTACGAAGGAAAAAACAACAAGATCATAAAAAACGACTAACCAAAGAACTGATGACTCACTACAAAAAAACAATCATGCAGGCAGCTGTTTGCGTAAGCTGCCTGATGGGCATGCAACCTTGCCATGCACAAAGCATTGAGCTGACGACCGACGAGGCAAAGACCTTGTATAGGAACATCTCTATGCAGCGTGTCAGCGTGCACGACCCGTCGATCGTCTACGAGGAAGCCACGAAGCGCTACTACATCTTTGGTACGCATAAAGCTGGCGCCTACACCACGAATCTGCAGAGTTGGACACAGGCCAACCCGAAGTGGAAGGTGGGGTCGAACAACAATGCTGCCAACAAGGATGCTTTCGTGACTCCTGCCGTGAAGAAGGTCATGAAAGGTGGAAAGGAAGTGGACTTCCCGAAGTTTAACGCCGTGAACTGGGCTGGGCGCACAGATGCTGCCTACAACGTTGATGGAAACATGTGGGCTCCCGATGTGCTGTGGAATCCCACCATGCAGAAGTGGTGCATGTACCTTAGCATCAACGGCGATGCCTGGCATTCGAGCATCGTTCTGCTCACGGCTGATAAGATTACCGATGCATGGGAATATCAAGGACCCGTTGTCATCAGCGGCTTCGACAATGGCAGCCACAGCTTCAAGGACACCGATGTGGAATTGGTATTGGGAACGCTCAGCTCGCTACCCGCTCGTTATAACAGTCCGTGGGCACACACCTCGAAGCCCAGCCTGCCCAACAATATAGACCCCTGCGTGTTCTTCGACGAGGAGGGCAAGCTGTGGATGGCCTATGGCTCATGGTCGGGCGGAATCTTCATGCTAGAACTCAACGAGGAAAACGGTCTTCGCGACTACGATGTAACCTACAGCGGCACCGGTGGCGATCCCTATTTCGGCAAACGTATTGCCGGTGGCTACTATGTGTCGGGCGAAGGTGCCTACATCGAGCACATCGGCAACTACTATTACCTCTTCGTCACCTATGGCTATCTGAGCAGCGACGGCGGCTACGAGATGCGCGTGTTCCGTTCGGAAAAGCCCGACGGACCCTATGTGGACTCCCAAAACCGCTCAGCCGTCTTCTCGAACTACGTGATGAACTATGGTAAGAATGGCGACACGCGCGGAGAGAAGCTCATGGGCAGCTATAACAAATGGGGATTCATGACGGTGGGCGAATGTGCCCAAGGCCATAACAGCATTATCGCCGCCCACGACGGCCGCACCTATCTGGTCTATCACACGCGCTTCAACAATGGAACTGAAGGATTCCAGGAGCGTGTGCACCAGGTGTTCGTGAACGAAAAGGGATGGCTGGTGGCAGCTCCGTTCGAGTACAACGGCGAAACGCAGACCGATGAACAGAATGCTTCGCAACAGCTGTACCAGGCCAGTGAGGTTCCTGGTAAGTGGCAGGTGCTCGTGCATCGCTATGGCATGGACTACAAGAACAAGGAGGAAGTGCTGCCCGTTGAGGTGGAACTGCTGGCTGACGGGACCATCACCGGCGACCTGAAGGGAAAATGGACGCTCACCGACGGCACCACCTACATACAGATTACGCTGGGCGGGACCACCTATTATGGCGTCCTCACCGAGCAACAGATGGAGCCTACCACCATCAAGGCGCTTTGCTTCACGGCTGCCGCCAACTCTGGTGTGAATGCATGGGGCTACAAGATTCGCGAAAAGTACCAGCTGGCTCGCCAGTTGAACACGCAAACCATTCCCGTGAGCAACGGCCGCCGCATTTCAGGAAATACCGACCTCTATGGTATTGACCTGCTTACCAACATCAACTTGGAATGGACATCGTCGGAACCTGCCATCATCAGCAACGAAGGACTCTACAACCCAACAGGAGTGGAGGAGAACACACCTGTGGAACTGACCATTAAGGAATGGGCTGGCGACTACTATTGGCAGCATACCTACAAGGTGACAGCGCAAAAGGACAGCATTCCCGACAGCGACTACAAATCGGGCATGCTGGCTTATTACAACTTCGACGAGACTCCTATCGTGAACCAACTGAACACTGAGCAGACGGCAACGCTGAAACGATTGTCGCCAGCCGAGAAGCCTCAACTGGAAACCCACCGCATGCGCAACGGACAAGTGCTGCACCAGTTCACAGCCAATCAGGACGGCCGGTTCAGCTATGCCGAGATGGAGAATCCTCTCTATGGGCGCGACTTGGGTGAAGGCATGACCATTGCCTTCTGGGTGCATCCCAATGACAATAATCTCTGGAACAGCATCTGGACCTTCTACGATGCGTCGCTGAAGACACGACTCTTCATGACTCCCAATGCCTACGTGGGATTCAACAATGGTACCGACTATGTCGACATCAACTATGCCGAACGTGCCACCAACTACCTATCATCCAACGACTGGAATCATGTGGTTGTAACACTCTCACCCACAGCAGGACTCACCATCTACGTCAATGGCGCGTTGAAAGCTTCCAGCAACTACACGTACAGGGGAAGTATTGGCGGCACGGAAATCACGAAGAAGGCCAGCGTAGACTTCCAGCTTTTCACCGACTTTGTCAAGAACTGTCAGAAGTTCTACCTCGGCTATGGCTCGTTCTGGTCGTCGGCCGACATGCTATTCGACGACCTGATGATCTACGACCGCATGCTCGACGCAAAGGAAATCAGGGGACTCTACATGCTCGCCAACCGCGTCTACGACTTTGCTTCTGACGTCACGGGCATCGAGTTCATTGAAAACGAGCCCAATCCCTCCACAGGTGGAAGGGTGTATGACCGAAACGTCTATAACATCAGCGGTCAGCGCATCTCCACTCTGCCTGCAGAGAAGTCCTCTACCTCAACACTTCCCAAGGGTATCTATATCATCGGCGGAAAGAAAGTGGTGATCAAATAAGAAGACTGCCACAACCTGCAAAAAAGGAAACGGAGCTTCTCCTAGGCGAGGGAGGCTCCGTTTCTTATTATCTTAAATACTTCATCCATGCAAACCGGCGACGCGTGAGCAGATAGTTGGGATCATACATGTGCTCGTAGGCTTCGCGCTCAAACGAGATGTTCATATAGGCTCGGCCATGCAAGGGCAGACGAATGAGCCATTCCACAAAGTACCACAAATAGAACCCCACGATGAACAGCTCCAACATTTGCGCCGTGTGGATGCGCTCGTGCTGGATGAGATCCGTGGTGATGGTGACGCCTTTGCGACAGAACAGCAGGCCACAAATGTTAATGGCGTCATACTTCCGGAACGGAATCAGTCTGTTGTGGATGATCTTCATCTCTATCGAACCATCTTTTATCTATTGTTAAAAACGCAAAAAGTAGGCCAAATATTTTATTTCTTGGTGCAAGTTTTTGGGGCTTCACTCGTTTTATGAGCGAAAATTGATTAATTTTGCAACACAATATGAAAAAGAAATGGTACAGAATTGCCAATAGCTCACTTTCAGCCCTGCTGGTATTGCTGGGCTTTGAGGCCTGCACGGGCATGGAGAACGGTGGAGAGGAATATGGTACTCCCACCGTTGACTTTCATGTGGTAGGACAAGTGACGGATGCAGAGGGAAAACCTATCGAAGGCATCCGTGTAACAACACGTGGCTATTATGACTTCAACGATGGCACAATGGAGCAAACCACCTACACCGACAAGGAGGGGCGTTACGCAACAAAGGAGGTGAAAAGCATCGGGATTGATCCTGGGATGAAGGTTGTGTTTGAGGACGTCGACGGCGAGGCCAACGGCGGATTGTTTGCAGCTGATTCGATTTCTTCCGATGCTATGGCGAAAGAGAAAGTGAAGAAAGGCGACGGCAATTGGTATGGAGGCGAGTATGAGCTGACGGCCAATGCGAAATTGAAGCCAGAGGTCTTGGACCATGAGTAATCAGCAAACGATGGAAGATGCGAGGAAACTAGGGGTGCGCAAGCGGTTAGGCCTGGAGACTGCACGTCGCATCCAACTGAACTTGGCGAAGGAGCATCCGCTAAGGCAGTTGTTTTGGGAGTGTACGCTAAGGTGCAACCTCCATTGTCGTCATTGTGGCAGCGATTGCAAGTCGTTACCCCCGACAATGGGGAAGACCGACATGCCGCGTGAGGACTTCTTCACGGTGTTGGACTCGATTGCTGCAAAGACCGATGCCCACCAGGTGTTCGTCATCGTAACGGGAGGCGAACCGCTCATGAGGAGCGACATCGTGGAATGCGGACGTGGCATCTATGAGCGTGGCTTCCCTTGGGGCATGGTGAGCAACGGACTGGCCCTGACGGCCGAGAAACTGCAGGCATTGCTGCAGGCGGGTATGCATTCAATGACGATCAGCATCGACGGTCTAAAGGAAAACCACAACTGGATGCGTGGCCATCAGCAAAGTTTCGACCGTGTGGATCGTGCACTTTCGTTTCTCAACTCTATCAAAACTTCCTATTTCCAATACGATGTCGTCACCTGCGTCACCGAGCATAACTATGATGAGCTGACTGCCTTGCGCGAGTACCTTATCAAAAAAGGCGTGCGCGCGTGGCGATTGTTCACGGTTTTCCCTGTGGGCAGGGCTGCCAGCGATCCCGAACTACAACTCACGAATGAGCATCTGCGTGGGTTGATGGCTTTCATCCGCGAGACGCGACTCGAAGGACACATCAAGGCGAGCTACGGCTGTGAAGGATTCTTGGGGTCATTCGAAAGTGAAGTCCGCGATGGATTCTATTTCTGTCGCGCTGGCGTACTGGTGGGGTCCGTGCTGGTGGATGGCAATATATCCGCCTGCTCAAGCATTCGCTCAGACTATGTGCAAGGAAACATCTATCAGGATGACTTCATGGACGTTTGGGAACATCGGTTCGGACTTTATCGCAATCGCGAGTGGATGAAGAAGGATGAATGTGGCGAATGCGAGATGTGGCGCTACTGTCGTGGTAACGGCATGCACCTGCGTGATGATCAGGGCCGCTTGCTCACATGCCATCTAAAGAGACTTTCTACTGAATAATTTTTGTGGGTTGCGTTTTTTTTCATAACTTTGCCGATATAAAGACGCGAAGTATGGAGAAAGAAACCAATTTCCAACCCGATGACAGCCAGCGAGAAGTCATCAAAGCTGAAGGTGGATATCATCTGGTACTGGCACCACCGGGATGTGGCAAGACTCAGATTCTAACCGAGCGCATCCGTCGTGCCCACAAGAAAGACGGCGTAGCTTATAGCGACATGCTCTGCCTGACGTTCACCAACCGTGCGGCCCGAGGCATGGTAGAGCGCATTCGCGAAAGTATCACCGACGATGATATCTCGCAGGTCTACGTAGGCAACGTACACCGCTTTTGTTCGAAGTTTCTATTTGAGAATAATATTATCCCTGCCGAGACATCCATTATCGACGACGAAGATGCCATCAGCATTGTGGCACGCTATCTGGACGAAGACGAGATGAAAGTTGCAGAGAATGCCACACGCCGCCGCGAATACTTCGACTTCATCCATTTCTCACACTTCATGCGACAACTACGCTCTTCGCAGCCTCGCGAACTGCGAATGCATCCCGAATGCTGCAACAGCGACAACATTGCAGCCATGAAGAAGATCTGCGAGGTGCAGCAGATGCCGGTTGAAGTCAACTCCATGCTCGACATCTATGACCATACCGATTTCTATTTAACGGCCTCGCGCATGGACGGCTACGACCTTGGCTCGCAAGTAATCATCGACCGACTGCTCAACAAAATGAATGCGGCCCGACAATATGAGCAATATAAGAGAGAAAACCACCTGGTGGACTTTGAGGATCTGCTAATTATGACGTATGACAGTTTAAGCAACTCCTTCTTGAACGACACTCCAGAAAACCTCACACCCAGCGCTTCTACCGAGGACGACGGAAGCCAGGTTCCCCCCACGACCTATAAACGATACCGCTGGATACAGGTCGACGAGGTACAGGACCTCAACCCTTTACAGTTGGCCATTATCGACCTGGTTACCGAAAAGCCTTCATCTCACACCACCGCTACCCCTGCCTATTGGAAAGGAGCCGATGATGCGGCATTGAGAAGAAAGGCGGAAAGTGAAGAGCGTTCTTTCACCGTCATGTATCTCGGCGACGAACAGCAGGCCATCTTCTCGTTCATGGGTGCACGGCTGGGCACTCTCAACAGCCTGCGCCAGCGCTGCCAGGGACATCTGCACCATCTCTCCACGAATCACCGTTCACCAAGCTACCTGCTCGAAGTCTACAACGAATACGCTCGAAACGTGCTCGGCATCGACAAAGCCTTATTGCCCAAGGCTGCACTTCACACGCCGCATCCAGAGCAACTCTCCTCTCCTTCAAAGAAACCGAAGGAGGTTCCGCTTCGCATCCTTCGTAGCAACATCCTCGAAACGGAGTATTTTGATGTGTCGCGTCAGGCACAACTGTTCCAAGAAGCCAATCCCGACGAGACCACGGCCATCATAGTAAACTCAAATGCCGATGCTGACCTCATTAGTGCTGAACTGCAGAAGATGGGACAGTCGCATTTCAAGGTGTCGGGAGAGGATTTGTTTGCCACTCGCGAAATGAAACTCTTGCTTTCCCATCTGAACGTGCTGGCCAACGAACATAACTTTATTGCATGGGCCCGACTGCTCAAAGGCTTTGGCGTGACGGCATCGAATGCCTTTGCTCGCAACTTTGTGCAGTCGCTGCGCCAACGTGCCATGCTGCCCAGCGACTTCCTGGTTTACGAGAATAGCACTTATCTCGAGGAGTTTGTAAGAACGTATGAGAGCGAGGAAATCGTGGTTTTCGACACCGAGACCACAGGACTCGACGTGTTCAACGACGAAATTGTGCAGATTGCTGCTGTGCGCATGCGGCAAGGAGAAATCGTGGAGGGCTCTGCCTTCAACGTATATATGCAGACCACGCACCCCATTCCCGAGAAATTGGGCGACATCGATAACCCCATCCTCGAAGAGCTGAAGCATCACGAACTATTATCACCGCTAAAGGGCCTGCAATGCTTCTTGGACTATGTGGGCAACAGTCCGCTATTGGGTCACAATGCGATGTTCGACTGGCAGATACTTCAGAACAACATCAAGAGACAAATCGCGGCTCCCTCTTCTTCAAGTGAGAAACAGGATTCGGCTCCCCTCCCCTTCGACTCCCTGAAACTCATTCGCCTCCTTGCACCAGATCTGAAACAATACAAACTGAAATATCTGCTAGCCGTGCTCGGATTGGAAGGCGAAAATAGCCACTTGGCAGACGCCGACGTAGCAGCCACCTGCTCGCTGGTGAACTATTGCTACCAGAAAGCACAGGAAGCCCTGCCACAACAACGGAAGTTCCGTGAGCAAGCACGCGTGCAGGAACGGGCCAAAGCGCTACGCCGCAGCTACCGTGACTACTACCGGCAGGCACTCGCTACATTGGACGAAAAAACGTCCTCCACTCCAGCCCTCCTCCTTGAGCTACAACGCTTCCACGACCACTTGGTCGAAGCTGGCGTGATTGAGCCCGTCAGTAAGTTGCACTATGTATTGAACTATGTGGAAGAAGAACTCCTCGACCCCGAGAATGAACAAACGCTCGGGCAGCAACTGGCCGCCCACATCATCGAGATCAATACTTTGAAGGAGGCTGATCTATGCAATAGCCATCACATCGAAGACCGCATTTTCGTTACGACAGTACACAAAGCAAAAGGATTGGAATTCGACAATGTCATTGTCTTCGATGCCGTAGAAGACCGCTATCCAAGCTACTTCAACCGCAACAATCCCACGGCCATTGCCGAGGATGCCCGCAAGTTCTACGTAGCCATCACCCGGGCACGCAAGCGCCTCTATGTGTCGCAATGCCTCACACGCATCGACTTCCACAACCAGCATCAAAAACGCCGCCTCACTCGATTTATGCTTCCCATACAAAAATACTTCGGATAAGATTGTATTTGAAGCAAAGGAGTAAGGCGAGACTGTTTGTGAAAATGATAAAAGAAAGTATCCGCGGGGACGATTCAGCCGCGGTCGTAGTGGGGCATCTCGTCAGGCAAAACGATGGAAACCTCCACAAGGCCGCGCACCTCTCCATCCTCGCGCCAAGGAGTTTGATAGATGAGTTTGCGTTGTCCATGCTTACTGATGGTGTAGCAGTGAGGATGGTTGTTCTCTATCATATCACGAATGATGGTCTTTGAACGATCGTTGTGGCAAGGCATGAGGTTTTGACCAACCATACTCTCACCTGTTTTTGAGAACGTCTGGCGAGAACGCTGATTCATGTAAAGCACAGTGCCTTCACAGTCGCACACAGTAACGGCAGCATCGATGTCTTCTGCCCAGTCGAAATTTGTATTCATAAGGTTGTTGATTGCTTGAAATGTAACTAATCCGCGAAACGCTTCAGAATGTTGCTATAAGCATCGATACGACGATCGCGCAGGAAAGGCCACCAGCGTCGCACCTGTTCGGAACGTGAGAGGCTGACGGTAACGACCTGTCTGATTTCCTCATCCTTTGGAGCCCGATAAAGGAACTCGCCCTGCGGACCGACCACCATCGACGAACCCCAGAACTGAATGCCATGGGTCTGGCCAGATGGATCTTCTTCATGACCGACTCTGTTCACCGTGACCACTGGCAAACCATTGGCAACGGCGTGACCGCGCTGAATAGTAGTCCAAGCCTCTCGCTGGCGCTCCTGCTCATCGGCAGTATCCGACGACTCGTAGCCGATGGCCGTAGGATAGATCAGTAATTCCGCACCCTGCAAAGCCATCAAGCGAGCAGCTTCAGGATACCACTGATCCCAGCAGACGAGCACGCCTAAACGGCCCACACTGGTCTGGATGGGGCGGAAACCCAAGTCGCCAGGTGTGAAGTAGAACTTCTCATAATAGGCAGGATCGTCGGGGATATGCATTTTCCGATACTTGCCGGCGATGCTGCCATCGCGTTCCAGTACCACAGCGGTATTGTGATAGAGCCCGGCGGCACGGCGCTCGAACAGTGATGTAACGATGACCACCTGCAGTTCCTTAGCCAATGCACCGTAAAACTCCGTCGACGGGCCAGGGATGGGTTCAGCCTGATCGAACACATCCACGTTCTCTGTCTGGCAGAAATACAAGCCATTGTGCAACTCCTGCAACACGATGAGTTCTGCACCCTCGGCAGCCAATTGGCGTATACCCTCGGCCAACCGCTTCATATTCTCGTCCCTGTCAGCAATGTTGTGCTGTTGCAGGACACCTACTTTCAGCTCTTTTTCCATTTCTTCCATTTATCGTATGTTGCGACTTGTCGCAACTATTAAAAAATCATCCTAAACACCCTACAATCTCACTCACCGACTGGCAGCCATGACGGTCGAGCCAAGCGTTGATGCCATCGCGCACTTTAATCGTCACCGTAGGATCAATGAAGTTGGCGGTGCCTATCTCAATGGCAGTAGCTCCTGCCATGAAGAATTCAATAGCATCCTCGGCGGTCATGATGCCACCCAGGCCCACAACGGGAATCTTCACCGCCTTTGCCACCTGCCAGACCATGCGAAGGGCAACCGGCTTCACGGCTGGACCGGAAAGGCCACCCGTGGCAATGCTCAACAATGGACGACGGCGCTCAATGTCGATGGCCATACCCATGAGCGTATTGATGAGCGACACCGAATCGGCGCCCTCAGCCTCGCAGGCACGGGCAATATCGGCAATATTTGTTACATTCGGCGATAGTTTCACAATGAGCGTCTTATGATAGCGCTCACGCACGGCCCGCACCACGCTGGCAGCACCCTCACAACTCGTACCGAAGGCCATACCACCCTGCTTCACATTCGGACAGGAGATGTTCAACTCGATGGCAGGGATCTTCTCGAGCGCATCGATGCGAGCAGCACATTCTGCATAGTCATCAGGCGCAGAGCCGCTCACGTTAACGATAACGTTTGTATCGATGTCCTTCACTTGCGGATAGATGTGCTCGCAGAAGTAGTCGACACCTTTATTTTGCAGCCCCACACAGTTCAGCATGCCACTGGCCGTCTCTGCCATGCGCGGATAGTCATTGCCCTCACGAGGATGCAACGTTGTTCCTTTCACGATGATACCGCCAATCTCATCAAGTGGCACAAAATCCTGAAACTCCAGCCCATAACCAAACGTTCCCGATGCTGTCATCACCGGATTCTTCATTGCCAGCTTTCCTATATTTACACGTAAATCAGCCATTTCCTAGTTTCCTTGTTACTTTGTCACCTTGTTACTTCGTTACCTTGTCACCTTGTCACCTTGTTACTTTGTTACTTTGTTACCTTGCGACTTTGTCACTTTGTCCAAAGTAGTTCCTCCTTATTAAATATAGGACCATCTTTGCACACACACACATGATGGACCACTTCTGTGCCATCAGCCTCTATTTGGCGGATTTTCTCCACACAGCAAAGGCAGGCACCCAAACCACATGCCATCAGGTTTTCAAGAGATACTTGGCAGGCAACATCTTCTTTTTGAGCATAGCTAACCACTGCCTTCATCATAGGCGTGGGACCACAACACTGAATCATGTCGAACCGCTCCTGCTGCAGAACAGAATGTTGAGTGACGAAACCACGTTCACCGGCTGAACCGTCTTCAGTTGTTACCAAAACGCGGCCATATTTCCTGAATTCATCAAGCTGCAACAAGTCGGCGGCAGTACGGGCACCAAGCAGAAAGGTTACCTCCACATCTTTATGACATTTCTTCAACATTGCACCTTGATAGAGCAGAGGAGCCACACCAACACCGCCTCCAACGAGCAAGAATCTGCGCTCTCCTGCTTTGGGAACACCAAAACTTCTGCCCAACGGCAACACACAATTCAAGATATCACCGGCATGAAGCCTAGCCAATCGACGTGTTCCATCGCCAATGGCTGCCACCAACAGCCACAACTCATTATGCTCGCTGTCGACAAAATGAATCGAGATGGGACGGCGCAAGAATGTTGTAGGGCTGTCGTCGACACGAACTTCCACAAACTGACCTGGCTCCATCTCTGGCAATCGCTCATCACTCGTCAGGCGAATAAGCACATAGCGAGCATGAACCTGCTCAACGGCACTTACAGTCAGATCCAAACAATATTTCTTCATAAACAAATCACTCTGATAAGGTATCGTGTTGCAAAGATACAAAAAATCGAGTAAGTAAACAAAAAGAAATCAACTTCTTTTTTGCTGAAGAGTAAATAGCTGAAAAAAAGCAGTAGGTTCGACATCATCTGACGGCGATAAAATACCGATTGAGAAATGTCGAACCTACTGACGGGCGATTGTTAAAGCAAAGAAAAAATTGAGTGGAAAACGACACCTACGAGAGTTACTTCTTGGGCAGGAACGTTTCCCATGTTTGGTCATCAAAGAAGATGCGAATCTCAGTTATCTTACGTTGTGGTTTGTCAATATTTTTCACAACGAATTGATCTATGTTTTTGGGTGTAGAATTAACACCCTGCACAAAACCACCTGTCTGAGATGCAATCGATGGGGCAGTAGAGGGCGTCTCAAAATCAAGCATCGCTTCTTTCGAATCAGCAGAACCACCAGTCGACGCAACACTTTCACCTTTCGACACATCTATATACATAGGACCATTACCAAAGAGAAGCCAGTCAGTGGAAATGCTGGGCAAACTGTTCTTGATCGCTTCGACAATATTAAGCGATGGGTTAGTACGTCCATTGAAAATTCCACTAAGGGTGGCAGGGGAGATTTTTATGAACTGAGCAAAGACCTGTTGGGTCATGTGCTGACTCTCCATAATGCGTCTGATTCTATCTTTCATCTTCTCGAAAATTATGTCATTTTTCTAAGCAAGTCCATTTTGGGACTCAAAATAGGGTAATTACTTTCGGTTTACAAAGGTAAAGCAAATTTTTGAAACGTGCAACTTTTTAAAGAAGAATTTTAGAGATAGATACTTTAAATTTTCGATTTTAAATTATTAAATCATAAACGCAAGAAATGTTGATTATTGATATAAAAACATGAATGTAAATTTTAAGAGTCTAAATAGAATCGAGTAAAAACGTGAGTCAAAATTTGTAAAGTGCTGAGTTTCATAGTCGTATTTGAGCATTTAATCATGTAAAACGACCTTTTATGCACTTCCAGAGGGGCAGGTAATCTGTAAAATTCCCTATTAAATTAAATGAATTTTATATAAAACACTGGTTATCAATAGGTTATAAGCTATCAAAACGAGGTGCATAAATATGTGTTCGTGATTTTAAATCCATAAATTCAAGTTTTAAAATGCAAATATCAAGGGTTTGAATATGAAACAATAAACTTAAATACACGTTTACAAAACGCCGGTTATTCGAATGTTCGAATTATTTAATATTCAAAACTTCGAATAGTTAAATCTAAATAAACGTGAAGACTAAATCGCGCTTTTCCCATTTTTTCAAATAATCGCCATTTTCGAAGAATTCTGAACAACGGTTCAATCAGTTGAAAAAAGGGCCCAAAATGAGAGGGGTAAAATGGCCGCAAGTGCCTGATTTCATTGGGTTTGAGGCCAAAAAAAGTGCTCCTCGGGAGCACTCATTCTAGAAAAAATAGCGGCATTTTTTGAGTAAAAACGCTCAAATTTTCAATGCAAAATGAAAAAAATCAGCTCTTTCATGAGCTCTCCCTGGCCCGTATTTGGATTTTCGAAGCCTTTTCCGCGCGCATCAATCTCTCTCATTTTTGAAATTATCTGCATCGTTTTCATTCCGCTGTAGTTTCTCATGCCCGTTATGTAGTCTCTTGCCGCCCATCCAGATCTGAGATCCAGATGCTGCGCGACGGCATTTTCATTCGTCTTGTTGGGCGCATAAAATGCAATCATGAGATTTTGGAAATAATTGAAGAGCATCGGGAGAATCGAATAGAGAGAACCGGCCTTTTGATTGTTGTCAAAATATTTCACAATCTGATTTGCCTTGTAGACATCTCTGTTGACGATGGCCGATCGGAGTTCGAAGCCATTAAATTCTTTGCTCACTCCAATCTCCTTCTCCACGATTTCGGGAGTAATCCTTCTGCCCTCTCCTGTCAGTGAAATGAGTACCTTGTCGAGTTCCGATGTGAGTCGGCTCAGGTCGGCACCGATGTGGTCGGCAATCATCTGGGTTGCCTTGTAGTCGATGCTGACATTTTTCGATTGCAGATAACTTTCTATGAAACCAGGCAGCTCGCGATCCGTCTTCTTTTTGCTTTCGAACACCACTCCCCCATTTTTCTCTGTCAGCGAAATCAGCGAGCTGTTTGCTTTCTTACGCTTATCGAGTAGTCCATTTTTATGACACAGCACCAAAAGGGTGGTCGGTGTTGGCTTCTCTGCATACTTTGCCAGCGCCTCCATCGAACGCAGATTCTGTGCCTCCTTCACGATGACGACCTGCCGTTCGGCCATCATTGGGTAACGACGCGCCATGTCGGCCACCTGTGCCGCCGTGGTATCTGCTCCAAAAATGATAGTCTGGTTGAAATCGCGCTCTGACTCATCCAGCGCATTTTCAGCAACAAAGTCCGAAATCTTGTCAATATAGTACGGTTCCTCCCCCATTAATATATAAATAGGTGAGAACTTCCGCGCTTGCAAATCGCGCATGATGGTCTCGAACGAAGGTCCGTAATTCTTTCCTGCCATAGATTTGTTCAGATGTTATTTCTTCTGCAAAATTACAAATAAGTGAGCGAAATGCAAAACAAAAACCAAAGTTTTTGGTTTCATTTCCGAACGAAAGTAAGTTTGAAGTGACCCCAAGAAGTTGGACGGGTTAAACAATTATGCATTAAATAGTCTCATCCGGTATTGCACCGGACTCATTCCTTTTAACCTGTTTTTTATTCTTTTATTGTTGTAATAGTCAATATA
>JAEEGG010009748.1_pt1 | contig 21426 bp, 15 predicted proteins | sample 9134161 | NCBI WGS metagenome assembly JAEEGG01 (sample SAMN16246543, study PRJNA631951) | gut metagenome | biome: gut microbiome; feature: rumen; material: CR-attached | host: Bos | place: Iran: Karaj | collected 2018-10
TCCCCGGTGCGCGCAAAGCTGGCGGCGGTCCTGCGCGCCGACGCGCTGCGGCTCCGGGAGACCGGCGAGCTGCCCGCCGCGGACCGCTACTTCCCCCTGATCTGTCCGCGCTTCACCTGCGCGCTGGACTATCTGCCCGACGACGCGCTGGTCTTCCTGGATCAGCCGCCGAAGACCGCAAAGCTGGCGGACGACCAGCAGAAGCTGCTGAACGAGGACGTGAAGGTCCTCCTGCAAAGCGGCGCGCTCCTGGGCGCGGGGGCGGATTTCCGCCTTCCTTTCGCGGCGGCGGCGGAGCGCCTGGCGGACTACCCCGTGGTCATGGGCGACAACTTCACCCAGAGCCGCTATGTGCCGGAGCCGCGGGCGATCGTCTCGGTGACGGCCAAGCAGCTCCCCGCCTACGGCGGCAATCTGGAGACCGCGTTCGACGACATCCGCCACTATCTCGCCGGCGGCTTCTCCGTCGCCGTCCTCGCCGGGGACGAGCGGCGCGCAAAGGCGATGCGGGAGTTTTTGTCCGAGCGGGACATCGCCGCGGCGCTCATCCCCCATGTCTCCGCGCCGATCGCAAAGGGCAGCTGCGCCGTCGCCGTCGGATCGCTCTCGGGCGGCTTCGAGTACCCGAACAGCGCGCTCGCCGTGCTGACCGACGCGCAGATCATGGCCGCCGGTCCCCGCCGGGCGCGAAAGGCGAAAAAGAAGCTGCCCGCCGACCGCAAACGCCTGGAGAGCTGCACGGACCTCTCGGTCGGCGACCTGGTCGTGCACGAGATCCACGGCATCGGCCGCTTTGCCGGCATCGTGCAGATGCGCTTTGACGGCGTCGACAAGGACTATATCAAGATCTCCTACGCCGGCACAGACACGCTCTACGTCCCCGCGACGCAGCTCGACATGGTCAGCAAGTATATCGGCGCAGGCGAGAACCGCCCGGTGAAGCTCTCGCGCATGGGCGGCACGGACTGGACACGCACGAAAACGCGCACGAAGGCCGCAGTGAAGGAGATGGCGCGGGAGCTCATCCAGCTCTACGCCGAGCGGCGCCGTCTGCCCGGTCACGCCTTCGCGCCGGACTCCCCCTGGCAGACGGAGTTTGAGGACGCCTTCCCCTACGAGGAGACGGACGACCAGCTCCGCGCGATCGCAGAGATCAAGCGGGATATGGAGTCCGCCGCGCCGATGGACCGGCTGCTCTGCGGCGACGTGGCCTACGGCAAGACCGAGGTCGCGCTGCGCGCGGTGATGAAGTGTGTGCTGGACGGGCTGCAGGCCGCGATCCTGGTGCCGACCACCGTGCTCGCACAGCAGCACTACCAGACGGCGGTGCAGCGCTTCTTCGGCTTCCCGGTGCGCATCGAGGTGCTCTCCCGCTTCCGCGCGAGCGCGCAGGTGCGCGCGACGAAGGCCGGACTCGCCGACGGCAGCGTGGACATCGTGATCGGCACGCACGCGCTGCTGCAGAAGGACATCCGCTTCAAGGCGCTCGGCCTGCTCGTCGTGGACGAGGAGCAGCGCTTCGGCGTAAGCCACAAGGAGCGGCTGAAGGAGATCAGCCGCGGCGTGGACGTGCTGACGCTCTCCGCGACGCCGATCCCCCGCACGCTGAACATGGCGATGAGCGGCCTGCGCGACATGTCCACGCTGGAGGAGCCGCCGCAGGACCGGGCGCCGGTGCAGACCTTCGTCATGGAGCACGACTGGGGCGTCGTCGCCGACGCGATCCGGCGCGAGGTCCAGCGCGGCGGGCAGGTCTACTACCTCCACAACGTCGTCGAGAGCATCGAGCGCACCGCGGCGCGCATCTCCGCGCTGCTGCCGGAGGTCACGGTCGGCGTCGCCCACGGCAAGATGGACGAGGAGGCGCTCTCCGGCGTCATGGAGAGCATGGTGAACGGCGAGACGCAGGTGCTGGTGTGCACGACGATCATCGAGACCGGCATCGACATCCCGAACGTCAACACGCTCATCATCGAGGACGCGGATAAGCTCGGCCTCGCCCAGCTCCACCAGATCCGCGGCCGCGTCGGGCGCTCCAGCCGACGCGCCAGCGCCTACCTCACCTATCGCCGCGACAAGGTCCTCACCGAGATCGCGGAAAAGCGCCTGTCCGCCATCCGCGAGTTCGCGGAGTTCAACGCCGGCTTCCGCATCGCGATGCGCGACCTGGAGATCCGCGGCGCGGGCAGCCTGCTCGGTGCGGAGCAGAGCGGCCATATGGTGGACGTCGGCTACGACATGTATCTGCAGCTGCTCGAGGAGGCCGTCCTGGAGGAGCGCGGCGAAAAGCCGGAGGTGCGCGCGGACTGCTCCGCCGATCTCGCCGTCAGCGCGAACATCCCGGAGAAGTACGTCGCCTCGCCGGAGCAGCGCATGGACCTCTACCGGCGCATCGCGCTCATCCGCACGGAGGCCGACGCCGACGACCTCACCGACGAGCTGATCGACCGCTTCGGCGACCCGCCCGCCGCCGTCAATTCGCTGATCCACGTCGCGCTGCTGCGCGGCGAGGCGACGCGCGCGGGCGTCTCCGATATCTCGCAGAGGGCCGGCTCGCTGCGCTTCGCGGTCACGGACTTCGATCTCGCCCGCGTCTCCGCGCTCTACGCCCAGCCGCGCTTCCGCGGCCGCGTGAAGATCGATGCCGGCTCCAGACCGTGCGTCACGCTGAAGCTGAAAAGCGGCGAGCGCGTCATCGAGGCGGCGCGGAGCTTCGTCTGCGCCTGGGCGGAGACGAAGCCGGAGGCCAACGCGTAACGCGCACGGCAGAACAAGGGCGGGCCCGCGCGGGACCGCCTTTTTTCCATGATTCGCCATCTTCATCTTGCAATCTCCCCGGGCGTCCTGTATAATACAGATTCATCAATCCAATGAAAGGGCGTATTCCCCATGAAGCGTCAGAAGATCTCCGGCATCTTTGCCGATGCGGCCGCGTTCGGCGGCAAAACCATTACGGTCTGCGGCTGGGTCCGCACGGTCCGCGATATGAAAAATTTCGGCTTCGTCGAGCTCAACGACGGGAGCTGCTTTGCCTCGCTGCAGGTCGTGATGGCCCGCGAGAGCCTTGCCAACTATGACGAGATCGCCGCGCAGAACGTCGGCGCCGCGCTGATCGTGACCGGCGAGCTGACGCTCACGCCGGAGGCGAAGCAGCCCTTTGAGCTGCGCGCGCACGAGATCGCCGTCGAGGGCGTTTCCGCGCCGGACTATCCGCTGCAGAAGAAGCGCCACACGGTGGAATATCTGCGCACGATCCAGCACCTCCGCCCGCGCACGAATCTCTTCTCCGCGACCTTCCGCGTCCGCTCCGTCGCCGCGCAGGCGATCCACGAGTTCTTCCAGCAGCGCGGCTTCGTCTATGTCCACACGCCGATCATCACGGGCTCCGACTGCGAGGGCGCCGGCGAGATGTTCCAGGTGACGACGCTCGACCTCAGCGACCCCCCGCGCACCGAGGACGGCGCGGTAGACTACAGCAGGGACTTCTTCGGCAAGCGCACCTCCCTGACCGTCTCCGGCCAGCTCAACTGCGAGAACTTCGCGATGGCCTTCGGCGACGTCTACACCTTCGGCCCCACCTTCCGCGCCGAGGTCTCCAACACCGCGCGCCACGCCGCGGAGTTCTGGATGATCGAGCCGGAGCTGGCCTTCGCCGACCTCGACGACGACCTGGAGTGCATGGAGGCGATGGTGAAGTACATCATCCGCCGCACGATCGAGCGCTGCCCGCAGGAGATGGACTTCTTCAACCGCTTCGTGGACAAGGGGCTGCTCGAGCGCCTGGAGCACGTCGCGTCCAGCGACTTCGGCCGCGTGAGCTACACCGAGGCGATCGACCTGCTGCAGAAGAGCGGCCACAGCTTCGACTACCCCGTCGCCTGGGGCATCGACCTGCAGACCGAGCACGAGAGATACCTCACTGAGGAGATCTTCAAACGCCCGGTGTTCGTCACGGACTACCCGAAGGAGATCAAGGCGTTCTATATGCGCCTCAACGACGACGGCAAGACCGTCGCGGCGGCGGACTGCCTCGTCCCCGGCATCGGCGAGATCATCGGCGGCAGCCAGCGCGAGGAGCGCCTCGATCTGCTGACCGCGCGCATGAAGGAGCTCGGCCTGAAGGAGGAGGACTACTGGTGGTACCTCGACCTGCGGCGCTACGGCACCTGCCGCCACGCCGGCTTCGGCCTCGGCTTCGAGCGCATGGTGATGTACCTCACGGGCGTCAGCAACATCCGCGACGTGGAGCTGCACCCGCGCACGACCGGCAACGCCGATTTCTGAGAAAAACGAACCTCCCGCCGGATGCGACGCGCGCCCGGCGGGTTTTTCGCGCTCTTGCGCCGCGCGGGATTGTATGCTATAATATTTTCTTAAATAATTAAGATTGGATCGGTGCGCCTACCACCCCGCCGGCGCACCGGTACGGAACGGAACGATGCTTGATTTGAAGTGGAATCTCCCGGCGGGCGGGACCGTTATCCCTCCGGCGCTGCTTGCGGCCGGTTTTTCGCCGCTGCTCGCGGCGATCCTCCGGGCGCGCGGGCTCGGCGACCCCGACGCGGCGAAGCGGTTTCTGGACTGCAGTCCGGACCGGCTCTGCGACCCGCTGACGATGGCCGACATGCCGGCGGCCGTCATGCGCCTGACGCGCGCGATCTACGCGAAGGAGAAGGTCGCGGTCTACGGCGACTACGACGTGGACGGCATCACCTCCGCGTGTATGCTGACGGACTACCTGCGCGGCCGCGGCCTGAGCTGCGAGCTCTATATCCCCGACCGGCTCGAGGAGGGCTACGGTGTCAACTGCGACGCGATCACCACGCTGCGCGGCCGCGGCGTGACGCTGATCGTCACGGTGGACTGCGGCGTCACGACGGCGGAGGAGGCCGCGTTCGCCTCCGCCGCCGGCATCGACATGATCATCACCGACCACCACGAGTGCCACGGGGAGCTCCCCGCGGCGATCGCGGTCGTGGACCCGAAGCGCCCGGACTGCTCCTATCCCGGCCGGGACCTCGCAGGCGTCGGCGTCGCCTTCAAGCTGCTGTGCGCGCTGGAGGGCGACGCGGAGCCGATCCTCGCCCGTTACGCCGACCTCGTCGCGCTCGGCACGATCGCTGACGTCATGCCCCTCGTGGGCGAGAACCGCTACATCGTAAAGCGCGGTCTGGAGAAGCTGGAGCACGACCCGCAGCCCGGCCTGCGCGCCCTGCTGCAGGAGACCGGTCTCGGCGACCGCCGCATCACCGCCACGAATGTCGGCTTCACGCTCGCGCCGCGCCTGAACGCCTCCGGCCGTCTCGGCCAGGTGGAGTGCGCGACCGAGCTCCTGCTCTCCACCTCCGCGCGCAGCGCCGCGGACTGTACCGCCAACCTCTGCCAGCTCAACCGCGACCGGCAGGCGCTGGAGACGGACATCTGGCACCAGGCGCTCGCCATGCTCGGCGACGCGGCGCCGGACGCGCCGATCGTCCTCGCGGCCGAGAACTGGCACCAGGGCGTCATCGGCATCGCGGCGTCGCGTCTGACCGAGGCGTTCAGCGTGCCCGCCGTCATGATCTGTCTGGACGGCGACCGAGGCAAGGGCTCCTGCCGGAGCTGTGGCGGGTTCAATCTCTTCGAGGCGCTCAACGCCTGCAGCGAGTATCTGGAGGGCTTCGGCGGCCACGCGCTGGCGGCCGGGCTCACGATCCGGCGCGAGAACATCGACGCCTTCCGTGCCGCGCTCGCGGACTATTACCGCGCGCACCCCGGCGAGGGCGCGGCGGCGCTGGATATCGAGCTCGTCGCGGACGCGCCGGAGCTGCTGACGATGGAGTGCGTGGAGGATCTCGCGCAGCTTGAACCCTGCGGGACCGGCAACCCGCGCCCGCAGATCGCTCTGCTCGGCGCGCGGCTGACGGAGCTGACGCCGATCGGCGGCGGCCGGCACCTGCGGCTGCGCTTTGAGCGCTTCTGCCAGAGCTATGAGGCTGTCTACTTCTCTCACAGCGCGAACTCGATCCCGCTGCGCGTCGGGGAGCGCGCGGACGTCGCCTTCTGCCCGCAGATCAACGAATTCCGCGGACGCCGCAGTGTGTAGCTGCTGGTCTCCGACCTGCGCGCCCACGACGATTCGCTCGCGCGCGCGCTGCTGGCGGGCGAGACGCCGGCCGGCTGCGCCGCATATGCGCCTGAGCGAAGCGACTTTGCCGCGCTCTGGCGGGCGCTGTGCGGCGTCGGCGGCGCGGCCTCGGACGCGCTCCCCGCGCTCGCCGACGCCCTCGCCCCGCGGATGCGGGAGGAGACCTTCTGCATCTGCCTGCGGGTCTTTGCGGAGCTCGGACTCGTCACGCTTCATTTCGACGGCGCGTCGCTCGACGTGCAATGCGTCTCCAACGCGGAAAAGACGGAGCTGGAGCGCTCCGGCTTCCTCGCCCGCGTCCGGGACGCGCAGTGATCAGCGGAAAGGAGCCACCGATGGCACAGGTTTTTGACCCGCAGGTCGAAAAAAGCTATTCCGACCTCGCGGATATGATCCGGAAGTCCGGCATGAGCGTGGACCTCGCGCGCATCCGCTCTGCCTTCGAGCTTTCCGCGGAGGGCCACCGCGACCAGAAGCGCAAGGACGGGTCCCCCTACGTCACGCACGCGGTCGCCTCGGCGGAGATCATCGTGGAGATGGGTCTGGACGAGGACTCCATCGTCGCCGCGCTGCTGCACGATACGCTGGAGGACACCGCCATCTCCTACGACCAGATCCTCAAGCAGTTCGGCCCCGACGTCGCGGACATCGTGGACGGCGTCACCAAGCTGACGCGCGTGAACTACACGTCCCGCGAGGACGAGCAGATGGAGAACATGCGCAAGATGCTCCTCGCCATGAGCAAGGACATCCGCGTCATCCTCATCAAGCTCGCCGACCGCCTGCACAATATGCGCACGATGGACTACCAGTCGCCGGAAAAGCAGCGGCTGAAATCGCTGGAGACCATGGAGATCTATGCCCCGATCGCCCACCGCCTCGGCATGCAGACGATCAAGTGGGAGCTGGAGGATCTCTCCCTGCGCTACCTCGATCCGATCGGCTATAAGGCGATCACGGACGCACTCTCCGCCCGCATGCCCGCGCTGGAGGACTTCATGTGCCGCATGGAGGCGAAGATCAGCAAGCGCCTGCGCGAAAACGGCATCGAGTGCACGGTCTACCACCGCATCAAGCACATCTACAGCATCTACCGCAAGATGTACACCCAGAAGCTGGATCTGAAGGAGATCTTCGATATCTGCGCGCTGCGCGTGATCGTCAAGGACGTCTCCGACTGCTACAACGTCCTGGGTCACATCCACGACATGTTCAAGCCGGTCCCCGGCAAATTCAAGGACTACATCTCCACGCCGAAGCCGAACGGCTACCAGTCCGTCCACACGACGGTCATCGGCTCGGAGGCCATCCCCTTCGAGGTGCAGATCCGCACCTGGGAGATGCACCGCGTGGCGGAGTACGGCGTCGCCGCGCACTGGAAGTACAAATCCGGCACCGCCGGGCTGCGGGAGGGCGACGAGGAGAAGTTCGCCTGGGTGCGCCGTCTGGTGGAGAGCCAGCAGGACAGCGACGCGGAGGATTTCTTCTCCGGACTGAAGGTGGATATGTTCGCCGACGAGGTCTTCGTCTTCACGCCGAAGGGCGACGTCGCCTCGCTGCCCGCCGGCGCGACGCCGATCGACTTCGCCTACAATGTTCACTCCGCCGTCGGCAACTCGATGGTCGGCGCGAAGGTCAACGGCCGCATCGTGCCCTTCGACCATCATCTGCAGAACGGCGATATCGTGGAGATCCTCACGAGCAAGGCCTCGACCGGACCCAGCCGCGACTGGCTGAAGATCGCGCGGAGCGGTTCGGCGCGCACGAAGATCAAGCAGTGGTTCAAGAAGGAGCGGCGCGACGAAAACATCGTGCAGGGCCGCGAGCTCCTGGACGCGGAGCTGCGGCGCGCAGGGATCACGATGGCCGAGGTGCAGGAGGCGGACGTGCTGCCGCCGCTGCTGAAAAAGCTCTCGCTCGTCTCCCTGGACGACCTGTACGCCGCGGTCGGCTACGGCGGCATCACCGCGACGAAGACCGCAAACCGCCTGCGCGACGACGTTCTGCGCACACAAAAGGCCGCCGGCGGAAAGACCGCGCTCGAAAAGCTCAGCGAGGCGGCGGAGCGGCGCAACAGCAAGGACGCGGCGAAGAAGCCGCAGCACGCGGTCAACGGCGTCCTGATCGCCGGCCTCGACAACTGTCTCATCAAATTCGCCCGCTGCTGCACGCCCGTCCCCGGCGACGACATCGTGGGCTTCATCACGCGGGGCTACGGCGTATCCGTCCACCGCTCGGACTGCCAGAACCACATCAGCTCCCGTCTCAACCCGAACGAGGACGGCCGATGGGTGGAGGCCGCCTGGGCCGACGAGACGCCCGGCAACTATCTCACTGCGCTGACGCTGAACAGCCGCGACCGCAACGGTCTCGTCATGGACATCGCGTCCGTCCTCAACTCGCTCAACGCACGGGTGCACTCCCTCAACGCGCGCGATATCGGCGGCGGCCAGGCCTGTGTCAACCTCTCGCTGGAGGTCAAGGATCTCACCGAGCTCTCGACGATCATCGCGAAGCTCTCCGCCGTCAGCGGCGTGAGAGAGGTGCTGCGGAGCAGCGGCTGAAACACGATGGAAAACAACAGGAGGAACGATCCATGCGCGCTGTAGTCACAAGAGTCCGCTCCGCTTCCGTCACGATCGACGGCGCGGTCCGCGGAGAGATCGGCAAGGGCTTTCTCGTGCTGCTCGGCGTCCGCGTCAGCGACACGGAGGCGGACGCGGCGCGCATCGCCGACCGCATCTGCGGTCTGCGCGTCTTTGAGGACGACGCCGGGAAGATGAACGTCTCCCCCGCCGACGCCGGGGCCGAGCTGCTGATCGTGAGCCAGTTCACGCTCTATGCCGACACCCGCTCCCGCCGTCCCGGCTTCACCGAGGCCGCCCGGCCGGACACGGCCGTCCCGCTCTATGAAAAGGTCATCGCCCTGTGCCGGGAGCGCGGGTTTCGCGTGGAGACCGGCGAGTTCGGCGCGGACATGCTCGTCGCCTCCGTCAACGACGGCCCGGTGACGATCCTGCTGGAGACCTGACCCCGGCGCCTGTCCCGTGCGCCGAAGAAAACGCGAAGGAGGCTCGTCATGCTCATCAAGACCCTGACCGTCGGACCGATCGAGACCAATTGCTACATCGTGACCGACGAAAAGACGCGCGGCTGCGTCGTCATCGACCCCGGCGCGGAGGCCGCCGTCCTGCTGAACTATCTCGAGGAGAATCGGCTCAACTGCCATTTCATCCTGCTGACGCACGGCCACTTTGACCACGTCGGCGCGGTGGAGGCGCTCGTTGAGGAGACCGGCGCGCCGCTCTGGATGAACGAGAAGGACAACGGCAGCGCGATCGGCAGCGGCGAGGAGGCCTTCTCCGCGCCCGCCGGCACGCATTTTTACACCGACGGCGACATCGTCACCGCCGACGGCCTCGCCTTCGCCGTGCTGGAGACGCCGGGCCATACGCCGGGCAGCGTCTGCCTGCTCTGCTCCTCCGCGGACGGCGACCGCGCTCTCTTCTCCGGCGACACGCTCTTCCGCGACAGCTGCGGCCGCACGGACTTCCGCGGCGGCAGCACGGAGGACATGATGCGCTCCCTGGCGCGTCTCGCCGCGATCCCCGGCGACTGCGAGGTCTACCCGGGCCACGGGTTCCCCACGTCGCCCGCGCGAGAGCGCGCGGTCAACTACTTCATGCGCGCCGCGCTGCAGCAGTGAGGACGCGCCCATGATGAGAGCATCCGCAAAGCGCACCGCTTACTACCTCTACCCGGTCGAGCTCGTCTGGAAGGCGATCGGCAGCAAGGACGGGCGCCGTCTCGACCCCCTGGAGGACGCTGACTTCGACAACACCGAGCCGGCCCCGAACACGGTCTTCACCAAGATGACCGAATTCAAGGTCAACGAGGTCTTTGCGATCCGCATGAAGGCGCGCGGGTTCATCTCCGATATGCGCCTGGAGCTGACGCCGACCGGCCCGTGCGAGACGAAAGTCGTCTTCACCGAGAAGGTGCAGTACCGGCTCGTCTCCTCCTATATCTTCAGCCGCTTCGGGCTGAGCGCACGCGACGATCTGAAGAGCTTCGCCCATATGATCAACGCGCGTCTCGCCGACATGAAGTGATCCCCCGCCCGCCCCTGCCGGGGCGGGCGTCCTTCGCCGCGCGCGGCGCGTTTTTTACAGTTTGTTCACGCTTCCGCCGCCCGGCGGCGGTATAATACGCTGTGATCCGAAAAAACGACGGGAGTGATCGTTTATGTCCCGAAAAGTCCTGGTCATCGAGGATGACGTCAATATCGCCGAGCTGCTGCGGCTCTATCTGGAAAAGGACGGCTTCGAGGTCTGCACCGCCTCGGACGGCGGCGCGGGGATCAACATGTTCCGCAGCTTCCAGCCGGACCTGGTGCTGCTGGACATCATGCTCCCCGTCATGGACGGCTGGGGCGTCCTGCGCACGCTGCGCGCGGAGAGCAAGACGCCCGTCATCATGCTGACCGCGAAGAGCGAGACGCCGGATAAGGTGAACGGTCTGGAGCTCGGGGCGGACGACTATGTCACGAAGCCCTTCGAGACGAAGGAGCTGCTGGCCCGGATCCACGCGGTGCTGCGCCGTACCGAGGACGCCGGGGAGAAGCCCGGCGCGCGGCGGCTGACCTTCGACAAGCTCGTGATCGACCTGGATTCCTACGAGCTCGTCGTGGACGGCAAGCGCGTGGACACGCCGCCGAAGGAGATGGAGCTCCTGTTCCACCTCGCCTCCTCGCCGAACCGCGTCTTCACCCGCAACCAGCTCCTCGACGAGGTCTGGGGCTTCGACTATTTCGGCGACAGCCGCACGGTGGACGTCCACGTGAAGCGCCTGCGCGAAAAGCTCGAGGGCGTCAGCGACAAGTGGTCGCTGAAGACCGTCTGGGGCGTCGGCTACAAGTTTGAGGTATTCGAGGCGTAAGGACTTGCGCAGTTTTTCGTTCAAAAACTTCATCCTGCTCGCCGGAACGGTCATGCTCTCGCTCATCATCCTCGGCGCCGCCTTCGTCCTGATCGGCCGCGACCGGGTCCTGGGCGAGCGAAAGGAAGCCCTTGAGAGCAACGTCATCGAGCTCAGCCGCTATGCGTCCGCCTATGCGCGCGACGGCGACCTGACGGACTGGGATTTCCGCATCACCCTCTCCTCGATCGCCAAGAGCACCGGCAACCACTGCTTCCTCACGCAGGACGACGGCGTGATCTTCGTCTGCTCCGACACGGCGCTGGACTGCGGCCACCTCGGCCTGTCGGTCCCCGCGGAGGTCATGCGCAGCCTGGAGAGCAGCGGGTGCTACAGCGCCCTCACGCGGCTGGACGGCATCTACAGCGACGCCAGCTATGTCGCGGCGCTGCCCGTTCCGGCGCCGGACGGCACGATCCTCGCCTATGTGTTCGCCGCGTCGAGCACCTCGTCCATCATCCGCGCCTGGGACTCGCTGCTGCAGGTCTTCCTGATCACCGCGTTCGCGATCCTGCTGCTTGCCTTCGTGCTCAGCTTCTTCATCGCGCGCCTCAACGCCCGGCCGATCAACGAGATGGCGGACGCCGCCCTGAAATTCGCGCACGGCGACTTTTCCGTGCGCGTCACGGAGGGAAAGCGCAACGACGAGATCGGCGCGCTGGCCGCCTCGTTCAACCAGATGGCCGAGACGCTGGAGAACTCGGAGCGGCGCCGCAGCGACTTTGTGGCGAACGTCGCGCACGAGCTGAAGACGCCGATGACCACGATCTCCGGCTTTGCCGACGGCATCCTGGACGGCACGATCCCGCAGGCGCAGCAGGCGAAGTATCTCTCGATCATCTCCAGCGAGACGAAGCGCCTGAACCGCCTGGTGCGCAGCATGCTGGAGCTCAGCCGCATTCAGAGCGCCGGCCGCGAGACCCTGCTCCGGCAGAGCTTCGACGCGGTGGACGTCCTGACGAAGACGCTCGTGCTCTTCGAGCAGAAGATCACCGCGCGCAGCCTGAACGTCGATCTGATGATCCCGGAGGACCCGATGCTCGTCTACGGAGACGCGGACGCGATCAACCAGGTCATCTACAACCTGCTGGAGAACGCGATCAAGTTCTCCACGCCGGGCAGCGATCTCGGCGTCAGCCTCTTCAAGCGCGGGGAGAAGGCCTACTTCTCCATCAAAAACCACGGCGATACGATCCCGCCGGACGAGCTCGCGCTGATCTTCGACCGCTTCCACAAGACGGACAAGTCCCGCTCGCGCGACCGCGACGGCTACGGCCTGGGCCTCTATATCGTCAAGACGATCCTCAACAACCACGGCGAGGACATCACCGTGACGAGCCGGGACGGCGTCACGGACTTCGTCTTCTCGCTGACGCTGAAAGTAAAATGACCGCACCGCGGCGCCCGCCGCGCTGCCGGATCCAACGACCCACGTGACCTCAAGGGAGGGACGCTTCAATGACACAAAGCGAAACGCACAGCGCCTGGTATCAGGACAACTACGAGACCCCGCGCGTCGGAAAAAAGCGCCGCGGCTGGCTCATCGCCATCATCGCGGCCGCGGTCCTCGCCCTGCTGGTCGCCAGCGCGCTGTTTTTCTCCAGGGACGACTTTCATTTTTCACTCCTGCCCGACCGGGACGTGTGGACGTTCGACTTCACCCTCCCGCTGCCGGGGACGGGCGACGGCCCCTCGTTCCGCGGCGGCGGCGACGAGGACGGCAAGGGCGGCACCATCGGCGATCTGTTCAACAGCATCGAGCGCAATACCCCGCTGCCGGCCAGCCGCATCGATCGCGTCGGGACAAACGGCGACGTGACGCTCCCGCTGAGCTCCTCCACGGACCTCCCGGTCCTGGAGCTGCAGGAGATCTATGAGAAGTGCGCCCCCTCCGTCGTCGGGATCGAGACGCGCGAGAACGGCAGCATCGGCTACTACTGGAGCAGCGGCGTGATCTTCACCTCCGACGGCTATATCCTCACGAATCAGCATGTCGTCAGCGACACCGACCGCGCCTCGGTCATCCTCGCGAACGGCGCAAGGTTCGACGCGAAGCTCGTCGGCGAGGACAACCTGACGGACCTCGCGGTGCTGAAGATCGACGCCGTCGACCTGCCGGTCGCCGAATTCGGCGACAGCAGCGAGCTCGCGGTCGGCGATCCGGTCGTAGCGATCGGCAACCCGCTGGGCGCGGAGCTCTCCGGCACGATGACAGACGGCATCGTCTCCGCGATCAACCGCAACATCTCCATGAACGGCAGGAACATGACGCTGATCCAGACGAACGCCGCGATCAACGAGGGCAATTCCGGCGGGCCGCTCATCAACCGCCACGGTCAGGTGATCGGCATCACGAACATGAAGATGGGGAGCGCTTACTCCGAGGTCGCCGTCGAGGGTCTTGGCTTTGCGATCCCCTCCACGACCTGTAAGTCCGTCGCTGATCAGCTGCTCTCGACCGGCGAGGTCGCCGGCCGTCCCGGCCTCGGCATCACGGTGGGCCAGATCTCCGCGGAGATGGCCGAGCAGTACGGCGTCCCGGAGGGGCTCTATATCAGCGACATCGCCGAAGACAGCGACGCCGCCAGACAGGACGTCAAGGTCGGCGACGTGCTCCTGAAGGTCGACGGGCAGGAGGTGCGCACCGCGGACGACGTCCTGGCGATCCGCGATCGGCACGCCGTCGGCGACGTGCTGACGCTCACGCTTTGGCGCGACGGCAGTACCTTTGACGTCGATATCCGCCTGTTCGACCAGAACAGGATCTATTGATCTGATACCTCTCTATTTTCCATATTCCTCTCTTTTTTCACGGAGCGCCGGGTCGGATTCGTCCGACCCGGCGCTTTGCTCTTTCCCGCGGTACGCATCGAAAAAGGGTATACTATAATTATAATTAACTATTGATTTTTCCGCTGCCGCATGGTAAACTGAATTTAATATGGGGGCGACTGTTGCCTCCCGATTCTGGAACTGAGGAGCAAAGAAAAATGAACTCCCTGGACGATATCTGGAACAGCATTCTGAACGATCTCTCCGAGAAGCTGACGCCCACCACGATCAACACCTGGTTCGCCGACTGCAAGCCGATCGAGCTGGAGGACGGACGTCTTGTGATCTGCTCTCCCAGCGCCTTCAAGCGGGACATCATCCAGCAGCGCTACGCCTCGATCATCCAGAACGCGCTGCACGATCTCTTCTCCTGCGATTTTGACCTGGTCGTCCTCGCCGGCGACGAGCTGGAGGATTACCAGCTGAAAAAGCACGAGGAGAACACGCTCCCGGAGATGGACGGCTACACCTTCGACAACTTCATCGTCGGCCCGTCCAACAAGTTCGCCCACGCGGCGGCACTCGGCGTCGTGAAAAACCCCGGCAGCAAGGCTTATAACCCCCTCTTCATCTACGGGAACTCCGGCCTCGGCAAGACGCACCTGCTGCTGGCCATCGGCTCGGCGATCCACGAGAAGGACCCCGGCGCGAAGATCCTCTACGTGAAGGGAGACGACTTCCTGAACGACATGGTCCACTCTCTGAAGGAGGGCACCGCCGAGGAATTCCGCAGGAAATACCGCAACGTGGATCTCTTCCTCGTCGACGATATCCAGTTCATCGCCGGCAAGGAGAGCACGCAGGAGGAGTTCTTCCATACCTTCAACAACATCTACGAGGCCGGGCACCAGATCGTCCTGACGAGCGACCGACCGCCGATGGACATGGCCCAGCTCGACGACCGTCTTCGCACGCGCTTTGAGGGTGGTCTGATGGCCGACGTCCAGCCGCCCGACCTGGAGACCCGCATGGCCATCATCCGCGACAAGGCCGGCCATCTCGGGATGCAGCTCAGCGACGATATTGTCGGCTATATCGCGGAAAAGATTACAAGCAACATCCGCCAGATCGAGGGCGTCGTCAAATGGCTCACGGCCCACAGCGTCGTGGACGAGGAGCCGATCACGCGCGCCGTCGTCGACAAGGCGATCGGCGTGATCGTCCGCACCGGCAACTACGTCCCGACGCCGGAGGACATCATCGCGGAGACCACCCGCTACTTCCAGATCAGCGTGGAGGACATCAAGGGGCAGCGCCGCACGAAAAACGTCGCCATGGCGCGCCATATCGCGATCTATTTGATCCGGACGATCACAAATCTCTCGCTGAACAACATCGGCGTCTACTTCGAAGGCCGCGACCATGCGACGATCCTTGCCTCGATCAAAAAGATCGAAAACTCCATCAACACGGACCGCGAGCTCTCCGGCACGATCCGCGACATCACGAGCAATATCCACTCCCGCCAGCGCTGAACGGTTTTCCTCCGCCGCGGTTCAAAAGCGGAAAAAAACCTGCGGAAAAAGGATGGAGAACTCTTCCCGCAAAAATGCCTGTCAAAAAAGCGGAAAAACGTCCACATTTTTTTACACAGACGATCGTCCCGCCGCGCGGACGTCCTGCCCCGTTTTCCACAGCAGGGCGCTTCTAATAGAAACTTCTACGTAATATATAATTCTATCTCTCTTATCAAGAAAAACAAAACGACCGGGAGGATGAAAAGATGAAGTTTTCATGTGAAAAAAATGCGCTGCTCGCCGCCGTCAGCATCGCGGCCAGAGCGACCAGCGGCAAGAGCCCGATCCCCGCGCTGGAGGGCATCCTGATCGAGACCGGCACGGACAGCGTGAAGATGACCGGCTATGATCTCAAAAAGGCGATCTATACGAAGGCGGAGGCGTCCGTCGCCGAGCCTGGCAGCATCGTGCTCGGCGCGCGGATCTTCGGAGACATCGTTCGCTCCCTTCCGGAGGGCACGGTCGTCATCTCGTCGGAGAACAACAACACCTTCATCAACTGCGAGAACGCCTCCTTCAACATCATCGGCTCCGACGCGGCGGACTACCCGGAGCTGCCGTCTCTGGACAGCCAGACCGGCGTCCGTCTGCCGCAGGACATTCTGAGCAAGATGATCCGGGAGACGATCTTTGCGGTCTCGGACAACGAATCCCGCCCGGTCTACACCGGCGAGTTGTTCGAGATCGGCGGCGGCGAGCTGACGATCGTCTCCGTGGACGGCTACCGTCTTGCGCTGCGCCGGGAGAAGATCGAGGGCGCCGGCGCAGAGTGCAGCTTCATCGTCCCCGGCAGCGCGCTCTCCGACCTGGAGAAGCTCTGCGGCGACACCGACGAGCCCGTCAGCATCGTGCTCGGCAGCAAGCACATCAGCTTTACGATCGGCGACACCGTCCTGATCTCCCGGCGTCTGGAGGGAGAGTTCATCAACTACAATAAGACCGTCCCCGCCTCCTTCCACGTGGAGGTGACGGCGGACCGCAGTTTTCTGCAGCGCACGGTGGAGCGCGTCTCCCTGATCATCGACGATAAGATCAAAAACCCGCTGCGGTGCACCTTCGGCGCGGACGAGGTACAGCTCGTCTGTGCGACCAGCCTCGGCAAGGCCGAGGACAGCTGCGCGGTGGACGGCGACGGCGGCGGCCTCGAAATCGGCTTCAACAACCGCTACCTGCTCGACGCGCTGCGCGCCGCGCCCGCGGATGAGATCAAGGTCTGTCTGAATACGGGCTCCTCCCCCTGCGTCATCCTTCCGGCGGACGGCAAGGATAACTTCCTCTATATGGTCCTGCCGGTGCGCCTGAAGGCCGAGAGCTGATCGTATGACGGAGATCAGGATCACATCGGAGTTCATCCGGCTGGATGCCCTCCTGAAATTTGCCGGCTGCGTCGGCACCGGCGGCGAGGCGAAGATCCGCATCGCGGACGGCGAGGTGCAGGTGAACGGCGAGGTCTGCACGATGCGGGGCAGGAAGCTGCGCCCCGGTGACAGCGTCGCCGTCGGCGGGAAGAAATACTGCGTCGTATGAGAATAGACGCACTCATGCTGCGGGGCTTCCGGAATTATGACGACGCGACGGTCCGCTTCGATCCCGGCATCAACGTGATCACCGGCGCCAACGCGCACGGGAAGACGAATCTGCTCGAGGCGGTCTATCTGCTGACCGGCGGGCGGAGCTTCCGCACGAGAACGGAGCGGGAGATGATCGGCTTCGGCCGCGATCTGGCCGAGGTCTCGGCCGACTTCTTCGCCGCGGAGCGCGCGCAGCGGATCGAGATCCAGCTGCTGCGCGGACAGAAAAAGCGCATCCTGCTCAACAAAGTGAAGAAGGCGCCGGGAGAGCTCTCCGAGAGCATCCGTGCGGTGCTCTTCTGCCCGGAGGACCTGGAGCTGATCCGCGGCGGGGCAGTCGAGCGGCGGCGGCTGATGGATCTGGCGATCAGCCAGCTCCGTCCCGGCTATGCAAAGCTGCTGGCGGACTACCACCGGCTCTACGAAAACAAGATGCGCATCCTGCGGGACTACCGCGAGGACCCCTCGATGCTGGACACCTTCGACGATTTTTCCGACGCGCTGGCCCGTACCGGCGCGCAGATGGTCCGCTACCGCGCCGCCTTCGCCCTGCGTCTCGCGGCGGCCGCGGCGCCGATCCACCGGGAGTTCTCCGGCGCGGACGAGGAGCTGTCGGTCTCCTATCAGACGGTCAGCACGATCACCGACCCGACGGCCAGCGAGCAGAGCATCTATGAGGAGATCTGCGCGCACCAGGCCTCGCACAAGGCCGCCGAGCTTGCCTCCGGCCAGTGTCTCACCGGCATCCACAAGGACGATCTCAACATCGAGATCAACGGCCGGAACGCGCGCGCCTTCGCCAGCCAGGGCCAGACGCGCACCGCAGCGCTCTCGCTGAAGCTGGCCGAGCGGGAGATTTTTCTGGAGGAGACGGGCGAATACCCGATCCTGCTGCTCGACGACGTGCTCAGCGAGCTCGACACGCGGCGGCAGTCCTTCGTACTGAACCATATCGGCGGCGGACAGACGCTCATCACCTGCTGCGAGGACGACGGCATCGTCGAGAAGACCGGCGGCAGAGTGATTTTTGTTGTGTCCGGCACGGTCAGGGAGTAAAAAAATGTATCTCCATCTGGGCAACGACATCGTCGTTCGAAAACGCGAGGTCCTGGGGATCTTTGACCTCGACATCACGTCGCAGTCCGTCCGGACGCGGGCGTATCTCGCCGCGGCGGAGGGCGCCGGGCAGGTCGTCAACGCCGCGGGGGACGAGCTGCCGAAGAGCTTTGTGGTCTGCGCCGCGCCGGACGGCGGGCAGCGGGTCTATCTGAGCCAGCTCAACTCGTCGACGCTCTCGAAGCGGAGCGAGACGACGGGGATCGAATAAACGTACGCTTCAGGGCGCAGCCGCGCCGGCATAAAACGAGGATCGGAAGAGGAAGAGAGAATGGCGGACATCAACGAAAAGATCACGGAAGAATACGACGCAAGTCAGATCCAGGTCCTGGAGGGGCTCGAGGCCGCCCGCAAGCGGCCCGGCATGTATATCGGGTCCACGTCCTCGAGCGGCCTGCACCACCTCGTCTACGAGATCGTGGACAACGCGATCGACGAGGCGCTGGCGGGCTACTGCAGGCATATCTCCGTCGCCATCGAGCCGGAAAACATCATCCGCGTCAGCGACGACGGCCGCGGCATCCCGGTCGATATCCAGGAGCAGACCGGCAAACCTGCGCTGGAGGTCGTCTATACGGTCCTGCACGCCGGCGGCAAGTTCGGCGGCGGCGGCTACAAGGTCTCCGGCGGTCTGCACGGCGTCGGCGCCTCCGTCGTCAACGCGCTGAGCGAGTGGCTGGTCGTGGAGGTCCACCGCGACGGCAGGATCTATCAGATGAAGTTCTCCCGCGGCCTGAAGACTGAGGACATGACCGTCGTCGGCGAGACGGACCACACGGGCACCACCGTCCGCTTCAAGCCGGACCCGGAGATGTTCGAGGACCTCGTCTACGACTACGAGACGCTGCACGTGCGGATGCGCGAGCAGGCGTTCCTGAACGCCGGACTGCATATCACGATCCGCGACGAGCGCCCCGAAAGCGCGGACAAGCCGGAAAACGAGCGCGGCGACTCCATGTGCTATGAGGGCGGCATCCGCGAGTTTGTCAACTATATCAACCGCAACAAGACGCCGGTGCACGGAGAGGTCATCTACGTCGCCGGCAAGCGCGAGGACAGCGAGGCGGAGGTCGCGCTGCAGTACACGGACAGCTACAACGAGATCCTCGTCTCCTTTGCCAACACCATCCATACGCCGGAGGGCGGGATGCACGAGACCGGCTTCAAGACCGCGCTGACGCGCGTGCTGAACGCCTACGGCAAGAAGATCGGCGTTCTGAAGGACGGGGACAGCGTCTCCGGCGAGGACTGCCGCGAGGGCCTGACCGCCGTCATCTCCGTCAAGCTCACGAACCCGCAGTTCGAGGGCCAGACGAAGGCGAAGCTCGGCAACAGCGAGATGCGGACGCTGGTGGACAGCATCCTCCAGGACAAGCTGACGGAGTTCCTCGAGGAGAACCCCGGCGTCGGCAAGGCGATCCTGGAGAAGGCGCTGACCGCCTCCCGCGCGCGCGAGGCCGCCCGGAAGGCCCGCGAGTCCGTCCGCCGCAAGAGCGCGCTGGAGTCCGGCCAGATGCCGGACAAGCTCCAGGACTGCAACGAGCGCGACCCGGCGCTGTGCGAGATCTATATCGTCGAGGGCGACTCCGCCGGCGGCTCCGCCATCCAGGGGCGCGACAGCCGCTTTCAGGCGATCCTCTCCATGTGGGGCAAGATGCTGAATGTGGAGAAGGCCCGCGCCGACAAGATCTACGGCAACGACAAGCTCCAGCCCGTCATCACCGCGCTCGGCGCCGGCATCGGCGACGAGTTCAACCTGGAGAAGCTGCGCTATCACAAGATCATCATCATGGCGGATGCCGATGTGGACGGCGCGCATATCCGCACGCTGCTGCTGACCTTCTTCTTCCGCTATATGCGCCCGCTGATCGACAACGGCTACGTCTACTCCGCCGTGCCGCCGCTCTACAAGCTGACGCGCGGCAAGACGACGCGCGTCGCCTACTCCGACGCCGAGCGCGACCGCATCAGCGCCGAGCTGCGCGGCGACAACCAGAACGTCAAGGTCGATATCAGCCGCTTCAAGGGCCTCGGCGAGATGGACCCGACGGAACTCTGGGATACCACCATGGACCCGGAGAAGCGCACGCTGCGCCGGATCACGCTCGACGACGCCGTCGCCGCCGACCAGATCTTCACCGTCCTCATGGGCGAGGAGGTCGAGCCGCGGCGCGAGTGGATCGAGCGCAACGCAAAGTACGCCGTGAATCTGGACTACTGAGGGAGGTGACGCTTTATGGGACATAACAGAGACTACAAGCCCGAGGAGATCGCGTTCCCGGATCAGGTGATCACGGAGTCCGGCCTCGTCGGCGAGATGGAGAGCAGCTACCGCGAGTATGCCATGAGCGTCATCGTCGGGCGCGCCCTGCCGGACGTGCGGGACGGCCTGAAGCCCGTCCACCGCCGCATTCTCTACGCGATGTATGAGGACGGTCTCACCAGCGACAAGCCCTACAAGAAATCCGCGACCTGCGTCGGCGACGTGCTCGGCCGTTACCATCCGCACGGCGACGCCAGCGTCTACGACGCGATGGTCCGCCTCGCGCAGGACTTCTCGATGCGCTACATGCTCGTTGACGGCCACGGCAACTTCGGCTCCGTGGACGGCGACCCCCCCGCGGCCTACCGCTATACGGAAGCGCGCATGAGCCGTATCGCGAACGAGATGCTCCGCGACATCGACCGGGAGACCGTGGACTGGGACCCGAACTTCGACGAGTCCCGCAAGGAGCCGCGCGTGCTCCCCTCCCGCTTCCCGAACCTGCTCGTGAACGGAACGAGCGGCATCGCCGTCGGCATGGCGACGAACATCCCGCCGCACAATCTGACCGAGGTCATCGACGCGTGCATCTGCGTGCTCGACAATCCGGACGCCACGCTGGACGACCTGATGGAGCATGTCAAGGGGCCGGACTTCCCGACGCGCGGCATCATCATGGGCCGCAGCGGTATCCGCGCCGCCTACGCCACCGGCCGCGGCAAGGTCGTCGTGCGCGCCCGGGCGGAGTTTGAGGAGTTCAACAAGGACCGCGTCCGCATCATCGTCACCGAGCTGCCCTATCAGGTCAACAAGCGCCAGCTCCTGCGCACGATCGCCGACCAGGTGAAGGACAAGCGCCTGGAGGGGATCAGCGATATCCGCGACGAGACCGACCGCAACGGGATGCGCATCGTCATTGAGCTGCGCCGCGACGCCAACCCGCAGGTGGTGCTGAACAAGCTGTTCAAGCAGACCGCGATGCAGAGCAACTTTTCCATCATCATGCTGGCCCTGGTAGACGAC
>JAEEGG010009755.1_pt1 | contig 21417 bp, 12 predicted proteins | sample 9134161 | NCBI WGS metagenome assembly JAEEGG01 (sample SAMN16246543, study PRJNA631951) | gut metagenome | biome: gut microbiome; feature: rumen; material: CR-attached | host: Bos | place: Iran: Karaj | collected 2018-10
TTGGGTTGGCTAATCCATTAAGAAAGTGCATGCAAAGTGGCGTTTTGACTTTCAAGTCAAAGCCTGCGGGTTATGATTACTCCTTAGCAGTTTAAGATAAGATCAACACTTTTCTTGAACATAGCCTGTTTTTTAATGAGTTCATTAATATTTCTTCAGTTCTTTCAGATCAGACCGGTCTGAAGAACGTCAGTTACTCCTTTATGCAGGTTAAGCAAAATGATCCAGAAAGAAGATCGTGATTATCTTTCGCATCTTGTAGACGAGACAGCCGAACTGAGAAATTCGGTTCAGTACAGGGAGATCTCCTCTGAAGATGTCGCAGTATCCTATCTGTCTCCGGTAAGAAGACCGTTTATCGGTTACTTTCAGGGACCCTTTGAAATGCTGAAGCGTGAACGGTACAGAATGAAGGAAAGACGAAAAAGAAACGCCGGCTGCAGTAATTTCCTGAAAGTCAGTCGAAGCAACAGCGGAGAATTGCTGGAGATTGCCAGTTACAAGAAAGGCTGTTTAGACTGTATACATCAGAGTGTCATGAACAATAACAGGCTTTTTCTGTTTCCGTTTGCAGCATCCGGCTGTCCTTATCCTGCATATTCCTATGTGACGGTGTATGACGGAACCGGAATTGTTGAAGAATATGCGGTGAGCGGCAGTCAGATCCTTTATGGAAGCTATGCGGCGCATGCCGGTGAAAAGATGTATGACTACTATTACATTAACTTTGTAAAGAACGGTTCCATTCCTGTTCTGGAGGAGATGTCCGGTGTTATAACCACAGATCCGCTGTCCTATACGGAAACGTTCCATGACTACTGGGTCAATCGCTCCTTCGGTGCATTTCGTTAAAGAACAGGCTTCCGGCCGTGAGAAGTGATATTTTCTGTGAAACCTGAACGGTATCCGCCTTTCGGTGCTGGAAATCTTCGAACTCAATGCATCGGTATCGGAAAGAATCTGTGCAGACTGGCATTCAGATCAGAGGGTTATGGCATTGTCATCAAGCAGAAACTCCTCTATCCCCATGTAGAGAATTCCGTTGTCATCATTCCAGTGGTTCATCCTGCTTCCAGTCACCACTATTTTTCTGAATGAGTCAGGAACTTTCAGAAAAGACTGGATCTGGTGTGCCCGTTTCTCCGGATCAGAGACAGACAGGGCTGACTGAATGTAGTATCTCTGACTTGGATCGGTGCAACAGACCGACAGATACCGATCATATTTGAAAGATAATCTTTTTGTAGAACCTGATTACGGATCTGCCATCTGTTTACAGTCAACCCAATCAGGAAGATTCAGTCCATTGTGTCCGCAGAACAAAAAGCAAATACCAGAGTCTCAGTCAGCGATCGCTATCTGATTGTAATGCCATGTCAAATATTGATACAGTACAGCTGGTATAAATGTCAGGGGATTGGAGATAAAGTTTCTAACCACAATAGAGCACACTCCAGATGAAGACGAATTGAAGCGAATTCATGCTGTATAATAAATCAGTCCATCGGATCAGTAATCCTGTGGTTAGAATCAGGTTGCGGGCTTTACGGTTCAATCGAGTTTTTCAATCAGACACTGGTGATCTTTTGTTTTAGGATCATAGTTAATGCCCACGAGAATGATATTCGTTGCGTATTTTTTCGTATAGCGCCGGTAGTACTCCTGGGTTTTAATCTGTTGAAGAGCTGTTTCTGCTGATTCACCGTATTTGAACTCAATGAGAATAAGAGGTTCAGATCCTTTAACTGACGGTTCGTACACTAAATCCACTCTGCCTTTGCCGGACTGATCCTCCCTGTGACAGTCATAATCATCAAGTGTTGACCAGAGAAGACCCGTTATTACACAGAAAGTAAGAGCTGATTCAGAGTTGTAATCATAAATTGACACGGATGGCGAATTATGAACCTCCTGAATGAGTTCAGCAGTTCTTTTTCCGTCAAGAGACCTGATGGCTCTTAGAAGATTTTCAGAACGCCTTATGGTATCCATGCGTTCATACCAGTCCTGCTCTCTGACAATATCCATCAGAGCTGATTTTATTTCTGCATTCGGTACATAAGCTATCCGACGATTCTTTTTGTTTGCTGTTTTTGCCTGTTCGTCCTGCTCTGTTTTTTCTGTTTGCTGCGTTGTCGTACCTTTTCTGTTACAGTCTGAGGATTTTTCATCTTCAAAAATATCGTCATCTGGATTTTTACAACCGAGATATCCCAGACACACCAGAAGACAGAGCACATCATCTTCGCTTTTTATGCTTACCATGTCATTCTGGAATCGTCCGCAGTTGAATGAAATCTCCATTCCTTCAATCAAATGTAAAATATCGTTCCTGATCCCGTCAAAGTTCATATTGATGAGTCGCACAACTTCTTCATTTGATGATGTTCCGCTCCAGTAGCTTATGCATTCATTCCTGCTTACAGCTTTAGTAACGGAGTTAGGGTTGTATATGTCAGTACCCCTGATTTTATACCCTTCATACCATTCCTTTAATTCCTGAAGTGATATTTGGCACTTGGGAGATTTTACAATTTCAGCAACTTCATCCTCGGTAAAACCGAAGTAGCCGGCAAAATCTCCGGGTGAAAGCATGTTGTATTCATCAAATCCGTTTAAAGCTGATTGAGAGTTGTATTTCTTGATTGGGAGAATCCCGGTAAGGTAAACCAAAGCAAAACAGGCATACCCATCATCAGATTTAAATAAATCTTTCAGCAAATTAATGAAAGATTTCTGCAGCGGTTCATCGTGAGGATACTCTCTGTATACCAAATCCCATTCATCCATAATGAATATGAACTGTGCGTTTAAGTCTGTCTGCAAAGCAGATAATGCCTCAAGAAGTCCGGTATTTTCTATGTCGTTATTTTCAAAACACTCAGCAAAATTTTTTTGTCCTCTGAGTTCCCTGATTATCGAATATTCAAGGTAATCAACCAGACTTTCAACCCCCTGAACCCTTTTTGTCTTTTTCAGATAATTTTTGTAGCGGCCATCGATAGAGTTCATATCAATGTAAATAACATCATACCTGTTCAGGTGTTCTGAGAAACAGTCCTTATATGAAATTTTCAAATCGTCAAAAATCTTTTGTCCGGCATACCCTTTGGAGTAATAAGCGGAAAGCATATGAGCGGTTACGGTTTTTCCAAATCTGCGGGGACGGGTAACTGCAAGCAGATTTCCATCTGTATTAAAGAGCGCATTGGTTTTTTCTATAAAATCTGTTTTATCGACAAACACTCTGGTATCTTTTGCTTTAACCAGTTTTATAAAACTGTTGTCGTTACCGGGATTCAGAATATTGCCCATAACACTTAACTGCTCCGAAACTTCAATGACACTCTCATTTTAGCACAGCACTGATTTTTTATCCGTGACACTTTCCTGGAGCTAACACAAGCGATAAAAAGAAATTTTCGTGAGCAGTTTTCGGGACAAACAGGGAAGACCTTGACAGACGGCAATACCAGACATACTGCCTGAGCTGCTGTATGCACTGGCTCAGGACGGGTGACGGCATCACCATACCTTGCACTGTGACCTGCCGGAAATGGACTGGTCACCCGATAACTTCGGCAGACAGCAGAAATCCCCGTCTTCAGACACGGGGAGTGTCACATGAGCAGATCCAGCAGATCTCTGATGTATTTCAGAGTTTCCTCCTGCTCGATTTTTCTCTGCAACTTGATTTTGTCACCTTCAGTCATCCTGAAATCATTTGGATATCGCTGGAACAGACTGACTATTTTTTCAGGAGAAACCCTGTTGTTTTTGCCGAACCGGATGAAACTGGTAACCTTCGACACGGTAATGCAGGTTATGCCCATAGCAGTGGCATCAATTCTGATTTTGTTTACTTCAAAGAGATTTTTCAGTTCCTGGGGAAGAGGACCGTAGCGATCTATAATTTCCTCTCTGATATCAGTCAGTGCCTCATGTGTTTCAGAGGAGGACAGACGTTTGTAGAAGGAAAGTCGTGTACTTATGTCACCTATGTATTCCTTTGGAATGACAGCTGCAATATTGAGATTGATTTCTGTGTTGCGTCTTGAGAGATCCACCAGGGAGAGTTCCTCCCCCTCCTTCAGAGCCTTTATGGCATTGCCCAGCATTTCCATATACAGGGAGAAACCGACGGTGGCGATCTGACCGCTCTGCTCATCTCCCAGCAGCTCTCCGGCACCTCTTATTTCCAGATCATGATTTGCCAGGGTGAATCCTACGCCGAGATCATCATTTTTGGAAATGGCATCGAGACGCTTAAGCGCATCCTTTGTGATCAGCTTCTGCGGCGGTGTGAGAAGATATGCATAAGCCTGCTGGCTGGATCTTCCTACGCGCCCCCTTATCTGGTGGAGCTGGGCCAGACCGAATTTATCGGCCCGTTCTATGATAATCGTGTTGGCTGCAGGAATATCCAGACCGGTTTCAATAATGGTGGTGCATACCAGGACATTGAACTTGTGGTGGTAGAACCTGTTCATAATGGAAGCCAGATCCCGTTCCTTCATCTGTCCGTGAGCAACCTCGATTTTGGCTTCAGGAATAAGATTTGCCAGATCCTCGGCACGTTTTTCTATGGTGTGAGTTTCGTTGTGCAGATAGTATACCTGACCGCCGCGCTTGAGTTCTCTGAGCACAGCCTCTCTTATGAGTGTATTGTCATTCTGATTGAGAAAAGTCTTGATGGAAAGTCTTTTGGCCGGCGGGGTCGTAATCAGAGACAGATCTCTGAGACCGGAGAAGGCCATGTTGAGAGTGCGGGGTATCGGAGTGGCGGTGAGTGTCAGAATGTCCACCTCAGATCTGAGAGCCTTGATTTTTTCCTTCTGTCTTACGCCGAAACGGTGCTCTTCGTCCACGATTAGCAGTCCCAGATCTTTGAATTCCACCTTCTGGGAAAGAAGCGTGTGGGTGCCGATGATTATGTCAACACTGCCTTCGGCAATGCTTTCAAGAATTTTTTTCTGCTGAGAAGAAGTCTTGAAACGGCTCAGAACCTCTATGTTGACAGCCTCATTTGCAAACCGGTTCTTAAAGCTTTCGTAGTGCTGATCTGCCAGAAGAACAGTCGGCACAAGGACGGCCACCTGCTTGCCGTTGCTGACAGCTATGTAGGCTGCACGTATCGCCACCTCGGTTTTGCCGAAACCCACATCACCGCATATGAGACGATCCATGGTTTTGGCTGCGGTCATGTCAGCGATTACGGATTCTATCGCTCTCTTCTGATCTTCTGTTTCCTCATATGGAAAACCGGTTATGAACTCATTGTAGGCCCTGCGGTTGAATTTGAATGCAAATCCGGTTTTGATGGCACGCTTTGAATATACGTCGAGAAGCTGGACCGCTACATCCTTTACCTTCTCCTGGGTCTTTTTGCGGTTTTTCTCCCAGGAATCGGATCCGAGAGTGCTGAGCTTCGGATTCGATCCGCCGGTATAGCGGGATATGAGATGAAGTTCGGTTATTTCAACATAGAGCTTTGCATTGTCAGCATACTCCAGACAGAAAAATTCCTTGTTTACACCGTTTATCTCCCGTATTTCAAGACCCTGGTAGCAGCCGATACCGTATTTGTAGTGGACAATCTTGTCTCCGATTTTGAGTTCTGCAAGATTGCGGATAATGGCATCGGCCTGCACGTTTTTATTGTTTCTTCTTGAGCTTACGTAACTGTTGCCGAATATTTCAGTTTCAGAAATGAGACTGATCCCGGCACTCTCAAAAACAAGACCTTCGTCCAGCGGACTTACTATGGAGCCGAATTTTTCTGGGGAGGACTCGAACTCTCCTATGGTTTCAAATTTCTTCGGCCTGATCCCGACTTTTTCAAGAAGTCCGTTCAGAGTATCAAGACGTCCCGGGGAGTAGACTGAAAACAGGAATCTGTGATCCTCCGGTGACGATGATATGAAGTCCGAAAGACCCTTCATTTCAGCGGTTCTGGTGTTTATGCTGATTTCCGGCAGATTTTTTACTCTGAATCTCCTGGCTTTCGGACTGGTGCTGTCTTCAGCTTTGAGAATGATTTGGGTGTGATCCTTCAGCAGATGCAGAAATTCATCTGTCCTGTGAAATATGTCAGCAGGTTCGAGCCGCGGTCTCAGTTCCGGATCTCCGCCGGCCTGTGATGAGGACAGGAATCTCTGCTGAACCTGCTCCAGAAATTCATCCGCTTTTTTTACCGCATCTGGAAGCAGGATCACGATGGTGTCGTTTTTCAGGTAGTCAAGGAGCGAGACCGTCTGCTCGAAAAACAGAGGTATGTAGTATTCTATGCTTGACGGTATATGACCGCCGGAAACCTGCTGATAAATACTGTCAGGATCAAGATTTGTCCCGAATTTTTCACGGTACCGGCGCCGGAACCTTTCAATGTCCTGCGGCTGGATGGGGAACTCTCTGGCCGGAAGAAGCCTTATCTGATCAACAAGCTCTGTTGTTCGCTGGGTTTCCGTATCGAAAAGTCTTATGGAATCGATTTCGTCATCAAAAAAATCAATGCGGTACGGATCCTCCATTCCGGAAGGATACAGATCGATAAGAGATCCTCTTACTGCAAACTCGCCGGATTCATATACCTGGGAAACCCTGCTGTAGCAGTTTTCTGTAAGCAGTTTGACCAGCTCCGTCATGTTCATCCGCTGCCCTTTTTTCAGCACCAGAGCGTTTGCCATAACATATTCAGGAGGTGATATTCTTGTAAGAGCTGCGCTGATCGGGGTTACTGCAATGCATCTGAGTCCGGATTTAAGACAGTAGAGAGCCTCGAGGCGATCTGATATGAGATCCTGCTGGGGAGAGAAAATGTCATAGGGCAGAGTCTCATAGTCAGGATATTTGAGCAGATTGTCACCGGGATTGAGGCAGGCCAGTGTTTCGGTCAGCTGTATGGCCTTCTGGGTTGAATCAGTGATAACAAGGATATTTCTTCCGCCTGTCTTAAAAAGCTCGCTTATAAACAGCGGGCAGCATGATCCGGCGGCGTTGAATATTTCGATTCGGTTGCCGGTGATGTTCAGAAGTTCATTAGATATCATTATTCAGCTCCGCTTTCTTTTCTGCTCTGAGTCTCAGTTCTTTCTGCTGGATCAGGGTTACCGCTCTGATTATCGCTTCCCGGTCGCTGTTTCGGATCATGATGTATTCAGCCGTGACACAGTTGATTCCGGGTGACGCAGGATCCTGATGATATTCCTTAAGCTCGGCAAAGCCGCTGATGAACAGTCCGAATTCCGGCAGGGCAATGCGGAACTTCATCACGGAGCTCTGGTTCAGAATCTGTCCTGAGGGAAGGTTGAATCTGAAACCGGAACCGCTGATCATGGTGGTTGAATAATTAAGATCCTCTGTCTCTCTTTCCATGATGTATGAGATTATTTCATTCATCCTGGCAGTCATTTCGGTCTGCTTGTCGGCAAAGCGGGCAAATTCCCTGCCGTATTTGTGCAGAGCCTTGACCGATGAGCGATCAAGAGGTTCAAGATGACCTGAGAGTACGCTGAGTGCCGGCAGTGACTGCTCGAATTCGGTATAGTCGGGCAGTTCACAGCTGCTGTTCAGAAAGGTAAAAGACAGTTTTGCCCTGTATAAAACATAAAAATACTGTTCGCTCATGATCTGTAATAGGCTTTGAAACACGCAGCAGAGATTATAACTGTTGTCAGCATTTGCCGGAAACACCGGAACTTTTCATGTAACCTGAATTATCCTGTATTCTGCAGCTGATCTGTACCTATGGTATCACGATCCTCCGGTTTTAGTGTAATGAGACATTGCGAACGCATCAGAAATTCCTGGACAAAACCTGAAGAACAGCCGTCAGGGTGAATTTATGATGAAGCGCTTAATCCACATTGTTTGAATCCTTTCACATTTATCTCCAAATATCCTATGAGAAATCAGAACCGTATTGTAAATTCAGTCTGGGTTTGTGCCGGCGTTCCGATCTGAGTCGAATGTTCTGGAAACTGTTGCTGGCTGTCTGAATTCTGCTTTACTGCATGTGAATATGTGGAGTATTTATGAAAAATAAAATTCTGTTTCTTTTTCTTTCCTTTCTGCTGTCAGCCGGATGTGCATCGGCAAATGATACCGGAGTTTCAGTTGTTGAAGTAGACGGCAGAACCTGGATTGTGTATGAAAATTTCAGCCTTGCTGCAAACAGTTCTGACAGTCTGGAATCCGTATCCGGAAAAACGCCTTCGTTTCTCGGAACCCATGACGGAGCGGCAGTATTTGCCTCTTCAGAACAGAATTCTCAGAGAACTGATAACGTCATCGGTTTTGTCAATGACGGAGAGAACACCTTTATGCTGGGAAAAAATATAACCTTCAGATGTAAAAAGAGTGTTCCTCAGTGTGTACCTTCCGGTATTGAAGCAGAAGAGCTTGCCGGAGGCATTTATTCAGTAAAGGCAAACTCTCTGTCAGAATGGAAATCAGTGCTGTCTGCCATTTCATCCTCTCCTGATATTCTCAGGTATGAGATCATAAAAGATTTCGGTGTTAAAAATGAACTGGACTGACAGAAGGAGGTGGATCATGAAATTTAATTGTACGTTGCTGGCTTTTGTTGTTTTTTCTGCTGTTTCTCTTGCCGGATGCGGAGGCGGCGGTTCACACCATGCGGATAACAATGATGATCCTGTGAATCCTCAGCCGCCGGTTAATCCTGATCCTGTTATTATTGATGACGGATTTGAGGAAGGTCAGAATGTCAGCGAACTTCTGGGAGATTTGAATATTGATCTTCCGACTGCGGAGGAGGATTTTGTAGATCTCGTTATTCCTTACTCTCAGGAAGCCGGTTTTTCCATTGTCGGAGTGAGGTATGGTGAAATTGAGGATAATCATGACGGAACCTTCAGATACAGTCTGCCTTTAAACAGACTTGACACTGCCTGGAATGATTACAGGGATGTAATTAAATTCAGGATTGTGGATGAGGAATATTATGTTTCATTCCCTCTTGTCCGGGATCCGATGTTCTATGAGCAGTGGCATCTTCGCAATGTAGAGCAGAGCGGATTTCTGCTGGGTAAATACATTCATGATTTATCAGCAGGAAGAGATCTGAACGTAATTCCGGTTTGGCGGCAGGGAGTTACCGGCAAAAATATAAGGGTGGCTGTTATTGATGACGGTTTTGATCCTGCTCATGAGGATTTGAATGCCAATATTGATTTTGACAGAAGCTACTATTATCAGAAGGACATGGCTGATCCTACCAATCTTTCCAAATCTCATGCTACGGCGGTTTCCGGTATTATTGCCTCGGTGGCAAAGAACGATACCGGAGTGAGGGGAGTTGCGTTTGATTCAAAACTCATGGCGCTGGCTGGTATTGACGATCAGAGTGAGCTTGCGTATTTGTCCGGTTATGTGCGATATGCGGATCTGGTAAATGAAAGTTTCAGCAGATCAATTCCTGTACTCAGCTACACAATGACTGATTACATTGATGCTATCTATGAAAGAGACATTCCTGTCATAAAGTCTCAGGGTAATGAATTCGAAAAAGCCTATAATACAGCAAGTTCGTGTCAGAGACTTGGGATCAACTGCTTTTTCAAGCAGGGTGACTATCATTTTGTTGCTCCGGGTGTGATAGCTGTGGCTGCAGTTACCGGAGATGGATCCCGTACATCTTATTCTACGGGCGGATCAAATATCTGGATATCAGCATTTGGCGGTACGCAAAATCGTGTAATTACGACTGATCCGACTTCCTGTGAGCATCAGCTGGCCAAAGATACGGACGGGAACGAGTTTGATTATGCCAGAGGTATTTATGCAAATATCAACGGAGAGTGCAATTATAACGCCTCAATGTCCGGAACCTCTGCAGCGGCTCCTATGATTTCGGGAGTTGTGTCATTGATGAAGAGCGCTGTTTCAGGTCTGACAGTTGAGCAGATTAAATATGCTCTTGCAAAGACAGCAATCAATGATCTTAAAGACAGCCATATGGTGGATGGTCAGGTAAAGGATTCAGGTCATGGAAACCTTGTTGTACATAAGGGCTGGACACAGACGGAATCAAATCTTCGTTTCAGCTCCGTCTTCGGCTTTGGCAGGGTGGATGCGGCGGCAGCTGTAGATCTTGTCAAGAACTGCAGCAGCGATGCCGACTGCAGAAGAAGAGGCGAGAAACCGGAAACCATAAGAGCTTCAACATTTTATTGTGCGGATGAGACAGGCGGTTCAAACAGCTACAACTCGTATAAGTGTACGCTTGGAGATTTCGTTGATGAAGACGGCAATCCTTTCACCCGGACTGCCCAGATAGAACATGCAGTACTGCACGTAAATACAGCTCCGTTTAAAACAACGGCAACCAACAAGAGCGCAACAATTGCCTTGACTCAGTTTGAGCTTGTCAAGGATGACCATGCTTCCGCCGTCAGCATTCCAAAGCAGATGCATGAAACCATTTCAGCTGATTATTCCGGGATGATGCTTATGGCGAACAATATTTTCTATCTTGCTCCGTTCAATAACTCAACGTTCACGCTTTACATAAGGACTCCGGCTGATCTGCATTCTGATCTGAGCGCAGAAGATCCGTTGACACCGGAACTTGAGCTCCGGGTTTATCCGAGATGAGATTTGAGGTTTTTGCAGACTAACTATTGAGACCATAAGTTTGCCCAGTTTCTCCTTATATCCCAATATGGTTAAAGCAGGGGGACTTTACGGTGAAATCTGGTAAGGTCTTCATGGTGTAATACAGAACGTCCCTGGATGTCGCCTGCACGATGTTTCAGTAAACTTTTGTCCGCAGGATTCGGGGACAAACTCTCAAAGAATGAAGTTATTACAATACGCAACAACTCAAATTACCCGCAATACACGCATTCCGAACCGGCAAAGATCATGGCATAGGCTTTGACCGGTTTGTCCCTGAACTCCAGGGCTGTCTTATACATCCGCACCTGTTCTGTTGCTTCATTTTTCAGATTTTCAATCTTTGATTCGGTGGCATCTTTTTTAGCAACATACTTTAGTTCGATAATGTAGATGCATTCGTCTTCAGTCCCGTCATTCACTGTAATTACCAGATCTGCATACTTTTCTCCTTTGCCGGCAATCCAAAGGGATTTCTGCATTTCAGCAAAAACACCGAACATGGAGTCAAGTTTGGCGTGAAGCACCAGATTCAGAGCCATTTCACTCATGTGTGAAAGAACCTGATTTGTGAAGATGGTGCTTAAAAACTCTGTACAAGAATTTGCAAATGATGAAATATCGTCATTGACTTCCAGCAGAGAGGATATATCAAGCACCCCGTCCTTAAACAGACTGCTGGTCTTTAACCGTATATCCACGGTGCATTGAGCAAACAGCTTTGACATGAAGAGGTTTGGAATTTTCAGTGACAGTTTGCTGCTGTCTGACAGCTTCGGATCAACAGTGAGATACCCGAGGTAATACAGCATGGACAGCAGCTGAGTTTCGCTGTACTTGTCTGATTTGTTTAAATTGATGTTTTCAGCAAGACTTTTAACACTAAAAGGTCGACCGGCTAAATAGGTATCAATAATTTTGTCAGACAGTCCTCTTTCGGCAATGTCAAAAAGCTGTTTAAGTTTGGATCCGTCGTGGTCTGAAGCAGGATCCAGATAATCTTCAGGAGCAAGAAATTCATGTTCCTTCCGCATTTTATTTAGATAGTACAGACACATGGAGGAATTGTACAGCGTGTTTTCTGCATGTCTGCTGAAACAGAAACCATCATACACAGGTTTCATTCTGGCTATTATTTCATCTGCACTTACGCCAAGCTTTTTAAGCTCAACGAGCTGCGGAATGAGCTTTTTAAGTTCTTTTTCAGTAAAGCCGGCATATTCATTAAAGCATTCATCCGAAGTTACATTCAGTGAAATATTGAATCCGGAGGTAAGAGAATCGAGAGATACTGATGACACTCCTGTGATGAAAGTTTTGGCAACACATGTTTCAGTACCTTCTTTAACGGCTGCATAAAAATCCTTCAGAAATCCGCCGGTACTGGTGATTGTTTTGAAGAATTCCAAATCCTGGCAGAGAATGCTGTTGGCAAAATTGTCATATTCGTCAATCATCAGGTAAAGTGACTTCTGAGATGGATACAGTGTATAGGCATCAAAAAATGACTTTATAAAACCTGAAGGTGTTTTCTTTTCACTTTCAGAAGGTTCGAAAATAAAATCGGCATAGCGTTTTTTAAAATCTGTTATTCCTCTTTTAATGGCAATTATAAAACTGTCAATTAATGTATCTCTGTCATCTCCGGATACTCCGGAGAAGTTGAAGTTTATTACATGAAACGAATTATGACTGTCCAGATGCTCATCGTATATGCTGGTTCCGGAAAACAGTTCTTCATATCTGTCTGCATATGATATGTCGTAGAAGCACCTGAGCATCTGGACAAAGGTACTCTTCCCAAATCTCCTCGGACGCAGAAGTACGGGATATCTGGTCATGCTGATGTCATCCAGGGACTTGATTATGCCGCTTTTATCTGCATAAGCTCTTCTGAGCTGGCGGAACAGTTCATACTTAACTTCGCCGTATGGAGAATTTAACAGTGTAATTTCACTTTCTGACATAACGAATCCTTGGTTCAAAATCCCGTCAGGCTTCTTAGTGCTTTCCTGGCAGGCTGCGTGTATATAATTTACTGCTATCTCATGTCGGATGTATGTGATTTATATACTCTCTTCGTTCCGATGTTAAACAGATTCAACTTAAATATCAACTTTAGGTTGGACTGCTGTGATAGGAACACGAGATTTATTTTGTCATCTTCCCTTAAATGTCAACGCAAACGTAGACGTAAACGTCAAAATGGTTGGGCCGGTATCGGCATAATGCTCCGGCGTAATAATTTAAGGCTTTTTAATAACGGCGCCGGCATTGCCTGCCTGTTAAAGCAGATGACTGTGAACCTTTTTTCACTGTTCTCTACGTCCTTGCTGGATCAGTTGTTCTTTTGCTGACAGCAGATCAGATTACGCTTTTTGTGTCATGCCAGGCGGCGTCTTATTCAGCACCGCCTGGCATGGTCAGGATATATGTTTGTTTCTTTCTTACTTACAGAATTTCAACGCCTAACAGCTTAAAATCTTCCGCAATTTTTGCTTCCAGTTCAGTTATCTCCTTTTTATCCTGATCAAGCAGTTTTTTTATCTCATCAAGATCTATAACTTCCTCTTCATCTGAAGTGTCTATATAGCGGGGAATGTTTAAGTTGTAGTCGTTTTCCCTTATTTCTTCTATTGATGCAAGATGGGCATATTTCGGCACGTCCTTTCTTTCATGATAAACCCTGATGATTTTTTCAATATTTTCATCAGTTAATCTGTTCTGATTCTTGCCCTTTTCAAATTCGCGGGAAGCGTCAATGAAAAGAATATCCTTTGACGGACGTTTTTTCTTTAAAACCATTACGATAGTAGGAATACCGGCTCCGTAAAAGAGATTGGAAGGCAGACCGATAACTGCATATATACGGTTTCCGGCGGGGTGCTCAATCAGGTTCTTTCTGATTTCACCTTCTGCGGCACCGCGGAATAAAACTCCATGCGGGAGTACAATGGCCATGGTGCCGTCTTCGTTCAGATGATATAGACTGTGAAGAACAAACGCATAGTCAGCCTTCGTTTTTGGAGCCAGCTTTCCATAATCCTTAAATCTTGCATCCTTCAGTTTTGACTCGCTGTTGTCCCAGTGTGCTGAGTAAGGCGGATTGGCAACAACCGCATCAAATGATCTTGGATGATCCTTTCCGGTGGCATCCGGTCCGTCAGGCCAGTCTGTTTCAAGAGTATCGGCATTGGATAAGCACATATTCTGGAACGATACGCCATGCATCATTAAGTTCATTCGAGCTAAGTTGTATGTTGTGGTATTAAGTTCCTGACCATAAAATTTAACGGCTCCGGTTCTGTTTCCGTCAGGCACTTCATTTCGAACAGTTAAAAGCAGTGAGCCGGATCCGCAGGTCGGATCATATACGCTGAATGCATTGTCAGATTCCGCAAGATTTTCCGTAACTACTTTGGCTAAAATTCTGGAGACCTCATGCGGGGTATAGAACTCTCCGCCTTTTTTACCTGCCGAAGCGGCAAACTGTCCGATTAAATATTCATAGATTTCGCCTAGAATATCTTTTCCGTCATCTGACTTATAGTTTACGCCGTCCACCAGCTTGACAATACGGTTCAAAGATTTGGCTCTGTCATTTGTTGTAGAGCCGAGTCTGGAATCACCAAGATTTACATCATTGAATACTTCCCTGAAATTTTTTGTTGCCTCTTTATTTAACTTCGCCTGTTCGTTGAAATTCGTAAATATGGTCTGGTAATCACTTGGTTTAACCAGGCTGTCTGCAATTTTGGAGACAAGGGATGCCCATGTATCGTCCGGTGCAATAGCATATCCCAGTGCTGCTGAAATGTCTTCGATGTAATCGTTTAAATCAGGACCGCAGGCCTGTTCCTTATAGGCATCGTTTACTGTTTGGCCATCTTTAACATCAATTATGTTATTAGAAATTAAGTACTGCTCCTGGCGTTCCGAAAGGTATTTGTAAAACATAAATGCCAGAATATAATTCTTATACTCGGAAGCATCCATATTTCCGCGCAATTCATTTGCCATTGCCCATAATTGTGAAGAGATTGAATTGAAATTACTCATTTTTTATATTCCTTATGTCAGACAAACATTTGCTGTAGAAAACCTTTCTTTAGCTGTTTGAGATGATCTAACTTACGCTGATGAAGGGTAATAAGGTTATCGATGCTATCGAGAAAATCCCTTATTCTTTGTTGTTCTTCAAGACCGGGAAAATATATTTCGAAATTTTTAAAGTTTGCAAGCACGATACGAGGAACTCCTGTTCCTGTTGTATTCTCGTTAATAACCTTTTGTTTGAAATCATCTATTTTAAAGTATTGAGCCAGATAACCTCCATCAATATACTTGCTAAATGGCTTCAATATAGCAATCGAAGATAGAATAACAAACTCTTGATTTTGTTTAATAACAAAGGCATATTTCAATATTGAACCATCTTTTGCAACGAGCACGTCTCCTATTTCTGGCTTGCATCCTTGATTAACTAAAACGTCATAGTCATCCTTAGATATTTTTTTGCAAGAAGATAAGTTAAAACCATTTTCTGTCATATCTTTTACTGATGGCATAGGGTATCCCTTATCTACTTCGGCAGGACTAAAATGTGAACCATCTGTTATCCTTTTGCATATTTCTGATAACTTACGTTGTTCCCAAGCATCGCTAAATCCAGGAAATCTGATCTCTGGGAATTTTTCATCATTTTTAGGGAACATTTTATTCAGAAAGGATTTTTTTAATTCTTTTGTATGCTCTAACTTACGCTGATGAAGGGTAATAAGATCATCGATGCTATTGAAGAACTCAGCAATCTTGTGTTGTTCTTTCTCTGAATGAGGAACAATAAACTCTGTGTTTGACACAAGTTTCCAATCTGCACGAGGCATTTTAGAACCAGATGATTGATTGGCAACAGCATCAAAATGATCCGTTTGAAGTAGGCGGTAAAGGAAACTTTTATCCATATTAGAAGGCCTTAGAACCCACCAATCACCAACTGCAACCCCGGCGAAATCAGGATTTAACCAATTGTGCAGATAAGGACGAAGTTTGCCATAAAGAACCTGACTTCCATTAAAATAAATACCTGTTTTTAGTATTTCTTTTTGTCTAATATCTTTGTTAAGTCGTCCCTCTTCAGCAATAACATCTTCATACTCTACGCTTGGACAATCTAAAGATGACATCTTAAGAGTAGACTCTCTTTGTGCAAAATCTATAAACTTACGCTGTTCCCAGGCATCAGTAAATCCAGGAAATCTTAATTTCGGAACTCTTTTTTCATTATCCATTAACTATTCCTTCTTGAATTCTGTTTTTCATCCCTGTTACCTTTCTGCCATCTGGTCAGCAAGCTTATAGATGGCATCTCTCAGACTGATGCGATATTTAATCTTTGACAGCTTCTGAATATTTTCATCCAGTGCCATCACGCTGTATTCCATGCCTGCTTTTTTCAGAATTTCGCTGAGAATTCCTGCGTCATCCAGATCCTGCCTGCCGTAATGATGCTGACTTAACAGCTGACGCATTCCGGCACTCGTGATTATATCCGTAATTCCCCATTTACCTCTGAATTCCAGAAGTACTCTGTCTACGCTGACATTATTGGCCTGATTAATGACATTCTCACAGTTCTCCAGATTTGCCGGATAGGTAAAGTCAGAGTCATTGGATGGATAGTATCCGTTTCGGATAGCATCTGTTGCATTCATAACTTTGGCTGCATAAATGCGATCGTCCATACCTCTGGCAAACTGAAAAATTTTGTCCGTAACATCATCAGCCTCTTTTTCCCTGCCTTCGTGAACGGCATTTAACAGCCTGTTAATCAGTTCTGTCAGATAGTCATAATCAATTTTTATATCCTTAATGTGAGTCATTTTCAGATCTATCTGGTAAACCGGAATATCGTTTTTATCAGAAAGATATGATTTCAGCTCGTTTGTGAGAACGGTGGTCAGCATTTTTTCCTGTTCCGGAGTCATTCCGACTTTTCTGATTAAATCGTCCGGCTTGTTGTAATCATAACCTTCTTCACCGTTTTTCTTAGTTTCATAGTCATACTGCTTAAGTTTGGCCATGCCGGCGTTATAATTCCGCAGCAGGGAAAGCATATAATCCTTCTGCTTTTCCGATGGCGGGAGCTGTTTAAACTCATCAGTCAGCTCTGACAGTGTCTTTACAACAGTGCGAACTTCTCCCAGCACTGTATCAAAATCAGGCGCTGTTATTCCGTCTTTGACATTCTGCCTGCTTCTTTCCTCGTCGGATAGATTTGAGGAATTTTTATTTGCATATATTGCAAGAGCTTCATTCATTAGTCTTTCATTATGTGCGGGCCAGCGGTAGTTGACTATGCGTCCCCATGGCTTTTCCTGCATATCGGAAACCCTGTTCGTTCTTGAATATGCCTGAATAAGTCCTGCTCCCTTCAGGGTTCTGTCCACATACAGCGTATTTAATTCAGGAGCGTCAAACCCGGTGAGCAGCTGATCGACAACAATAACCAGATCCAGGAAAACGCCGTCGTTTGCGGTTCTGTTCAGTCTGGAAATAACATCCTGCGTATAACTGGATGCATCAGCCATGCTGAACGCAGTATGAAACTCTCTGTTATATTCTTCTATTGCTCTGAAAAGACCTTTATTTGTGATCAGCATATTGTCATCGTTCGAGCTGCTGGCACTGAAGGTCACCGCCACTCTGAGCGTCGGCAGTCCCTGCGCCTGACGTTCCTTATTCACTCTCCGGAATTCGTCATAGTACATCATTGCCATCGGTGTGCTTGCCCTGTTTCCGCCGACATGTGTAGTCAGCAGGGCATTGTACTTCCCTTCGTTTGACCGGTTTATCCAGTTTTCAAAAATATCCTGCACCACCAGCTTAACGTGATCCGGATTTTCATCGTAGAAAGTCGGTCCGATGGCATCATCCATGTCTTCAGCTGACAAATTGTCGATGTATTCCTCAATTTTTTCCGCCGTCCAGTCAGGATGCTTCTCTCTGTAAAAGGCGGGAAGATAATTTTTCTTCATCTCCTCTTCGGGAATGGTGGTTTCAAAATCGACTTTGAATCCCAGTACGTTTCTGTCAGCAATAGCCTCGCGGATCGTATAGGCATGGAGCAGCTTTCCGAAAATATCCTCCGTTCTGAGTTCTGATGTCGTGTCGTCAAACATCGGTGTTCCCGTATACCCGACCCATGCGGCATGCTTGAATGACTTCTGGATTTTTTCAAATGATTCGCCGCCGGTTGATCTGTGCGCCTCGTCAACGATGAATACTATGTTTTTGTCCGGATCCTTAAAGGTTTTTCTTTTAACAAGAGTATCGAGTTTCTGGACTGATGTTACGATAATGCCGCCGGATTTGGATTTTAATTTCGTGTTCAGATCTTTCGTGTTGTTTGTATTCTGGACAACTCCGTCCTTTTCATCGCCCGCATCAGGATCATAGGCTCTGTATTTTTCGTTTGTCTGTTTTGTCAGATGGATCCGATCTACAACAAACACTACCTTGTCAACTTTGGGCATGCGGCTTGCCAGCCACGCCGTCTTGAATGATGTGATGGTTTTACCGGATCCGGTGGTATGCCATATGTAGCCGGTTTTATTAATTCCCGAATCAAAATCTGTTTTTTTCAGACCTTCTATAACATTCTGAGTTGCATATACCTGGTATGGACGCATAACCATCAGAGTCTGCCTGTTCGGAGTTCCGTCAAGGATCATGTAGTTGGTGGACATCTGGTGCGCCATGGGAATCGACAGCATGGAATCGGCAAATTCCTTCCAGTCTCTCACGATACTGTTGTCTTCCTTTCTCTGCCAGTTGAAAGCAAAGTCCTTGTTGAACTTCCCGGAGGTTGTGTTGGCCATATACTTGATGTTGTTCGGAGTCATTGCAACAAGGATCTGAAGCACGGAGAAGATGTCACCGTACTGACCTTCATCTATGTACTGATGCATCTGATTCAGTGATTCATTAACATCGTGAGAATCGGTTTTCTCCTCAATCTGAATAACCGGCAGTCCGTTTATCAGAAGGGTGGTGTCAAATCTCCGGTTCATTTTTCCGTGGATAACCGCCGGACGCTCAATCTGATTTACAATCTGATAAACGGTATCTCCTGCTCCAATCTGCTTCTGATCAAACACAGTAAGGTAGACATGTCTGCCGTCGTCCAGATCGATTTCAATCTGGGTTACACCGTTCAATCCATATAAAAAACGTCCGGCGTCATACGGCGTATGCAGATCACAGATGATTTTTTTTATCTGATTAAACTCTACAACGCTGAGCGGGTGATCCAGCACATTCTGATTATGCTGTTCAAGAATTTTTTTGAAATTCTCCCAGAGCTGATCTGTGGTTTTAATTGAGGACTCATATTTCCACAGCTTTGTCCTGATGACTCTGTCTCCGGATCCGCATGCCATGAATTCCGGAATTCCTTCAAGACATTCGGGGCTTATAACAGTTCCTGTCGTTAAATACTGGATCAGTTCAGTTTCAAATTCATTTTCGGTCATGGCAATCTTAACCTCCTGAGTTTTTCAACAGTAATAATTTTTTCAGTGTCAGCCGCTCTTGTTTTAAGAGCATGCAGGGTTAACTGTTCAAAGTAAAGCCTGCCTATCAGGATCTGCTTTTCTAAGGAATGAAGCTCCGGCAGTTCAATCTCTCTTAACTGTCTGATCGTATGCTTTAAAACAGCAGATCCCTGTAATCCCTGAGTCAGCTGTTTTCTTACATGGTCATTTTCGTTTAGGAGAAATACCAGATATTTGCCGTCTATTTCTTTATGCGGTTCAAGTCTTACGTAGTTCTGAGTGTATAAATATCCGCTGTGTGTAGATTTTACGACTGCCGTTCTTCCGGAAATAAGACTGAACAGTATATCGCCGTCGTTTACAGTATTTACTGCGTCGGATGTGCGGATGGTTTTGGCATTCTCTCTGTTCAGTTCTACGCCTGCCAGATCATTTTCAAGTTCCTGCTGTCCGTAGAAATAATATAAATGAGCATTGCCGTCGGTGGATTCCTGAATTCTGAATTGTGGCGTTCCCGGCAGCAGATTTGCCAAATTCTGAAGAGCTTTCATTTTGTGCCTTTTAAAAACTACGATATCTTATGTATCGGATGTTACTTAAAAGCTTTGAATAGTTCAAGATAAATTTGTGATTTTTTTAAATTACAGATCACAAATTACTGATTTGTTTGAAATGCAGATCTGCTGGGAAGATGACACAGCAGAAATTATCTGGCAGATCTGAATGTGGCGGGGCATAAGATCTGGATCAGGATAACATGATCAGTCTCACGGCTGACAGATTCAGGAGAATCCTCATTTGCGGAAACAGGATCTGTCATATCTACAAAAAAATATTTTTACTCCGGAATGTTGTGAATGTACATCTCACAAAAATCACAGGAAAAAATAGCAAGAATTTAACCTTCTTTCAGATATTATAATTCCTGTCAGAACAGTTTAAAATTATGGTTGCAAAACGTCTACCCCTGACCAAATTAGATGACAGGTGGGAACTTCAGTCTGACAGTCAAGAAGTAGTTGTAACAGGCAGGAAAGAAATTAGAAGTAAAAAAAGCCAGCGATCTCGCGACGCGGCAGCCTGATAATCTGAAGCAGAGTTTATCAGATTTACTGTTGCTCAGTGCAGTGCTTTCCAGTCTGTCAGTTTGTCACAGTTTTGCTAAACAGTTTTCCTCTTATATGGCATCCGTACCAAAAGTACTGAGCTGTAACTGTGTGGTGATGGAGACCGATGCTACACGAGGCAAAAAAAAGAAAGGAAAGGGGTGTTTCAGATGAAAATTCAAGGCGATCCGAATTAATTTTACTAGGTGATCCGTTTTTTAATTCCAACCGAAACAAAAAAAGAGATTTTTCAATGGTTTAAGACCTTAATACACTAAACTTAAAAAGGAGGTCATATACCCCTTTGTTTATGATCAGAGAATCTCACATGCTGAAACCAGTGTAACTGAAAGGGAAGGCATCACAAAGGTCCGTTAAAATCAAATTTTGTTGCTATCATTCTATCTTTATCGTCGAATTTGACTATCAGATGATTGCAATAGATATCTGTCTGTCCTTCAGCTACCAGTTTGTCAGTCTTTTCCTTCATAATTTTTCGGGTTTCTTCCCTGCTCATTCCCTGTTGTAGTTTCCAATGCTGCTCAGTTATAAGAGAAATTTCTTTAATCAATATGTCAGCTTCATCCCAGTAATGCTCTCTTGCTACCAAGAAAGCAGGACCATGATCCCTGCTCCATGTGACACTGATATTCAGTTCATTACACTGATAAGAGGTTGTATCATCAGATTTAAAAATCTTCCTGTCAAAAATCTTGAAGAATTCCTTTCTGGTTATTGGATAAATTATCTTTCCTTTGTACCAGACTTCATAGATCTCTTTTTCAAACCCTAAAAATTCAACTGCTTCAAGAAGTCCGTTCCTATCGTAATCCAGACGAATACTGTGTTCATCATAAAAATCTGTACTTCCTTTAAACCATGGTGTGTAAACAGCGTCGCCCATTGCCTTTCTAGTTTCTTCCCTTGTCATATTGAAAACCAAATCGCCAATTGATTTATTCGGTATCCATTCAAACATTTTCATTTATTTTAAACTGATCCCATAAAGCGAGTAGAAAGTCTGACAGGTTGAACGGCTGTCAGAGCTTCCTACCAGAACAGATAAGGGAGCGGTTATGAGTTACAAATGGACAAAAGAGCAGATTGCCAGTTTAAGC
>JAEEGG010009757.1_pt1 | contig 21413 bp, 15 predicted proteins | sample 9134161 | NCBI WGS metagenome assembly JAEEGG01 (sample SAMN16246543, study PRJNA631951) | gut metagenome | biome: gut microbiome; feature: rumen; material: CR-attached | host: Bos | place: Iran: Karaj | collected 2018-10
AAAGACGTCAGGCGACACTGGATACCAGATATTCATTCTGGGAGTCATTCATCAGCTATGCCTTTGAGAATCCGGAATTTGCGGCGCATTTCAAGAAGAAAAAGCCGACTCAGGGAAGATGGATAACCTTCGGTGTGGATGCTACCGGCTGCCATATCGGAGTGGTTTTAAATTTGCGCAGAAACGAACTCCGGGTGGAGCTTTTTATCCGGGATGACCGGAAGCTGTATTTTACGCTGGCCAGTCAGAAAGGGGCTATCGAAGCCGAAGCCGGGCTGAAATGTGAGTGGCGGGATGTGGGCGGAAAAAACAGCAGCGTTCGTATCGAAAATCACAGCTTCACGCTTACCAGCGAGGGGGAACGCCATAAGCAGTTTGACTGGCTGATTGACGTCATTCTCAGAATGAGGAATACCTTCGTAAAATACCTGTAAAGCGCATATTGAGGATTCCCTGGCAGCAGTTTTTTGAGGCTGCTGCTGTGATTGCTCTCATGTTGTGAAACGAAATCCCCGGCTTAAAAAGTGATGCCGGTATCCTGCTTGTGTTTCCTTTAGGTTGTGTTTTACAGGGGGAGCTTAGCGGTTTAAACTGCCTTATCAGTAAACACCGGATGAATGGGCACAATAACCGAGAAAAAGGTGCGATCCTCATCCGTTAAAAATGTTGGCAGGGGAGAGCCGTTGGCTTTGATGGCTTCAATTGCCCTCGGTATCCCGGTGTTTCTGCCCTCAGCCATCTGGAGCTCCTTCAGAAAATCCCCGATGCGTCTGTTACGGTATCTCCTGGCGCGCATCTGATAATTGCGGATATCAGCAGCTGAAATTGAACTGTCAGGCCCCGGAACGCTGGTAATTTCAATTTTGTCTCGTTCTATGCGTATGGTTACCGGTTCATATTCCTGATAAGAGCGGTGAAAAACGGCATTTGACACGAATTCCTTCAGAGCGGCGTAGCTGTAATTTTTAATTCTGACGGCTTCAGCCTGATCCGGAAGCTTAAAAACCTTCTCGGCAATTACATGGTTTTTTAAGTAACTGAGAGCACTGCGGAGCTGTTCGTCAATAGGGCCGGAAAGTATTCTTTCCTCCATGCCCTGTCCGGTTTCATCAGGAATATCAACAATTTCAATTCTCGTGTACGGGAAAAAACTTTCCGGATTGTCGTTAAAGAACAGGAGACCGGCATTAAGAGGTTTGCAGCATTCCCTGGGGCCGACAATGCGCAAATCTGCCGCGATAGCTTCACAAGTGAGATTGTCTCCGCCATCGGAACTTTCAAGCAAACTGCTTTCAGTATTCTTGAGATAGTTTCTGAGAAGCGGATACTTCAGATCCTTGATTTCCGCCCGGGGATTCATGCGATCATCGAAGGGAATGTTGTGGGATAAGGAAAGAAGCTCATTAACATCCGGCTCCGTTGCCTCAATGGTGCCGGCCATCCTGCGGATGTAATAAACCATTTCGCTGTTCTCTTGAGACGGAGCAGAGGGCTTTTTCGGGCACAGATACGGACGCTCATATCCCCCGGGACACCAGATGAGAAGGATCTGCTTTCCGTCGATGGCTGCCTGCTGGATTTCCGGCAAATACACCGGCTGTAACAGCCCGCAGCAGCGTAAGATATCCTGCTGAATAGCAGCAAGCTGACTCTCCTCAAGTCCGCTTACCGGTCTTACTGCTCTCCCGTTTTCTTCCCGGGCTCCAATCACCAGATACCCGCCGCTTCGGTTATCGATGTCATTGGCAAAGGCGCTGATGGTTTTTAAGGCATCATCAGGATCCCATCTTTCCAGGAACTCGATTCTGTCCCGCACAGCCGCATTCCCGCCTGCATTGCTGCCGTAAGAGCCATTCAATATTTTTTCTATGTTAATCGGAATTGCCATTTTCCTGCCCCGCCAAGACTTTTTACGCCTTATTTCCTGTTAAATCACCACTGACCTGCTATTGACTTACTCTTTAATCTTAGACGTCTCCTGATGGTAAGTCAAAGAATCTCCTGAACCTAGTACTCCGGAAACAGGCGCAGCCTCTGAAATCGGGCTTCCTCTGAAATCAGGATCGTTATGATTGGCCGTCCTGTGATTGTGATGCTGGAAATTCCAAAATTCATCTCCCGTCTGACCGGCAGCTGATCAGCGCGAGCAAGAACAAGCCGCAGATTTGTCGGAAGAAGGGCTCGCGTTCGTAGTTCCCACGGCCATATTTCTGACAGACTTTCTCTCTCAAACCTTCCACCCTGTCAACCCTTGAACCCCGTCAAACCTTCTGCCCTGACAAACTTTTCATCCTGATAAACTTGCCAGCCCGGCAAACAGAGCCTAACAGCTTCCGGATTTGATCCCCGCAGGATTACTGTCCTCCCGTTCAGGATACCGGCATGATGTTGGTGTAAAATTAGACCGTTGCACCGTCTTTTTAGGGGAGCACGGGAGCTTCGCAGGGTAATGCCTTGCTCGCAGCGGGGATGCGTTATTCACTGTGCCCGGGGAGGCCGCATCCGGGCCAGAAAAAAAATAAAGTCAAAACCCAAGCTCCAGGAAAAATAATCCCCCGGTAAAACCCGACCCCTGAACCCAAACCTAAAGACAGCAAGACCGGCGGCGCAAAAATCTGTCGGCCAGTGCCGCAAAAATCAGATTACCGGCGCCGCAACAATAAGATGACCGCCCCAGCCGGTGCCAAACAGACAAGACGGGAGCATGACTTTACGAGGAGCAAAAGAAATGACAGAAGAGATGACAGAGAAGATGACAGAGAAGATTACAGATTACGGTGCTCTTTGCTATGACAATGACGCGGAATTAACCTACAGCTATAAGGGGATCACCTACAAGCTTACCTCCTACCCCTACGAGCCCTGCATGTATCTCAAAAGGGATGACTCCCTCATCTGCGTCCTTCATAATGCCTTTACCACGTATTACATTGCAGAGACATTCTCGGCCGGCAAAAAGGCGCAGATCTACAGGTGGGAGTACGACGAGAAGGAGTTCTGTCAGATACTGGCTACGGTTCTTGAGAGCGGCCGCAGCGATCTTGATTTCACCTACGCCGCAAAGCTCTGGCAGGAGGGCGTTTCCGGCAAGAGTCCTTCCGGCGCCAAGACCAAGCCCCGATCTCTCGCTTCCCGTGTCCCCGGCAAAAAAAACGCCGTCCCAAAGTAACAGGACTTTCCCATGCCCGAGCAGACATTTAAAAAACACTATCAGAATATTCTGGATTATCCGGGCTTCCGGAAGGACGGCCGGGGAGCTGCTCCCTTTCTTCCCATGAGCCGGAAGGAAATGACGGCTCTCGGCTGGGACTTTTGCGACATTATTCTGGTTTCCGGGGATGCCTATGTGGATCACCCCAGCTTCTGCACGGCCATTATCGGAAGGTACCTTGAGGCCTTCGGTTTTCGGGTGGGGGTAATCGCCCAGCCGGACTGGAAGAGCCGGGATGCCTTTATGATCCTAGGCCGGCCCCGGCTGTTTTTCGGGGTAACCGCCGGCAATATGGATTCCATGATCAACCATTACACCGCAGAACGCCGCATCAGAAGCGACGATGCCTATACCCCGGGCAATGCGGCCGGCAAAAGACCGGATCGGGCCACGGTAGTCTACACCCAGAGAATCAAGGAGGCCTATAAGGGCATTCCGGTGGTGCTGGGCGGCATCGAGGCCTCTCTCCGGCGCTTCGCCCATTATGACTACTGGTCGGATACGGTAAAGAATTCCGTGCTGCCGGATTCCAAAGCGGATATTCTGGTGTACGGGAACGGCGAACGCCCCATTATCGAAATTGCCTGGCGATTGTCTCAGGGAGAGGACATCAAAAGTCTTACGGATATCCGGGGCACTGCCGTGATGCTGGGGGATCTCCCCCCGGGCTTCACCGGCATCGATGCCCGGAAGCCCGAGGCCGGAATCCCCATCCCGCCCCGGAAAAACCCTTACTGCGACCTATGCTCCCGGAACGACAGGGCTCAGGCGGCTCCGGAGCAGTCCCAGCCCGCATCCCCGACACTATCCCAGAACCCGTTACCGTCCTTATCCCCAGCTTCATTACCGGAGCCGAGCACAGAGCCGGCTCAGTCCCCAGCGGTTTCCGCGCTTTCTGCCGCCGCATCTGAAAACGTATCATCATCTGCGTCACCATCCGTATCATCGTCCGCAGCATCAGCCGCCTCACCTGCTGCCTCCTCAGTTCATGCTCCGGCCCCTGACGCCATCCCGGAGAAGTATGTGCTGATGCCCTCCGCCGAGGAGGTGAAAAAGGATCGGCTCCTTTATGCCCAGGCGGCCCACCTGATGCTGCTGGAGACCAACCCCTACTGCGCCCGCTGTCTTGCTCAGGCTCACGGGAGCCGCTATGTCTGGGTGAATCCGCCTTCCTTCCCTCTGACCACGCCGGAATATGACGCCGTCTATGAGCTTCCCTTCAGAAGAGTGCCCCATCCGGCCTATAAGGGGGAACGCATTCCGGCCTACGACATGATAAAGGAGTCGGTGTCCATTATGCGGGGCTGCTTCGGGGGCTGCAGCTTCTGCTCCATTACCGCCCATGAAGGGAAAATCATTCAGAGCCGTTCCGAGGACTCCGTGGTGCATGAGGTTACCGAGGTTAAGGATAAAACCCCGGGCTTCAAGGGAGTGCTTTCGGATCTGGGCGGCCCCTCCGCCAACATGTACCGGCTGGGCTGCAGCGATCCCCGGGCTCAGGCCTCCTGCCGCAGGCCCTCTTGTCTTTACCCGGAGCCCTGCCGGAAGCTTAATACGGATCATCGCAGCCTTATAGAACTCTATCGCCGCATTCGGAGCCTCCCCTTTATCAGAAGGGTGTTTATCGCTTCAGGGGTGCGCATTGATCTGGCGCTCCGGGATCCGGAGTACATCCGGGAGCTGGTCACCCACCATGTGGGCGGTCTTCTTAAAATCGCCCCCGAGCATACTGAGCCCGAGGTGCTGTCCCGGATGCTGAAGCCGGCCATTTCCGGTTATGACGAATTTAAAAAACTCTTTGACCGCTATTCCGCGGAGGCCGGCAAAAAGCAGTACCTGATCCCGTATTTCATGTCCTCCCACCCCGGTTCGGAACTTAAATCCATGATCCGGCTGGCGCTCTGGCTGAAAAAACGCGGTTTTGAGCTGGATCAGGTGCAGAATTACATTCCCACTCCCATGGCCGGAGCCGCTGCCATGTACTATACCGGCATGAATCCCTACGAAAGGATTAAATCCGGGGATAACAGCGAAGTATTTGTCGCCAAGGGGGATAGCGCCCGGAAGAGACAGAAGGCGATTTTGCGTTATCATGATCCCGCGAACTTTGCCGTAATCAGGGAGGCGCTCCGGGAACTCGGGATGGAATACCTTATCGGCACCGGCCCTGATGCTCTGGTGCCGCCCGCCGGCGCCGGAGACCGAAGCAGCGCCTCCCGTCCCCGCTACGGCTTTGAGCGGGAGGAACGGGGCCGGAGGGAGGACACCGGCAGAAATAACGTCAGAAATAACGACAGAATGAAAAACTCCGGACGCAGCGCCGGGGCAGGTTTCGGCAATAGCCGCGGGAGTACCTCCGGGAACAGCCGCGGGAGTACCTCCGGGAACAGCCGCGGCAATGACCGGAGGACATCCGGCAAAATGCCGCATCCGGACAGCAGAAACGGCGCTTCTGGCAAACACAGAAACAGGGACAAGGACAGATGAAATACATTGACGGCAGAGTGATGCATATCGGGGATACGGTGCTTTTTCAGAAAAAGATGCTGGGCACGGTGCAGGCGGTGCTGGATCTCCGGGAGTTTTCCCCGGTACTGGATCCTTCGGAGTTTTCCGGGATGGAAACGGGGCTTATGGTAGAATTCAATGACGGGAGCGCCCTGTTTTTTGAGGAACTGCCGGAGGATCTTATGCTCCTTAAGAGAAACAGCTCCTATGCCGACGAAGTGCGGGAGGATATCGTTAAGCGGCATGCCGAGGATCCCGTCCTGGCGCCTCTCCCTGATACAGCGGATATTCCGGAGCATCAGCTCTGGTAAACACTGGGGTAATAACTGGAAAAATAAAGAACATGAAAGCTTTTGGAAAAATACTCATAATGATCCTGGCTCTTACGGTAATGGCTGGAGTTCCGGGCTGCAAGAAACACGGCAAAAAGGTTATCGAGGAACCGGAGGACGAAACCCTGCTGGGGGTGGACGCCGATCATGACGGCATCCGGGACAATGTCATGGCTAAAATGAAAAAGGATTTTTACATGATCACCCCGGACGAGTTTAAAGTGCTGGAGCAGAACGCCCGGGTGTTTCAGGAGATCCTGGAGACCAGACCGGAGGATCGCACCGGCGTCCTGCTGGCCCGGGGGCATTTGGACGACGCCTTTAACTGCGGCATAACGGTTTACGGCGAGGAGCTTAATTATGACAACTTTTCGGTCATGCTGACCCAGGTGCGCCAGTGGTACTTTGACAATCCCCTGAGAAAGGCCGCCCATCAGGAGTTTCTCATCAGAAGCCGGGAGTACATATATCAGCCCCTGAATCTGGAAGGAAACAATACCTGCGAGTTCGAGCTTTCCCCGGAAACTCTGAAGCTTATTGAGATCCGAAAGGAGATCAAGAGGAGAAAGGCCGAGAAGGAACAGGCCGAGAAAGCGCAGGCTGAAAAGTAACGACAGACAAAAACAGAAGAGAAAAAATCATGCAATACGAAATACTAAGTCAGGACACCTTTCCCATGCTCAGAGTGTCATTGGATCAGGGAGAGCATATTTGCTGCGAGCGGGGCGCCATGATCACCATGAGTCAGGGCCTTAAGCTGGAGGGCGGGGTCAAGGGCGGTCTTGCCGGCGGTCTTATTCGCTCGTTTCTGACCCATGAATCGTTTTTTACCTCCAGCATCACCGCAGCCAGTTCTTCCGGCTCCGTCTGCCTGGGCTCCGGGGATCACGGCAGCATTCTGGCTCTCGGCGTTACTCCGGAGAAGGGCCTTGTGGCGCAGAAGGGCTCTTACCTCGCCAGCACCCCTGATGTGGAACTCGGCACCAAAATGCAGGGACTTTTTCAGGGGCTGACCTCCCGGCAGGGCTTTTTTCTGATCCACCTTACCGGATCCGGAACCGCTTTTCTCTCGGCTGCCGGCGCCGCCCATCGCTTTGATCTGGAGCCGGGGGAGACCATGGTGGTGGATAACGGCCATCTTCTGGCCTGGGACGAGGATCTGGAATACACCATGCAGAAGGCCGCGGGACTGCTTTCCAGCGTGACCTCCGGGGAAGGGCTGGTATGCAAGTTCACCGGACCGGGAACCCTTTACATTCATACCACGAAGTACAGCGTTGCGCGCAAAAAGAAGGGAAAGACGGGCTGTCTGGGATCAATTTTCGATTTCGCGATCTAGCGATTACCAGGTTCTTTACAGCGCTGCAGCAGTTTTAAACCTTTTCCCAGCTCATACCGGGCTCATCCCGGGTTAAGTTCTTAACCCCCGGTATCCGGCGGTAAAGGCCCGGAAGATCCCGGGCGCTGTTTTTGTCTTATGCTCATAAAAATGCGTTACAGCCGGCAGATATGGAGCATCATCCTTTGAAAACATCTGAAATTTTTGTGTAATAGGTTTCATTCCCGCTGCTTGTCCCCGAAAACTGATGATCTCGATCCTTTTATTGACTTCGGAAAATTGTTCAAATGATGTCTTTTTCCTATAATACGAAAAGGTTTTCGTTTTTAAGGCTGGTTTAGATGAAAATACGAGACTCGGGACAGAAGATTAAAAGAGCTGCCGGAAAGGTTCTTTCCATGCTGAGCATAAAGAACGTTTCCCTTCTGTACCGCATATACATATCCTTTGCCATAATTGTTCTGGGATTTGCCATAAGCTTCGGACTTACGAGTCTTTATCAGATCGATATTAACAGTTCCTTCACCGCCGTGGAGCGGGAAGCCAATCCTATCAGCATCAGTTCTCACAAGCTGCAGATTTCTCTTCTGGCGGCCAATCAGGCTCTTTTTAAAATCATCGGAGCGCAGACCACGGACGAAGTGGACAAGCTGGCAAACGAGCTCAAAGTGGGCCGGGTGCAGCTGGATGCCGATCTGGAATCGCTGGAGGAGCTGGTAGGCAGCAGCACCGTTATTCAGAGTTCCTCTCCGGAAATTCTGGAGCGGGTAAAGGCTCTGCATTCCTTTGTCCGCAAGTATCTTGACGTTACCGAGCCCATTCCGGCCAACAGACGGAAGTTTCTGGAGCACCGGGCCAAAATCAACAAAACCCAGACCGAGACTCAGGGCCTCATTAACCTCATGACCCTGGAAATTGACCGCACTGCGGAGGCCACGGGAGATGACTTCGTCAAGAACATCGTGGTTTACATGAACCCCATCCGCATCGGCATTGAAAATCAGCTTTACGATGCCTTTAAGTTAAGCTCTCCCCAAAAAATAAAAGAAATCTATGACCGGATGCCGGTGCAGTTCGACATGTTCATGGAAAAGGTGACAGAACTGGACGGCGAGGTGCCCGGCACCATTAACAACCTCAAGAACGGCTACCTGGATCCCTTCAAGAGACATATCATGGAGCCCAAGGGCGTGCTGTACCAGACCTATGAGCTGGCTCTGGAGGGGGAAAGCCTGGAGGCGGTCATTGATGAAGGCATCAAGATCATTCAGAGCACCGAAGAGAATCTGATAATCCTCCAGAATAATGCCCGGGATTTCTCCACCAAGGCTTCCCAGAAGGTGCATACCAACATCAATCTCGCCATGTTCACCTTCCTGGTGGGCTTTATCCTCATTATTCTGGTGGTGTTCCTGGTATGCGTCAACCTGGCTGTCAGCATCAAGAAGCCCATGTATCATCTTATCGGGGTGATGGAGTCCGCCGCCAACGGCGATCTCACCGCCGGCTATACCTTTGAGGGCGAGAATGAGTTCGGCCGCATCGGTCAGGGACTTAACAGCCTTATCGGCAAGAACAGAGAGCTTCTTAAAACCCTGTCCGAAATGGTGAAGCAGCTTAATGACACCTCCTCCCGGAACATTATGATTGTGGGGGATGCCAAGGAGGCCATTGACGTGCAGCGCCGCGAGGCCACCATGGTAGCCGCCGCCACCCATGAGCTGGAAAACACCATCCGGATGGTGGAGGATTCCTCCCAGCATACTCTCAACGAGGTTATCAACGCCGGCAAGGTATCTGACGAAGGCCGGAAGATCATGAGTCAGAACATCACCACCACCCATCAGCTGGACAAGAAGCTCAAGGCTACCACCGAGAGCATTACCCGCGTCAATGAAATGGGCAAGCGCATCAGCTCCGTGATTTCCATTATTCGCGGCATTGCCGAACAGACCAATCTCCTGGCTCTTAATGCCGCCATTGAGGCCGCCAGAGCCGGCGAGCAGGGCCGGGGCTTTGCCGTGGTGGCCGATGAGGTGCGGACACTGGCCAACAAGACCAGCGAGTCCACCAAGCAGATCACCGGGGTTATCGAAGAGCTGCAGAAGACCATTGTGCAGGCTGTAAACATGATTGCCACCTGCGATGACGAAATGAACGCTTCTCTGGAGCAGTCTTCCCGGGCCAACAGCGCCATTGAGGAGATTATGGGCTGCATTACCACCATTGATGAAATGAGCACCCAGATTGTGGAATCCACCCACGAGCAGTCTCAGGCCATCACGGAGATCAGCAAGAACATTGTCCGCATCAGCTCTCTTTCTGATGAAAACGCCGGAAACATGGAGGTTATCAAGAAGTCCTGCGATGACCTGGACGGTATTGCCGGAGTGCAGGCCGGCATTGTGAAGCGCTACCGGATTTAGTGTCGGCTTTTATGCGAAAGATCCCGGACTAATCCGGGATTTTTTATATGCCTGGCAGATCTTGCAGGGCAGATCATGCGCCAGGCGACAAGATCCCTGAGATCCGATGCGTCAGAGATTTTTTAGTGCAATTTTTCAGAAAATAACCTTACTAAGGAACAGGATATGACTGAATTACTGACATACCGGAATTTTAAAGTCGGTGTTGAAGACTTTGAGAAGCTGATAACCCAAAAGCTGGTCTATGTTGACAAAACATCTTATCTTGAAGACCTGGTGCAGCGTTCTCAGGTAACGCTGCTCCTGAGACCCCGGAGATTCGGTAAAACTCTTTCCATGAGCATGCTGTCCTGCTTTCTGGAAATGAACTATCAAACCCCGGAGGACAGAAGCCGTCCGGAAAGGCTGTTTAAGGATCTGGCCATCTATAAGAACAAAGCCTTCTGTGATGAATACATGGGCCGCTTCCCGGTTATCAGCATTTCCCTGAAATCCATGCAGGGCTTAAATTTTGCGGGAGCTATGAAGTCTGTGCTGGGATTGCTGGGGCCGCTCTTTAAGAAATATGCTTTTCTTGCTGCCAGCGAAAATCAGGATCCTGCGGTAGCTGCCGCGCTCAGGGAAAAAATTAACATCTGTTACAGTAATTCCTTTGATCTGACAGTGCCGGGCAATATGATTACAGCGGTAGGTATCGCCAAGACCTCTCTGCAGTTTTTAAGCGACATGCTCCGTACCGAGTATGACAAAAAGGCGGTCATTGTCGTTGACGAGTACGACGTTCCCCTGCAGAAAGCCAAGGTAAACGGCTATTACACTGAAATGCTGGACGTAATCAAGGAAATGCTGGGAAACGCACTTAAAACAAACGACAGCAACATGGAAATGGGCTTTGTTACCGGCTGTCTTCGCATCGCTCATCAGAGTATCTTCACAGACATTAATAATTTCGTATGCCTTGGTGCGAACGACAGACAATTTGCCAGGTTTGTCGGACTCACCAGGGACGAAACTGCCGGGCTTCTCAGTCAGTGCGGCATAGAAAAACGCCTTTCCGATGTTTTAGAATGGTATGACGGCTACAGCTTTGCCGGAAACGCCATGCTGTGTCCGTGGAGCGTGCTGAACTTTTTATATGATGCTCTCATTCCGGGAAATGACCCGGCCTCATGTCAGCCGCAGAACTACTGGGCAAATTCCAGCGGTAACGATATCATCGGACTTTGCATGAAGCATCCCCGGGCCAGGGATTTAGAGCGCATTCAGCATCTTTTGGAAGGCAAGTCCGAAGAAATTGTTCTCCGGGAGTTCACCACTTATCCGGCCATTACCTCAAATACCGATTTTGATACCTTTGCCACCCTGATGCTGCATACAGGATATCTTACGGCGGTCAGGGATGCCGTGCCTTCCGCCAGAAACAGAGCGGTGGTCAGAATTCCTAATAATGAGGTACTGGAGTGCTTTTCCGAGAAGACGGAGACGATTTTCAGCGAAAGCAATCCGGAATGGCTGGAAAAGGCCATGACCCTCCGGGATGCTCTGTTAAGCGGAGACACAGAGCAGGCTCAGGACATCATGAATACCATGCTCCGGAGGTTTATCAGCGTGCGGGACACCAGTCATGAGTATTACTACCACATGTTCCTTTCCGGGGTGCTCTCCATGACCTCAGATGAAGACATTGACGTAATTTCCCAGATTGAAAAGGGCGATGGCTATCCGGATATCGTTATTGATAACGAAAGGAACAGAGAAGCGGTAATCCTGGAACTCAAAAAATCTGACGGGAGGAAGTACTCGCAGCTGGAAAAGTGGGCGGAGGATGCCCTGGATCAGATAAGGACGCATAATTACGACAGAGATTTCAGGGATCGGAAATACCGGAAGATTTGCAGCTTCGGCATTTCATTTTTCGGGAAGGAATGCCTGGCTCTTAAAATGCCGGATGACACCGCCTCCTGATAAGGAAAACGCTGTAACCAGAAACCGGCTGTCTGGAAATCTTCGGACATAATCTTTTGTTCAGTTTTGCGGCCGCCTTTGCTAAGATAGGCGGGAATTTTTATGCGGTATCCCACGGGGCAGGTTCCCCTTCATAGATAAAGAGGTGGTTATATGGATAAGCTCAGACTGGCAAAACGGACGCGAAGCTCCGGGGTTATTAATCTTCCCGGTTCCAAAAGCGTGTCAAACCGGGCTCTCCTGCTGGCAGCTCTGGCCTCCGGCACTACCAGAATCACCAATCTCCTCCGGAGCGATGATACCGAGAGAATGCTGGAATCTCTCCGGGCTCTGGGGGTGCAGACAGAAATTCAGGATAAAGCCACGGAATGCCTGGTAACCGGCCTTAGCAGCACCTTTAAGGCAGCTTCCCCGCTTAAGCTTTTTCTGGGCAATGCCGGCACGGCCATGAGACCTCTCGTGGCTGTGCTGGCTGCCTCCGAGGGAGAATTTGAAATGACCGGAGAGCCCCGGATGGAGGAGCGTCCCTTGGGGCCGCTTCTCACGGCTCTGCGCTCAGCCGGGGGGGATATCGCCTGCCTTAAAAATGAAGGCTATCCGCCGCTTCGGATCCGGGGGCGGAAGCTTTCCGGCGGCGTTCTGGAAATTGACGGCACGGTTTCCAGCCAGTTTATTACCGCAGTGCTTATGGCCGCTCCTTTGATGGAGCAGGCGGTAACCCTTAAAATCAGAGGGAACCTGATTTCCAAGCCTTACATTGACATTACCGTGGATCTCATGGAGAAATTCGGCGTCCAGGTGGAAAACCGCTCCTATCAGGAATTTCATATTCCCGCCGGGCAGCATTACGTTTCCCCCGGAGAGTTTCTGGTGGAGGGGGATGCCTCGGGGGCTTCGTATTTTCTGGCGATGGGTGCCATTGCGGGCTCCGTGCGGGTTACCGGCGTCGGCAGGGGATCGGTGCAGGGCGATGTGGCCTTTACCAGAGTGCTGGAGGCCATGGGAGCAAAGGTTACCATGGGGGAGGGCTATATCGAGTGCTCGCAGGCCCCGCTTCACGGCATTGATATGGACATGAACGATATCCCCGATGCCGCCATGACCGCGGTGCCGCTGGCGCTTTATGCCGATTCCCCCACGGTGATCCGCAATGTGGGATCCTGGCGGGTCAAGGAAACCGACCGGCTGACGGCCATGGAAAACGAGCTTAAGAAGCTGGGGATAAAATGCGAAACCGGCCCGGACTGGATCCGCATCTGTCCCGGCCCCGTAGTTTCCGGCGCGGCCATTGACACCTACAACGATCACCGCATGGCTATGTGCTTTTCACTGGTGTCATTTTTGACGGACGTGGTGATTAATGATCCCCGGTGCGTGGCAAAAACCTTCCCGGATTATTTTGAAAGGTTTGCCGAGATCGCAAGCTAGCGCCAGTACCGCCCCGGGGAACCCAGCTTTAGGTTCCGGACATGGAAAGCAGCCATTAATTAAAAAGCCCCTCCGGAGATTTCCGGAGGGGCTTAATTCTGACATCTTAACGCGCGTTTAAAGGCGCTTCTTAAAACGTGAATGGCGGAAGCCGTTACTCTTCATCCAGAAGAGCCATCTTTTCCGACAGGAATCTCCGGAAATCCGCGCCGATTTTGGGATGGCGGGAGGCGTACTCAATATTGGCCTCCAGATAGCCCAGCTTGTTGCCGCAGTCCCAGCTTCTGCCTTTGAGACAGTAGCCGGCGATCTTTTCCTGGCGGAGCAGAAGTCTCAGAGTGTCGGTAAGCTGAAGTTCGCCGCCGGCTCCTATGGGGGTTTCCCGGAAGAGGGGCCAGATGGATCCCGAAAGCACATAGCGTCCCACTACCGCCATATCGGAGGGGGCTTTTTCCGGTTCCGGCTTTTCCACCATATCGGTGATATCAAAGCTGCTGCCCTGGGAGGCATGCTCCAGATCCTGCGCCGAGGCCACAATGCCGTAGCTCTTGGTATGCTCATGGGGCACTTTCTCCACCATGATCTGGCTTACGCCGGTTTTCTCGAAGTTCTGCACCATTTCAGCCAGATTGTCCCGGCAGGGATCTGCTCTGAATTCGTCAATAAGCACATCCGGCAGGAGAATGGCAAAGGGGCCGTCATCCACCAGGGGACGGGCGCACAGGATGGCATCGGCCAGGCCCCGGGCTTCTCCCTGTCTCACGTGCATGATGGTGGCGTCCGATGGAATAATGCTCTGGATCTCCTGCAGAAGCTGCCTTTTTACGCGCTTCTCCAAAGTGGCTTCCAGTTCGAAGGACTTGTCAAAATGGTTTTCAATGGCGTTCTTGGAGGAATGGGTTACCAGAACAATGTTTTTGATGCCCGCGGCCACGGCTTCATTTACCACGTACTGAATAAGAGGCTTATCCACAATGGGCAGCATCTCCTTGGGGATGGCCTTGGTAGCCGGAAGCATGCGGGTGCCCAGACCGGCCACGGGAATAATCGCTTTTTTTATTTTCATCAGAAAGAGCTTCCATTCATTTTTGCGGTGATCTTAAGAGGCTTGACGATGCCGGTTCCTTCCCGGTAAACACCCTCCAGCCAGTAGGGATCCTGGGCGGCCCATTCTTTGGCCTCCTCCAGAGAAGCAAAGCTGGCAATAATGGCGGAACCGGTAAAACCGTGTTCTCCGGGATCCTCGGCATCAACGGCCGGATTGGGGCCGGCTAACAGGAGGCGGTTTTCGGAAATCAGCTTCTGGAGCCGGGCCAGATGAGCCGGTCTGGCCTGAGTTCTTTTGGCGAGGGAGTTTTCAATATCCTCGGCATAGATTAAGTACCACATGGGCATCTCCTTATTAAAGGCGAAAGAATATTTTCCTGTCAGGGGCAAAGTATAAACTATTCCCTGCCGGGGCGCAGATAATTATGCTTTCTCCGGCAGGCATGATTACTTTTTCTCATGGTCAGGGTCATTAGCGGAGGAATCCCCGGCCGCGGCGACGTTCCGGGGCAGCTTTTTCCCGGTCATGCTTTCCATCAGGTTTTCCAGCTGCTGTTTTTCAAAAGGGGTTAATTTGCTGTACATCCAGAAGAAAATAACCATGACGAAGATGAAATTCAGAATGGCGTTACCGTAGGTTTTATAGTTCACCCAGATCTCTTCGGCGGTTTCCGGGGTCATGCCGCTTATGAGATCCGGCAGCCGGAAGGCCAGAATGTAGTTAAGGACGGCGCAGCATGCCAGAAAACCGGCGGCAGCCAGGGTGGCCTTTTTCCAGACAGCCTGCGGAATGGGATTTTTAACACCGGAGAGCACCTGGGCAATGTCTTTTTTAAAGCCGAACTGAATCACGATGAGGGTCAGGGCCAGAATGATGTTTACTGCCGACACCCGGTATTTAATAAAATCCGTATTGTTAAAAATAATGGTGGGCAGCGCAAAAATCAGGAGGACTATGCTCAGGATTATCTGAAAGCGGCTCAGTACCCGGTATATGGCGTAGTATGTTCCCATGGCGACGCCGGTGGATATGAGAAGAGCCCAGGTGGCCATGATAAGGTCGTTGCCGGCCAGCTTATAGGTCAGAAAAAAGCACAGCACCGGCAGAAAATTAAGAAGGTTTTTCATAGAGGATTATTTCCTGAGTTCTTGATTGCTCCTGTTTGCCCTGGGGCAGGTAACGGCGGGTATCTGATTCCGGCTTCGGAGTTCGTTCTGAAGCTCTGCCTGCTGCCGCATTCCGGGCCTGAGATCAGGCCGTAAGTTTATCACAGAAAACCGCCCCTTGCAGCCCTGACCGAATCTCCGGATCTGCCGGAAAAGTCAGCAAAGGCTATTTTTGGCAGACTTGATTCATGTTTGCAGCGCGGGCAACAGAGGTACTGGCAACAGAGGTACCATGGAGGCCGGTACGTTTGGATTCGGTAAACTTGTTACGGATTTCAGGACTGCCATTTGCACTATAGTGTAGAATGCATAGCGGCATGGCATGGAGACCACTGCGAAGGAGCACGCCATGAATAGGAGCGTGCCGTGAATAAGCAGGGATGATTGCCGCATGCCGTATTTTCAGAATGCTGACGGATAAGTCAGAGTCTTTGTCTTTTTTGCGCGCAGTAACATCGGGAGACTCCGATATTCCCGGCAAATTAAAGAGGGCGGCCAAGCTGTTATGAAGGTTCTTAAAACGCTGTTTTCCCGGAAAATGCTGCTCCGGGGCTGGCTTCCTCTTACCCTTGCCGGAGCTGGGCTTCTGACATGGTTTATCCATGACTCCATAAGCGAGCTTGATTACTGCATGATCGAGCAGCGTTCCCGGGTGCTTTATGCCCGGAACGGGGCCGTTCTTGGTTATTCTCTCTCCTCCGACAATGATTCCTACCGCTTCTATACCCGGGCGGAGGAGGTCAGCCCGCTTTATCTTAAAATGCTTCTGGCCAGCGAGGATCGAAATTTCTACCGTCACTCAGGGGTGGATTTTCTCTCTCTCCTGCGGGCTCTTTCAGACAATGTGGCCTCGGGGCGGATCACCTCCGGAGGCTCTACCCTGGCCATGCAGGTGGTAAAAAGGCTTACCGGCCATAAAAGAACCTATGTGAATAAGCTTAGGGAGGTTGTCCAGGCGATATACATCACCCGGAAATTCGGCCGGAAGCAGGTTCTGGAATGGTATCTCACCCTGGCGCCCTTCGGCGGCAATGTTGAGGGCGTAAAGGCGGCCTCTCTCCGCTGGTTTAACCATCTTCCCGACAAAATGACTCCGGCGGAGGCGGCTCTTCTGACGGCGCTCCCCCGGGCTCCGGAGCACATCAGACCGGATCGCAACTATCAGGCGGCGGTTTACTACATTAACGACGTCCTTAAAAGCGCCTATAACCGGGGCGTGCTTGATAACGATCTCTGGCGGGCCACCCTGGAGGATGACATTCCGGTGCGGCTTCATGCCATTAATCAGGAGGCCCGAACCCTGGCCACTTATGTTTTTCAGAACAGTCCCGGCACTGATATTGAGACATGGGTGGATTCCAAGGTGCAAAAAATCCTCCATAACGAGGCCCGGAATTTTCATGAAATCCATCAGGACGGTGCGGTGCTTTCCGCGGTGGTGCTGGACGCAGCCACTCACAGGGTGACCGGCATTTTGGGATCCTCGGACTTAAGAATCAGTCAGATGTGCCTCCCCTTTGCCAGAAGATCTCCGGGATCGGCTTTAAAGCCTTTTGCCTATGCGCTGGCCTTTCAGAACGGCCGGCTTCATCCCGGCACCATTCTCCATGATAATTCCCGGATCTACGGCTACTGGAAGCCGTCTAATTTTACCAATCTCTTCACCGGCAAAATCACCGCCGCCCGGGCTCTCACCATGTCCCTGAATCTCCCGGCTATCGAGGTGCTGGAGCTCACCGGGCCCTCCTATTTTGTCAATGCCGTAAACCGCGGTCGGAAACGGCTGTTTCTTAAGGATAATACCGCGGACTATTCGGTGATCCTGGGAAGCGGCAGCATCTCTCTTATGGATCTTACCGAGCTCTATGCCATGCTGAACGAGGACGGGGTGATGGAGCATTATGCTCTGCTCCGGGACGAGGAGCGGGAACCGGCCTACCGGATGCTTTCCCGGGAGAGCGCCCGGGCGGTGTTTAATATTCTGAAGACAGCCCGCCGTCCCCCTAACGGCATTCACATGACCGATGTTTCCTACAAGACCGGTACCTCCGGCAAATTTGTGGATGCTCTGGCTCTGGGCAGCATGGACAACTACACCGTGGGGGTAGCCATCAGATTTCCCGGAAACCGGGCCGGCTATTATCAGTACTCGGGGTTTCAGGATGCGGCCCCGGCTTTGTTCAGCATTTTCAACGGCTTAAAGACTCTGGGCACAGAGACTATGGTTAAGGAAGATATTGATAGCGAGCTTCTCAGGGATACTGTTCCCGAGGCTCTCCGGGAGATTGTGGAGGAGAAGAAGGTTATTGATCGGAAGAACCTCAGGATCGATTTCCCCGCCAGCGGCGACACCATCCTTCCCGATGGCAGCGGCCTGGTTTTTATCAGGCATTCCGGAGGTTCCGGAAAGGTATATTTCACGGTAAACAATGAGCAGACCGAACAGAATTATTTTAAGCCGGAGCATGAGGGCTATTACTCGGTAAGCATCCTGGATGACGAAGGGCGTTCTGACCGGGTTACCTTCCGGGTGGTGCTGGACGGGGAGCCTGATCACGGGAATGAAGCCGCGCCGGAAAACTGAATCCTTCCCCGGGGCATCCGTGAAGCAGGGCGGGGCGGATTTTTTGAACCGGAGAACCCAGGAATCGCCATTTTCGAGTTGCAACGCCGAATTTTTCCCACAAAGCCTTATGGGTACTGGCTTTGCATACTTGCTCCTTTTCAAATTAGCGGGTGCGAAACTTTGGGGTTTCCGCATGAAGGACAGGACATTCGCCATTTTCGAGTTGCAACGCCGAATTTTTCTCGCAAAGCCTTATGGAGTATGGCTTTGCAGCATTGCACTATTTTCAAAATAGCGGGTGCGAAACTTTGGGGGTCAGCGCGAATGACCGGCCATCAATCATTTTTGAGTTGGAACGCCAAATTTTCCCCGCAAAGCCTTATGGAGACTGGTTTTGTAGCCTTGCGCTTTTTCAAATTAGCGGGTGCGAAACTTGGGGGTTCCGCATGAAGGACAGGACATTCGCCATTTTCGAGTTGCAACGCCGATTTTTCCCCGCAAAGCCTTATGGATACGGGGTTTGCAGACTTGCGCTTTTTCACCTGAAAGTAGACAAATGTATACCTGCTAGCCGTTAAAACCTGGCATGATTATTGCTTCTAATTTGGCATCATGCCACCATAATAACCAAGTTTTTGGAGGAATAACCTGTCTCTTTTGGTGGTTTCTGTAACCGCTGATATTCTGTTATGTCTCTTTCCGACAAATGTGATCAGATCGACAGCATCAAACCATTGCAATATATCATGCAGAGAGACGTTTATTAGCCAGTTCAGCAGGTTTCTTTCATCATCAAGATTTTCCTTCAGGTCATGCCTTGCATCGCCGTTAGGCTTCCCAAGAGTTTTCTTCATGTCTCCGATTCTCTTGTAGAAGAAATCCAGGTAACACAGAGCAATAAACTGGACAAACAGCCGCCCCCGAAAACGGTCATCATCATGAACACGCGGTTTGGAGCCTTCTGCCTTTTGTTTAAAAAGCTCAAACATATCCTCGATATGTTCTCTTTTGCGTCCGAATTTTAATGCAGACGCCGGATCCTTAACCTTGTTGGAGGCATAGCAAAACACTCCGAAATACTTCTCGTGCTGCTTGAACACATCATCCTTAATGGAGGCAGTAATCTTCCCGTTGCGTTTGCGTGACCAGGTTAAAAAGTGTTCAGCGGTTTTTAATTCCGTTTCGCTGAACTCATTCTCCCGTCCATCCTCAATGACTTGTTTGAGAGAGCAAATTTTCTCAATAAGCAGCCTCTTATCCTCTCTATATTTGGTATCGCTGCGTAAAATACTAAGATATATTCTCGGCTTGAGTTTGATGATATCGCCTTTTTTCTGAGAAGGGGTATCATATTTTGCCTGATAGGACAGCTCCGGTTTTACAACAACAGTTAGGCCAGAAACATCACGATCAAAACTGATGATATTATTTGCGCCGATTTTATCAATATTCTGATCAACGGCATTTTTAATCCACTGTCCCCCTCTGACAGTTACTCTGGTTTGATATTTTATGCTGGCCTTTGTGTATCTCACTATATTTTCCTGTGAATAAAAACCGTTGTCCGTAACGAACAGAGGTCCTTTCATATTCAAAAAATTCAGATGCTTAATAGCGTTTTCCACACAGGTCACATCGGGCAAATTGCCTGGCTGGGTGTGAAATGCTATAGGCTGATCATTATTCAGAGAGTAGAACGTAATGAGCTTTATGGTTGGTAATTTATCCCCGTCCTTGTTGAACCCGTATCTGGCTTGTCTGAGCTGACCGGAGTATGTTGAAACGGTTGAACTGTCGTAAGCTATGCCCTCATCATCGTCGCCGACACGTGCCGCTCTTATTTGAAAGAATGTTTGCAGTTAAGCTTCATGGATGCCCAGCAGATCAAAAACCTTTCGGCAGAGATCTTCGCTGATCATGTTTTCTTCTTCTATGCCATGCTTTATCTGCCACGCATACATGTTAGGAAGCGTATCTCCGCCGGTGGCAATCCAAAATCGGGCAATGGCTATGATTCTCTCAGCCAGAGAACCTGATTCATGTTCCGGCATTGCTTTCTTTAAATCATCATCTATTCCGGAAGCTTTTCCCGCCCATTCCAGAAGAGACATCATCCCGTAATGAAATCGTCTTGTTCTTCCTTCTGGAATATTGCTGCCGCTGTCTGCAGCCACGGAATTACTTCCGGAAGCATTCTGTCCGCAGGAAGTTTTTTCTTTTGATGCCAGCCCCGGTTTTACAGAAGGAGCTTTAAATCTTGTGGGAACCACATTGCCATCAGCATCTAGTTTTCCTATTATTTCAGTTTTTAGCACCTTATTTCTTCTTGTTTCAGGATCGTAATTAACAGTGCGTTTGATTACATACACAATACCATTAGCACGTTTCTGCTTGACAATATTCTCTCTTGATCCACCGACAATTGGCCTTGCCATAAGTACTCCGTTAACAGGTATACATCACGTGATAATTATACAATATGTATACTCGTTAATACAGTGATTTGAATCACAAAACCGGCATACCGGTAAGACTATTCAGAAACGCAAATACGTGATCAGAACCATTGGCAGGTCAGTAAAGTGGAAAGGCATCAATCGTGCTAAAATGTCATCAGCTTCTCATTGGCCAAATGAATGAATCAGGGGAGAAAACTATTGAAGTAAAAGGACTGATTCTGACGGGTTGTCGACTACCAAAGGCATAGACAGCATCAGTATAATTGAAAACGAGAAGAGAACAGGTACACAAAATTAGAGACTGTCTGTGCAATAAATGCTTGCTGGATATCAATACCACAAGCAATAATCATGCCAGAATTTAATAGTTAGCAGGTATACATACACCTACTTTCAGGATACATTGATCTCCTACATTGATCTCCTGCGGCAATACTATTACACCGGCGGAATGCCGGAGGCAGTAAGGTCATATACTGAAGATAAGGATATCTTCCGGGTGAGAAATATCCAGAAGCAAATACTGGCTGATTACAGGCGGGATTTTTCCAAACATGTTCCTGCAGATATGCTGCCCAAGGTGAATATGGTATGGGATGCTATTCCGGCCCAGCTTGCCAGGGAAAATAAAAAATTCATGTACAGCGCGATAAAGAAGGGCGCCCGGGCCCGGGAGTTTGAAAATGCCATTCAATGGCTGATTGATGCCGGTCTGGTATATAAGGTGCTCCGTGTTGCCAAAGCCGAAAAGCCGCTGAAATTTTATGAGGATCCGGAAGCCTTTAAATTATTTCTGCTTGATTTGGGGTTATTAGGAGCATTGTCCGATGCGGATGCCGGAGATGCGCTGGTAAATAATAAGGTCTTTACGGAATCATGCCCCCGTACTTAAGAAAATTGCCCACTATCTAATTTAGAATACTATCAAATAACACAGCATTACTTTTCCCTGCTTTTATATCTCG
>JAEEGG010009758.1_pt1 | contig 21412 bp, 4 predicted proteins | sample 9134161 | NCBI WGS metagenome assembly JAEEGG01 (sample SAMN16246543, study PRJNA631951) | gut metagenome | biome: gut microbiome; feature: rumen; material: CR-attached | host: Bos | place: Iran: Karaj | collected 2018-10
ATGACGAAAACGCCGATGACGCGGATTTCGAGCGGGTTCAGGATTCCCATGGGGCTTGCGGCATCGAATCCGAGGGATTCGTAGGGCAAGAAGAGAGCGGCGATGGCCAGCACCGACGCGATGATGAATTTGATGAATTTAGCCTTTGTCATAGTGCGCCCAAATCTAGAAAAAGGCCGTAGGCATGGCAACGAAAAAGTCCGTTACAAGAAGGCCCGCCAGGGGTGGCGGGTCTCAAGTAATTTTGGCAATTTCGGGTGATTTTCGCCGTTTTTGGGGCTATTTCACAAGAATACGGCCGGCATTCATCTGGCTACCCGCACGCACACGGAGCATGTAGATACCCGGCTTCGGGGCATCGAGGGTCACGCGGTTCACGCCGGCAAGGGCGTTCGAGGCCACACTCCGGACAACGTTCCCCTTCAGGTCGAGCACTTCCACGCGCACGGCACTGCCCGCAAGGCCCGCACCCGCATCGAAGTCCACCTGGAGGGTCGCACCCGCCTGCACCGCCTTGAGGCCGGCAAGCGTCTTGACCAAGGCTACCTTCGGGGCAGAACCCACGTAGACAGTCGCCTCAATGGCATTCGGCTTGAGGAGCAGGCGCAGGGCCTCGCCCTCGTGCATTTCGGTTGTCTTGCCATCGACGGTCACAAACACCTTGAGCCCGTAAGCATTCAGGTCAGAGATCCCTTCGAGACGCAGTTCGCCATAGCGCTCGGAACTGGCATTAAGCGCAATCTTCCATTCATATTCATCGGCAGGAGCCTTCACGGACTTGGCCAGCATGCGGTTTCCATCCAGCACGGAAAGTTTCACGTGGTCGCCCATGCCCTCGGGAGGCTCGTCGGAGGCAAACGGCCTGCGACTTGCTCCCAACATATTCCAAGAATCCCTATGACCCTTCGCATCGGAAAGAACCAACTTGATTCTCCAGTCATCCAGGCCGTCCGCCTTCGCAAGGCGAGCTCTCTTGTTGAGAGATTTCGCAGAGGAATCCAAATCCAGCGAATCTGCGGGCTTAACGAATTCCGGACGCACAGGCACGAACCATTCGGTAGAGGCGGCAACCTTTGCCCAAACAGCCTCATAGGGACCCACAACCGTCACCTCCTCGTAATCCGATATCTCGCTATTCCAGTGATGGAAGACGATCCGGGATTCTTCGGTCGGGTCTACATTCTCTTCAGGATGGTCGCCATAGAGATTTAGCGCAAAGCCCAACGGGTTAGCCACCAGGTTCCAGCCGCTATTGATACTGTCAAGTTGCCACACAACGTTATCAATATTGGAATCTTCGACATCCGGCTTCAAGATAAGCGGCCTACCCTCGATAGAACTGTACCAGTAACCACGGAGGGGATCGATTTCTTCATTCGGATCGAGTTCCTTGTACTGCCAGAAGTCGCCATAGGCGCTCGATTCATCCCACCAGTAGAACTTGGCATCGCCATCCCAATCCATAGCGTCCTTGTCGAGGTGGCCGATGGAAATCATCTGCCAGCCCTCGGCTGCAACCGCAGCGATTTCGGAGACTACTTCAAATTCGTCTACAAACTCGTCCGATTCCTTAGCATCGGAGAGGATTGCTTTCAGCACGTACCTGCCGGCACCGAGCGGGTACTTTTCCCAACTTCCTCCATAAGGCGGCATAAGGGAATCTCCTAGATAAGCCTCGTCAACGAATTCGCCATCAATCGTTTCAAGCCGCACATAAGCAGAAACCTTACGTGTAACTTCGAAATTGCTCGTGGTGAAACCAAAATGGATGGCGTTACCCGTCTTCTCAATCTTCGGGTTCACGAACGCAACATTGATCTTATTCGCCTTGCCGAAGTAAGCCACAAGAGCCGCACCATCAAGATTGTAAGGCAGCACACCGCCTTCAAAGGTGACAAGCCTATCTTCGCCCTGATTGCGGACAACCACAAGCGAATCGAGCACGTAACTGGAATCCGGGAGAGAACGCACCCGCAACATGTTGCCGTTCATGACCTTCGGAAGGAGAATCGCATCGCCGGCAGCAAAGTCGTGCTTTACCGGGGCGGCGTCTGTTTCAGAAGCCACTTCTACCAGTGCGACAGTTCCATGTGCGCCCTGGAGTGCGACTCGGTTATACATATCGTCGCAGGCTTCCCCGCTACCCCAGACCGCATAGAGAACATGAACGCTGTCATCGGGCTGGAAGTGCCGCAACGCCTCCACCATCTCGCTGGAGAACCGCGTATAAAGTTCACCATCTCCCTTCTTTGAGAGACTCCACCCCACCATGCACCGGTCTGCCGTATAGACATACGCCGGCAACGGGATGGAGGAGGAATCCCCACTCAAAACATATTCCCTGCGGGGAATCCAGTCATCGCCATAGAACAGCGTTCCACCTTCGCGGTTTACATCAAACTTGAGCGTGTACGCTTCGCCTTCTGCCGGAATAGCAAGTGTCACGTCCTCGTTTACCGTCAAAGAACCATCGGCAAGAGACGTCATGAATTCGCCAAGATCATCTACTACGAAAATGGAATCCGTAGTGCCTGCATACCCCGCCTTGAGCGTGTATGCCGCCTTGAAGCGCAAACCGCCATCGACAACGGGGACAACGAGGCCCGTATCGGTCACATCGAACGAAACCGTAGTATCGTCGACATCCTGCGTAAGCACGAGGCTTCCTACATTCGTGTTCGCGAACGTCACCTTGTAGGTTTCAACTTTAGTGGCTTCCCACACGGCATAAAGAGTCGCCTCGCGGGAGCTGTTCGTCACGGCCCCAACGAAATCAGAGGAGATGTCGAGCGCACCAACCGTATCGGCAGAATCAAGTGCCCAACCCACAAGTTTTGCATCGGCACGATAAATGTTGTTCGGCAGAGCAAGCACGGAATCGTCAAGGGACTTGACCGCGTTCCCGGACCAGTCGTCACCATAGAACACGTTTGCGCCGCCACCATTTACGTTGTATGTAAGCTTGTAAGTATAGGCCGCAACCATCGCACCGAGCACCGAATTTGCCTGCCCGAGCACCATTTCCCCACCGTTTGCAACATGCGCAACGGCTACACCGTCAATATTCTTACTACTCAGGGCTTCTTCGGCATTGATATAGTAGCCGGGCCTGACATCGAACTTCACATTGAACGGGATGCCCTTTTCACTGTACGGAACCAGGACCCCCTGCGATGACACCTCGATAGGAGCGGTTTCCTCGCCGTTCACGGTCTGAGAAATGACAAACAAGCCGTTCTTTTCATTTTCGCTTGTCACACGGACATTTTCAACAACGGCATACTCATCCCACACGGCATAGAGGGTGTCGGCCCGCATACCAATCGATAGATATGACTGCAAGTCTTTCTGGAAAGTGGAGTCATACACAGTATAGTACTTGTAACTCGTGCGGGAGAGAGCCCACCCGAGCAAGCGGGCATCCGTACGCAACACTCCCACCGGGAAGAACAGATTGTCCCAGTCATCTTCATAGAACACCGTCGTATTCCTGACATTCATATCGTAGACAAAGTGCCTTTCAACTTCCTTACGACCAAAATAATATGTTGTCGTTGGTTCTCCCGCGGTCTTAATCCTGTAGCCCAAATCCGATTGCTCAATCGTATCAGTAACCCAGACATCCTCGCTAAAGCAGCGCACATACGCACTCATCTTGGAATCCGACGCATCAAATGCATAGCCCGCGCCCGGAATAATGAGCACCGAGATATCGTAACCGACAGGATTATTCGCCAATTCCAAATCATATCCAACATCACGATGCATAAACGTCGCATCTCCAAGAGTCTGCGTCACGACAAGCGTATCGCCTTCGCCCATTTCAACGAAATTGTCCTTGTCTTCGTAGTAACGCAGAGCCACTTTGACAGGGCTTGTCGGATAACTGCAATGTTCATCGTAATCCACCCAAACTGCGGTAAGCAAAGTCGGCATCTTCGCAGACGTACTGTAATCGCTAATATTCTGCACAGTCAAATCAGAAACAATCTTTATTATTTCAACTTCGCCATCGCCACTGAACTGCGGCAAGCCAGACAGCATCCAACCAGCAAAGCACTTGTCGGCGCGGTAAGGAACCCACAACGGGATGTCCGTTCCATCCGCAGTAATCTGGTATTCGCCATTAGCTACAGCATCCGACGGGAGCCACACCTTCGAAGAATCGTCCTCGTTGAGTGCCAGGTCAAACGCGATATAGACAGGGTCAAACGAACCAAACTTTACGTGCCATCTCTGATTTTCCGCAATATTAAGCGCGGCACTATCCTCCATCACAACGGTCATGTCGTTTCCGTTCTTAGAGATATTGTAAGTCAGTTCCTTAAGCTCATAGCCGTCCTCAGGCAGCACCACGGGCATAAGAGTCACGCCAGCGTTTTCGTATCCCTGATAGGATGTTTTAGGAACCCTGAGCGTCAAAACGCCATCTTCAGCAACAAACGGATGATGTACATAGCTTTCGCCAACTTTCTGCACCATGTCAAGGGTTCCGTTGCCCTCAATTTCCAAGGTCAAGGTGTAAAACTCATTTACCCACGAGCTATCGCTACACAGCGGATTTTCCCCATCAGGCACGAGTTTGTTGACAGTCGCATCCTCTTCAGACACGAGAGGTGTCGCATATCTGAGCATCTCCAAGACATCCCTATCACCATGAGAATCAGCGACTCCGTCAACCTTCCAGCCAACAAGACATCCCTCAGAATTATATAACCGAGGAGGATCAACCGACATCGCGTTTACATGACCGCCATCACGCCAACCCACCCCATACACAGCGTCACCAGCAGAGGAATCCGTACGCACCTCGTTTGCTACAAAGACTCCAGAACCCGAAACAGGAGGCAAGAACGTAACATTGTAATCATACATCATGAATTTCACGAAAAACGCCATTTGCGTCATAGCATTTGCGCTCGGCTGGATAATCAAGGAGTCCGTCTCGTCATTGTAGCCCCAATTGACGGGTTTTCCGTACGGTGTCACTTCCCATTCTTCCTTGTGCGGATAATAATCGGACCCGAGTAATTCCATACCAAATCCAGGATCCGGCTTCAAAGATACCGCAAACGAGAATGTATCATCAACAGCAGGCACACGCAACACTTGCCCACAATAATAGCCCTCGCAATAAGTTCCTGATTCATGCTTTAATTGCCGTTCACTGGCATTCGCATAAGATTGCGTAAGCACAAGCTTCCCGGGGAAATTACCAGAGCTATACACTCTTTCATATTTCACACCATCTATTTCCATAATAGAATAACCGGATTCGTCGGAAGTAGGCGTAAGCGCAATCAACTCAATATTCATCGTAGAGCCATAAGCCCAACTGTCAGCATGGGAACTAAATGTATTTTCATAATTTGCGAACAAGGTCATTGTATCAAACCCATCCACAAGTTGCTTTTCCAGATACGCTTCGTCGTGCATCCGCACCAAATCCTGCGTCAGCATGGTATCTTCATTGTACCCTTTAAGTTCACCGTTCACCATTATCGACCAAGATACCGGGTCCAAACGGCCATTGTCCTTATTAACTGCATAGAACTTTGGAACTACAGCATCTTCGGAAGCAAGAGTCATTTTTTGTGATACGGGAGCATCCTTGCCCACAAATATCTCGCCATTGTACGCAGAAAAATCGAACTTCACATTATAGCGGATTAACTCATAATCAAACGTAGCCACAATATTCGTTCCATTGCTCATGGTCTCCTTCAATTCGAGAGTCTTGTTTTTCGCATCGTAGACATATTTCTCGTCATCTTGATTAAAACGCACCCCTTTCACTTTGAAACCAGGCGCCGAGCGATAATCGACATCTAGCAGAACATTGCTGCCATAAGGGAGCATTGTTGCAAACTGGTGAATTACCTGACCATTTTTATTATACATATCCAAACGGGTGTCTACAACATTTTCCCAAACAGTCTCTACTCCCCCATTTATAAATTTCTGAGAAAGGACAAGAGTGCCGGGAAGAGTCGAACAATACCTATTGTACGGATAATCCCCGTACATCATAAAACCCTCACAATCAATAATAAGTTGCGTCGTGTTCAACAGGTTTATGTTATTCGTTCCTATTTCAGGTATAGGCTTATACCACACAGGATACAACTGTATAGCATTGATTCCATCTTCACCCACCCGCATATACGATTGAGCGGCAACAATAAACTCCTCCGAAAGTTCCGTAAATATTCCTGTCGGATTCTCTGTAACAAGATTCCGATTTCCTTCATTCAGGCTCCATCCTGCAAGTTCCAGCAAATAGAGCCTTGACGAAATCGCCCTAAACGTTGTATATGTCGCACCATGCAATTTAGGGAATACCAAGCTATCAGTTTTGTCTAAAGAATAAAGCAACGGGAACGGCATTCCGGTATTTTCAATATACAATTTAAGGACCGATGGTTGGTCATAATTCATCAAATGGAGATCCACTCCGCTATTGAACACAATCCTGTACGGAATACCCTTGTAATTAGCAATAATCGAGAACTGCTGTTGGAGTCCATCCCCCTTCAGCAGCTTAGCCTGGCGGACATCGGTCAAATCGATGGTATCTTTATCCGTCAGCCCTCGCCGAATCCATTTACGGCTTTCGCACCTTCCCAAAGAAGATTCCGTTTCATCGGCACGAACAAAGTAATTGTTTTCAACTTCAACAGAATCAAGTTCCATTGTCAATTCACAACCACGTGGTTCTGAAGCCTCATATTCTAGCGTATACGATTCATATGTATAACCCGGTTTTGCGGCAAAGTCCTTTGCAACAAGATACATACCATAAGGGACAGATGCAGAATAGTCATTTTCAGGATTATTCGACGGATGCCCTGTTTGAATAACAGTTTTTTCGCCATCCTTATCTACGCCAAATACCTCATACTCAAAGTCTGCATACGAAGATTGTTTCAGCGAGATATTGGGATAATTTGCACCAGACTCACCATACTTGAGCCTTATCGTCTTGGTTGCAGGCAATGTTCTTGCAGCATAGCTGGCAATTTCATAGTACGAAGGAGGGAACGGCATCAACGTTAAAGAATAAGGATTTTCCTGCTCCGGCTGGAGAATTTCGCCCGTCTCATCCAGGAATTCTACTCCCATCTGGAGAGAACCTACTTCGTCCAGCACAAAAGCGGCAGGAATCACAGCAGAATCAGCGGAAACGTCATTGTTGGTAAATGACAACCTAGGCGCAGTGAACACAATAGTCTTGTCGTCGACTTCATCTATCGGCTGGCAGTCATCCTCTTCTTCAGCACAGTACACATATTCCACGGCATAGGTGTTAGCGCTTTTCAGGAAAATCTTTCCCGTAGATTTAAACTTGCCTGCAATATCGACCAGGTCATCATAACCATCGGTCAGTCTCACCTGCTGCGGAGAGTTCGCGTTATTTTTGAACAAGTCCATAACAGCCTTGACGTTTTCCCGGAATTCAGGATTTACATACCCAGCTGCGTCCGTAGCACCGACCATATACGGGGCCCCCACCAACGCCGTACGATCTTCAAACACCGCCTCCGCATCATAGAAACCGAAGTTGGACTGCTGTTCCGGAGTCAAAGAAAGCGGAGATTCCACCTTCATCATGACGATTTCACTTGAATTGCGGAACCCATCGTTAAAGAACGGGAGTCCGTCGTTCTCGCCTCCAGACCAAGCCCAAACAGAATTCGTTTTTTCAACACGGCATTGCTCACCCGTTTCAGAATCTTCCTCATAAACCGCCGGATTCAAGTTCATCAGAGCGGCAAGCACACCCGACTTCATATCGGCATCCGAAGCCACCCCGTTTTTCACGACCTGGCCGAGTGCGATATAGTAATTGGTTTCCTCGCCTTCTTCCACACCATACGGGAACATTTCTACACCATAATCACACGTCGTCGATTCTTCATTTGACTCGGAATGTTTATAGTACCCAAGTTTTCCAGTAATCGCGAGGCCATTTGACGCATTACCATTACGCACGTTTGCATAGAAGTTCCCGGTTGCCCCTTCACGCCATTCCGCCGAAGTGTAAGCACCCAGACTATTCCAGTACTCATAGCGCCCCAAACCTGTCTCAACCGCATCGTTGCCATAGTGGTAGTTGTTGAAAATCGTCGGCAAAACGAAATTATCAAAATCAAGAACAATCGCACCGGCGATATAACCGACAGAAGAATTTGTCGCTCCCGCCACAGAGATGTCGCCAACGGAGTACGTATTCTTTACCGTAAAGTTCAACCCCTGCGCACTGTTCCCGCTTTCAACTTCGTTTACCAAGCCCACTATTCCACCCACATTGGTATTAACAAGCGCCACCCCGTCGCAGGCCGATTCATGCACGACAGGGCTAGAAGAGCCCGACTTCACTGAAGATTTTTCAATAGTAAACAAATCAGTGTTGTAGGCTTCCTGGTAAATTTCGCCCACCAGGCCGCCCACGCTAGATCTCGTATTGCAGCTCTTGCCCACGGAACCGGCAAAGGCGATTTCAGAAAGATTCACCATCATTGCAGGCGCATCGGCATCTTCACCATTATCGGAGCCATCGTAATAGCCCAATGCGCCACCCATCTTTGCGCCGCCGCTAATCACAGCATTGACAACTGCGCCTTTGACTACAAACGATTTCCCCGTTTTGTGCGTCACACGCCCAACAATACCGCCCGTAGTTCCACCGCCCGTAATGGAGCCGCCAAACTCAACATTCGAAAGCGACACGGAAACACTCGGTTCCACATAGCCGATAAGCCCGCCCACACTCGATTTTTGCTTATACGAAGAAGCATCCTCTACTGCTGTCCCGGTAACCACAATCAGATTATCTACAAGAGAAACATCCGATTCCCATGAATGCTTTTCCACGTAGCCAATCAATCCGCCCAGGTAAAGTTTGCCGTTTGTCGCCGTAGACGTGCCCGTTGCACGAACCGTGTTGTTCTCAAAGACAATGGTATCCAACATATTGCGCGAGTACGACATCCTTCCGGCTAAGGCTCCTGCGGCAAAGATTTCGCCATCTTCGGCATTTTCCGAAACGTCAACTTCGATTGTAGAATTCTTGACACCCACAGTCTGGAACATTGCAAGATCCGCATCAGTAGCGGCACCAAACAATCCACCCGCAGAACGCGCGCCGTGGACATACGCCCCATCTACAAGCACATTCTTAAGACCCAGCATCTGGTAGTTGTTTCTAGAACTAATTACACCAGCCGTTTCACCCTTCACATAAGCATTTGCAAAAGTCAAATCCAAGATAGAGCCATTGGGATAACCATCGTAAAAGCCCGCATTTTGTCTTTCCGGGGCAACGAAACAAAAGCCGTCAATGGTTTTTCCTTCGCCATGGATATCATATTCCGGCCGAACCGGAGTAAACGCCATTCGGCATTTGCCTGCAGTAGCGTCATAGCCACCCAAATACAAATTCGAGGCCAATTCTATATATAAATCTGCAGATACATCAGCATTATAAGTTTCAAACAAGTAATCAAATGTAGAATCAAGTTCATGCAAAAGACTTACTTCACCGCTCCAGCAAGCATAGTCATGCGCACCTGGATCATCGGTCTTTATCTGTGAAAGTCGGCATGTTTTGTAGAACAGTCTTCCATAGGAACTTACTTCGCCACATTCCACATGGAAATAGGTGTTGTCAGCAAGGCATCCTTGGTCATCAAAGGTAATTTCCGACGGCGAAAGAACAGTCTTGACAAAGGTCGCGCTAACGGAAACATCCTTGTCTTGCATGGTAAACGTGGCAGTATTCGCATACACACCGGTTCCTCTAGTTACAGGCAATGACTTACCGTTCGCATCAACTACGCTAATAGACTCTATTTCGTAGTCCTGTTCCGGAGTGATGGTTAACGTAACGACATCCCCAATAAAAGCCGCTTGCCTATCGGAACTAATCAGACCACCCGTCAACGGAAGGGGTACAACCTCATGCAATTCAGACGCATCAACAACGGTCACTGTCAAATCAAGCCCCGCGTACTCCGTCGTGCCGTTAGACTGGAAGGCCAACGTCATGACATTTTTCCTGCTGAACAGAGTGCCGATATCAAAAGCTCTTCCCGGCGCAACGCTTCCGGCATTGTTCAGCAAAGTAGTAGCACCTTCCGTCCCATCATAGATGGTCAATCCGTCCATGCCATCGGTGGTCACGGAGCCAGAAATCTTCAGCACATACCCTCTAGGCGCAGTCAACACCAATTTACCCGAAGTGTTCGCACTGTAGTTGCCCACACTGCCACCATCGTCATACACCTTAAACGAAGTCACCCCATCAGGAATAAAAACGTTGACAGCCTCCGCCAGAGGCATCTCCACATGGAGGTTTGCCGCAGTCAAATCATTCGTGAACGAAGGAGTCACAGCAACATCGCTATACGGCATGTCGAACGAGGCTACACCTGCAGAATACCATTTACCGCCGTTAACTTTTACCGGAGTCTCGCCCGCCATAACGCTAACGCCATCCAGCACATAGCCATAAGCAGGAGTGGCATCTAACATCACTTCTTTCCACAAAGGCACGTCCGAATATATAGAACTTTTAAGCACCCCGTTTTCAGATGTCGCAACCTCGACAGAATGCCCGACAGAACCATCCAGAACGGCAACATTCAAATCAAGACCGGCAGCATTGCCTTCTTCATCGGAATGGAATTGGAAGGTCAACTGCTGACCCCTACTAACGTAGGTCCCGATATCAGAAACGGTTCCACTCATTTCATTCAGTACCCGTTCCGAGCCATCAATGACAGATAAATAGTCGCCATTAAGCAACGCTATGCTCCCTGTCAACTGTAGATAATTTCCATTGGGAGCATACAGAGTAAAGGACGCATCCGAATTATCGCTATAATTTCCGTCGGCACCGCCATTGTCGTAGACCTTCACAGCAGTCGCACCTTCTGGAATCACAGCATTTCCATCCCCCGCCACCGGAACGACAGCATGATAGCCACTTCCATCATCATCCAGCTTGGAAACAAGCAATACCTTTAAATCAAATCCTCTATCATTTACACCACCATCTGATGTATAACTAACAGACAAGACTCCGCTATTAGAAACAAATGGTCCTACGGTAAATGATGAACCGTATTTGCTAAAGAGTTTATTACCGTTGATATTTCCATCATAGATGGACAATACATCCGTATAATAGTTTTCCCCAACATAAGACCCCGCAATCCTAAACGTATAACCCTCTGGGGCTGTCATCACAAGGGTTCCATCACAATCATCGCTATAATTTCCATTTTTTCCGCCATCGTCATACACCATGAACGACGTTATGCCATTAGCAACATCTTCAGACGTAAGAGTCAGCTCATACGTTTCCTTTTTATACATGTTCACGTAATATTCGCGGGCACTTTCATCATAAGAGAGTTCTATGGGAGTCGCCCAACCCGTAGATACGGCAAAAAGCGCAATCCATGCGCAAAGGAAAAGAGCGTGAAACACTGTCTTCATATGTTCCTCTTTGGTAAACTTTTTCCATACAACAAATACGGAAGCGAGGAGCGCTCCTTCCTATGTGCAAAATCTAGTTAAATCCGTCACGCTTTTTTGAATTATTTGGGTATAAAAGGCAAAAGTTGCCACCAATTGGCAACTTTTTAATAGGGTACAATGTGAAGCACCGTTTTTGGGGCTATTTCACAAGAATACGGCCGGCCTTCATCTGGTTGCCCGCGCGCACGCGGAGCATGTAGATACCCGGCTTCGGGGCATCGAGGGTCACGCGGTTCACGCCGGCAAGGGCGTTCGAGGCCGCACTCCGGACAACGTTCCCCTTCAGGTCGAGCACGTCCACGCGCACTGCACTGCCCGCAAGGCCCGCACCCGCATCGAAGTCCACCTGGAGGGTCGCGCCCGCCTGCACCGCCTTGAGGCCGGCAAGCGTCTTGACCAGCGCGACCTTCGGGGCAGAACCCACGAACACGGTCGCGACCTTCGCTTCGGGAGAAAGCGCAACCTTCAGCGGTTCGCCTTCCCGCACGCGCGTCGTATTCCCGTCCACGGTCACGTACACGGAAAGCCCGCGGGATTCCAAACCGTCAATACCCACAAACGACAGGTAACCCGTGCGCGGGCTCGTCGCCGTGAGGTCGATATTCCATTCATACGAAGCGCCCTCGCCCGCCGCCTTCACGCTCTTCATGAGCCTCTTGCCACCCTCGAGTATCGAGAGATTCACGTGGTCGCCCATACCGGCAGGCGGTTCCTCGGACTGCCTTGCAAAATTGCCCACGCCGAGCACGTTCCAACTGTCCTTCTTGCCGCGACCGTCGCTCAGCATGGCCTGCAGCGCCCAGCCCGCAGCGTCACCAACCTTTGCAAACCTGCGGTTGAGCGTCCTGTCCATTTCTGCATTCCCGTCCACATTCTCGTCTTTATCGAACGACGGTCTCGCTGCAATCTCAATCGTCGTGCTCATGGAGCGTTTCAGTTGCGCCCACACCGCCTGGTAGGGACCGAGCTTGCTTACAGGCACGTACTGACCCTCTTCCGGATTCCAGCGGCTGTACTCCACAAGAGGCGCCCTCCTCTTCTTCTGGGGGTCACCCTCGGACTCTTCCTCGGGTTCATCCAGGTCGTACTCGTCCACGCCCAGGTCTATTTGCCAGCCGTAGGGGTTCGCGACAAGGTTCCAGCCGCCATTCTCGTTCGTGAGGTTCCACGCAACGTCTTCCGCGAACGCAGAGTCCTTAAGCACGAGCGGGCGCCCCTCGATAGAACTGTACCAGTAGCCAAGTTCCTTTTCGGGTGTCTGCGACTTTTTCAGTTCCTGATACTGCCAGTACTTGCCATAGTTCCTGTCCTCGGCCCACCAGTAGAACGTCTCGTCGCCGTCCCACGACAACTTGTCCATGTCCACATTGGCAAGCGAAATCATCTGCCAGGAATACTCGCCCGCAATAGCGATAGCAGCATCAACTTCGAAATCGCGTTCTAGCAAGAGAGAGTCGTGGCCATTGCGCACCACGCTGGCGGTAAACAGGTAGAATCCGGCAGCGAGCGGGAAACGTTCCCATTCCAAGTCACAGGCATCCGTGGTACACCTGTACTCATTGCCGTCAAGTTCCTTCCCGTCATCGTTTTCAAGCGAAATGCGGATCGATGCCTCGCCATCCTTCACGAAGCCATCCTTGTGGAACGTGAAGCGGACTGCATTGCCCGACTGATAGAACTTGGCACCGTCCGTCACGACAGGTTCTGCGCTTTCGATAAAGTAGGCGCGTATTTCGGCACCATCAACAAGGCCCTCGAGCCATTCGCCGTTTTCAAACGGGATGGTGTCGCCGTCCTGGATAAGCAGAATCTTCTCGAGCACATAGCCATCATCCGGGATGGCGCGCACCCTGAAACCGCCCGTGTATTGTTCAGGAGGCAGGATGATGGAGCCCTCGCCAAACGAGTGCACGCGAGGAGAATCTTCACCTTCAATAAGTTCCAAGCTTCCGTTCTCGGCGACAGCCTTGACACGCGCATAGCGGGCGCTTTCCACACACAGGTCAGCATCGCCCCACACGGCATACAGTTTCTGGGTATCCTGGAGTTTTTCATACAGTTCGCTAGACCAAGTCATAGCCCTGTACGTATGGATTTCCGCATCCTTCTCGGCAGACCAACCGAGCACGCACGAATTCGCCGTGTATATCCATGCAGGCAAACGCACCTGGTCATCGATGTTCAAGACCTTCAGGGAATCGCCCTGGACAAAATCAAGATCGTAGAACACGTCTTCCTGTTTCGTGTTCAGGTCCAGCGCCACAGGGATATACTTTTCGAACAAGGCGTACAGCGTCTGCGAATCCCAGCCGGGAGTCAGCTCTATAACGTCTTCACCGTGCAGCACATCGGCAACGAGCGTATCGTTCTCGGCATCACCCTGGCTTGCACGGACAAGCATTGCACGCGACAGCACGTAGCCCGGTTCGGGTTCCGAGCCTACGTGGAACCGGAGGGTCGTTTCAACATCGGGAACCGTCAGCACGGAATTTTCGAAATCATGTCTGAATTTCAGGGAATCCTGCGGGTTCACGAGCATCTGCCAGAGGTAAACCTCGCCCGCCTCAGGACCGTTATCGCCAGCGTACTGCAACGGGATTTCGCGCGTTCTGGAACATTCCTGTTCGACCGTGCCCTCTTTGTCCGAATTGGCCGCCGTCATCCAGTTGCCATACAAGCTAAACGCATCCTTTACAGGCGAGACAGCCCCCAGGATATACTCGTTCAGTTCTATAACCGTATGGGTCGGCTGTTCTGCTCGGTCGCCCCACCCGATAAAGCACGCTCCGATGCTATACAGTTCCGGGAGCATCGCCGTCTCGAAGGTTTCCCTCGAATAGGTCTTCAGGGAATCCGTATAGCCGGCAACAAACACGGGGAAGTCGCCCGCATTGACATCGAAGGAGATTGCATACTGAATCGTTTCGATCACAGGATTCACATGCAGGTGGTAGGAATACGTGAAATCATGACTCACGCCGGAGAAGTTTGCAATAGCCCGCACAACGCTATCCATAACAATCTCTGCGTCTGCATCCAGTTCCAGGCTCCACTTCAGGAGCATCGAGCTGCCCGACTGTTTTTCCAGGACTTCCTGCATAGCAGTAGAACCTGCAAAGTAGTCGCCGTCCGTCTCAAATGTTTCAATCGACGAACAAAATTCCGAAGGGTTGGACTCATCGTAGCAGGATTCCAACGTGAATGCGTCCACTTGCGTGTAGGCCCAGAAATCCGCCGTCCATTTTTTCAGCACAAATCCCAAATCAGCAGCGGCGCTATACCTGGATGCCATCGGAAGGTTTACATATCCGCTCCCACCGACATAACTAGAATCGAACAGAGCACGTTCGCCACCCTTGTAGCCATAACCATAGAGTTTCACCGTACTATATCTGTCGCCCCCCACAGTTAATATCGGGGTGACCTGGTTATCTGCCGTCATTTGCGCATAAACCAGGTGTACGGTATCGCTGTACTCCGGCCCGTACATCGAGGCGATATCTTCCATCAGTTTTGCAAACGATTGCACATCACGATTAAAGCTATTGCTAATATCGCCATCTTCGCAAGTCTCGCCGGCCTTGCATTTCACATAGTAGCTTTTCACATAGTATTCTTGATTAGAATATTCGCTCATCACAAAAACCGGCGGGATGGCAGTTTGTTCATTGTAGCGACGCACCTCCGTCACCTTCGGCCAGAGATACACCGGGTACAATAGCGTCTCGTCCAGGTCAAAGTATTCCGCTGCGGGCTGATCCACGGCAAGCCCTTCCATCTCGTAAACGACTACAAACTTGTAATTTTCGTCCGTATCGAAATATTCATCGTTTGAGAACATGGCGGTTTCGAGATTCACTTCATAGCCTTCCTGGGTTACCCCAAAATCAACGCTCAACGCCCGGATGCGCTTTACAAAATCAGGGCTCACGCGACGGTCCTTTTCCGTATAGGTAACAAGCCTGTATTCCATATAATCGTCTTCGGGGACATAGACTGAATCCAGGATGCCTTCCAGGGATTCCTTGTCCGCATCGGTAAACTTGGAGTAGAGTTCAGTGACATCAAGATTCACCTGATATGCAGACCTTTCGTACTCATTATTGCAGGGCCAAGGCAACGAATTGTCCATGTTTTCCCAACAGGTAAGCGAATCAAGGCCACTCCTATTTTCCAAGCTTATGTTGCTTTTCTCGCTCAACGAATACACGAACAGTCGCGACTTCATCGTAGAATCGTCCAGGACGCCATTCCACACATTCTCATCCCGATAGCCCAAAAATTCATTACTTTGTCCATAGTACGGAACCTTGGCAATAATATAGCCGCTCCCCGCTTTATCAAGACTGCCGGTCGGTTCCAGCACTACGCTTCCGGATTTAACAGCATTTCGGTAATTGTCCATGACCTTCGCGCTAAAGGGGCCAATCGAGCTCGCATTTTCGCTCCAGTTATCCACGGAGATATACACAGAATCTATAGGTTTCCTAGAATCGTCAAAAGTCATATCGAAATATCCAATAGAACCGACAGCATCCTTGACCTTCGCGTCCTTCGAACCATAATGGACATTTGTTACATACGTTGCAGCACAGTAAGTGTCAAACCTACCATCTTCAAAGTAAGAATACTTTTCTTTGACCAAGAATTTGCCAATAACAAAACCCGTATTCGATGCATTCGAGAGAATATCCCCGATGCTAATGTTGTCATAAACCGCAGTCCTGTAAGAAAGCATTTCACCATACAACCCTCCCACGGCACTAGAGTCGGAGAAGCTTTCCGTCGCGATATTGATATCGCCCTCGACTCGTGTCTGCAGCAGCTCGTTACCACCCAGCGGAGAATCAATTTTTCCGACGACTCCTCCGGCATAAAGTTCGCTTGCATTTTTTGAAGACACATTAATGATGTCCTTGTCCGTAATCGCCTTGACCAATGATGCACTGGACCGGAATCCGCCTGACGGTGAGCTAGTTCCATCTTCAGTTCTCAGATAACCTAAAACTCCTCCCGCGCAAATTTTACCCGAAGATGCAATTTCCAGGGAAACCGTAACGCGGTTCGTGTCGCTATAGAGAGTTGTTCCCTGGTGGCGATTCACGTCATCTAGTAGCACCTCCGTCACATGCGCGGCCAGGCCGCCCATAGCGACATCAGTCGTTCCCGCCCCCGTACTGGCAATGGAGGCCTTGACATCGCACTGCACGATACGGGTCTCCCCCGCAGCCGCCATTTTCGCTTCGCCAAAAACACCACCCAGGCGCTGTATCAGGCTACCCGCAGCAACAAGCCTTGCATCGATGGCATCGTACGCAACTCGCAAACCATTCGCATTCAAAATTTGCCCGAACTCGCCACCCGCTGCAACGACGCCATCACCCGAGCCATTCGTCGCAATCACCGCATGGATTTTATTCAGGGAATCAGTAACCGAGACATTCGGGAACGCTCCCGTCCCGACCAAGCCGCCTGCATAGGCGATATACCCCGTCGAATTTACGGAGATGTCGATTATATTGCCCAGGTTAAGCATTTCAACAGACCGGCTCGCATCATACAGGAAATTTCCAACAAGGCCACCCGCTACAACAGTGGTTGCTCCATTCGGCATCACAAGCGTAACGGTATCGTTGCTGAACACGATATTCGCATCTCTCATGGTAAATTGCCCCGCAAAGCCACCAGCAGCTACTGAATCCTCGCCCACAGCGTATACTTCTATATCGACAGAAATATTTGAAACAGAGCTAGCCATTTCTGCACTAGCAAAAATGGCTTCCCCGAACAGGCCACCGACATGCACACCTCGCAAGACGGCATCCACATGCACAGATGTTATATCATCGTATGCAGTCTCGTAATTACCGACAAGTCCACCAGCAGTATGTGAAGCACTTATAACGGAATTAGCAACCGAGACATTGTTAAAAGCAATTCCATACGACTGTTCCGCAAGCACCGCCGCGCGCGCACCATCACCCGTCGCCTTTACATAGGCCCCATCAAAATGGAGGTCGTTGAACTGAGCATTCTGAACGGCAACAATACTTTCACCAGTTCTTCCAAAGTTTTCAACCCCCTTGAAAAACGATTTATTCCCTTCACCGATATCACAATAGCCCTTGATTGTATTGCCATTGCCATTTATCTCCAAGACATAGTCTACAGGAATAAGCACCGGGTCAAAAGTGTTCACGCATACCGTATCACCGTTAGAGACTTCGAAACCGCCCAAGTCTATAGAGGTTTCAAAATCAATGCTAACGCCAGTGCAGGAATTCGGATCCATTTCACAATTCTGAGCACTAGTCACAAGGCTACCAGTCAGTTGCGCAACAAGATCACTCCACGAATCAAAGATTTCTGAATCAGTATAGTTATGGGCAACAGCTTCGTCCACATCATCGAACTGGCTAATTTTACAAATGTAGGGACCATTTTGAATATAAACAGGATCATCCGGATCAGGTTCCGGAATATATTGGGAACAGCGAAATGCCACCGGTTTAATCGCGGCAAAGGATTCTACAACCGCACAAAAACCGATAAGTGCGGTCCAAAAGAAAAATCTCGAGTTCAACTTCATAGATGCCTCGCTTTTTTTATAAGATAAATAAAAAAGCGGCAACTTGGTAAAAAATCTTTTTCCGTTGTGCCCGAATTCACACGTCAAGCCCCCAATAATGTATTTATGCTCACATTTTGGCATAAAATCCGGTCAGGGCAATCCCGCTTTTTTCTAAATTTTCGGCGGTTTTGAAACATTTCCAAGGAGTCAGGATGTTCAAGAAAACTCTTCTCGCGCTCGCCATGTTTGCCGGCGCAAGCTTTGCCACCTGGGACTACTACCCCATCCCGCAAGACAAGAACGGTGGCGCAGAAGCGGGCCTCTACTACGACAAGGACCACAAGTGGTCGCAGGCCGGTATCAAGATGGGCGCCCGCTTTACTATGATCAAGGGCCTCGAAATCGCCCTGACCAACTGGGGCTACCAGTTCTGGAACGAGGAAGACTGCTCGGGCTGCGTGAACGGCGGTGACGGCCTGCGCGACCTCACCCTCGGCGCTCGCTACGAGGTCGTCCCGATGATTACCGTTTTCCTTGACTTCAACCTCCCCGTGGGTGACGACGAATACGATGGCGCAGGCACGCACCCTCCTTCAAGCAGTGAAACCTCGCTCTACCTGGGCGCACAGTTCTCGGCCCCGACCAAGATGGAAGGCCTCAAGTTCGGTACGGAAGCGGGCTTCCTCTGGGGATTCGAGCACGACAACCACGAACGCGGGCTTGACATCCATATCGGCGCAGAAATCGGCTACACCATCCCGAAGGTCGGGCTCACCCCCTATATCGGCATGCTCCTCAAGTACCGCCTCACCGAGAGCGTGTGGTACGACAACAAGGATACCGAACACGGTTACGACGACCGCAGGTCCCGCCAGTACAACCTCTGGTTCGGCATGGCCTACGACATCAACTCGATGATTACCGTGAAGGCACACTTCATATTCCGCAACGAGAAGTACAAGGGAGTATGGGATGACGGGAACCCGCACCACCACGGCGGCGACGCCGACGGACTCTACATGGCGGCAGTCTTCAATTTCTAGCCATTTACGCACAATTTAACAGCGAACTACGTATTAGTTAGAAGTCATTAGGACGGCGCATGAAAAAAAATGCACCGTTTTTTGGACAAAAATCACATTTTTCGAAGCGCACGCACTTTTTTATGGCAAAAGTGCGCTTTTTATATTATATTTTCAAAAAACCACAAACAAAAGGACACAATATGCTCAAGAAAATCATTTTGGCAGCGGTTGTCGCAGCGACGGCTTCCTTTGCCCAGATCAACTTCGGTGCCCGCGCAGCACTCGATATGAACACCCTCTGGGGCGATGACGCCAAAGACGCCTCCTCCGGAATCGGTTTCCAGGCCGGTGTCGGCATGAAGATCTCCCTCCCGATGCTCCCCATTACCGTTGCTCCGGAAGTCTTGATCGACATGCGCAACTATGATGAAGCCAATGACGTCACCACGACCGAATGGGCAATCGACATTCCGGTGATGGTCCGATTCTCCCTGCTCCCGATCCTCTACCTCGAAGCAGGCCCGATGCTCGACATCAACCTGAGTGTTTCTTCCGAAGATGATGACGGCCACGAAATCGAATACGACGATGACGCATTCAACACCATCGGTTTCGGCCTTGCCTTCGGCGTTGGCACCGGCATCGTTCCGTTCGTCGACATCGACTTCCGCGTGAACTTGGGCCTCACCAACGTGGCTGCCGACAAGGAGTTCATGGGCAAAACGGTTGAAGTTGATGCTTCCAACCTCCAGTTCGTTCTCGGCGCCACCTACTGGTTCTAGTCGAAACTGCTAGCGCATAGCATTTAAAAAAGACGTGCAGCGATGCACGTCTCTTTTTTTGCATTTGTAAAAAAAATGCTGTTTAAAGGAAACCCGCAGGGACTAACAGTCACAAGGGTTTCCTCCCGCAACACACATTTTTTGCCGGTAGATGAGCAATAAACAAATTTCTGCCGGAGCCACCGTTTGTTCTTGGCGGAGTAGCATACCCCGCTAAGTGAACACTGGAACGAAGTGATCGTGTGAGCGTGCGGGGCATGCACGAAGCCAACAATATAAGAATACCCTAGGTTATCTCACGTCATACACCGGGACCGGCAAACTTTTACCGGCCTTCATCGCGGCATCGAGTTTCTTGGACTTTTCCGGATCGAGCCACCAGTAAACCGGAATGGCGTCTTCGCGGTTGAACTTGTCGAGCACCTTTTCGGGCATGCCGTAGCGGTTCCAGTAGAGGATACGGTGGTGGTCGCACTGCCACATGAGCACGTACGGCACGATTTCGGCCAGGCGGTTGTCGAGCGCCTTCAAGATTTCGTTCCTCTTCGCGAGGTCGAATTCGGTCTTCTGCAAATTGATGAGGCTGTCGACGACTTTATCCTGCACGCCGGCAAGGTTGTTCGTCCCCTTCTGGAGCGCGGTTGCCGAAGACCAGCTCGCTTCCGGGTCGCGGAGGCGGCCTGCGCCCCAGTTCACCCAGTAAAGGTCGAAGTCGGCATCGTCCAGACGCTTGCGGAGCGTGCTCTGGCTCATCTGCTCGATGGTCGCCACCACGCCCACCTTCTTCAGGTCTTCCTGGAACAGCGTGAGGTGGCGCAAGTCTTCCTGGCTCGTGATGAAGTTAATCGCAAACGGCTTGCCGTCCTTCTCGAGAACGCCCTGGCCGTTCACCTTGTAGCCCGCCTCCGCAAAGAGGGCGCGGGCGCTATCCGGGTTGAACGTGTAAAGCGGCGCCGTCGGGTTCTTGTTACCCTCCCACAGGTCGGGGTAGTAGCTGTTCAGCAAGAAGTACTGGCCGAACATGTACTTCTCGTTCATCGCCTCGCGGTTCAGGAGCATGCTAAGGGCGCGGCGCACGCGAACGTCCTGGAACTGCTGCTTACGCAGGTTGATGGCCATGCCCTGGAATCCGATGGGTTCCTTGTTGAAGATGCGCTGCTTCACGGCCCAGCCCTTCTTGACGGCATCGAAGTCCGTCTGCTTCATCCAGATGCTGCTGGTGTAGATGGCGTAGGCGTTGAAGTCCTGCTTCTTGAAGGCCTCGAGCGCCTTCGTCTGGTCGTTCATGAAGCGGTAGCGGATTTTCTGGAAGTTGTACTTGCCGCGGTTCCAGTTCTTGTGGAAACCCCACCAGTCGGCGCGACGTTCCAGTTCCACATAGCGGTCTTCGCGGAAGGTCTTGATCTTGTACGGGCCCGAGACGACCGGGAACTCGTAGCGGATCTGGTTGAAGTCCTTCCCTGCCCAGGCGTGCTTCGGGAACGCGAGCA
>JAEEGG010009760.1_pt1 | contig 21410 bp, 19 predicted proteins | sample 9134161 | NCBI WGS metagenome assembly JAEEGG01 (sample SAMN16246543, study PRJNA631951) | gut metagenome | biome: gut microbiome; feature: rumen; material: CR-attached | host: Bos | place: Iran: Karaj | collected 2018-10
GCCCGCCGACCCAGGCGCCGATCTGGAAAGCTAAAGTAGTCATAGGCAGGATTCCCAGCGTGAAAAGGAGATTCTTGAACATAAGGTCCTCAATTTTGATGGTGTGCGGAAGGGTCCGCTTTGTACACTAAAAAATAAGTCGGCCGGAGCCCTTCGTTAACGGCTGTTTTGTATGATTTTGCCAAAGTGTATCTAGTGTTTGCTCAAAAAGCTAGGCGGGGATAAAAAAACACCCGAAGCCATTTGTTGACCTCGGGCGAGATTTTTAATGCGGCAATCGCCTTACTGCTAGTCCTTCAAGCAACGAATTGACAATTTGTAGTTTGGGTTAAGAACATCGGACACAACCGCCTGTTTGCTGTCGTAGCCCAAGACCATAAAGAACGGGTGATTGTCATTCCCGGATATAGTGACACTCCAGAAATATGCGCGTTCGGTCTCGAATTCGCGCGTGGTTTCAGATGTCATGAAGCCAGCAGGAAGCGCCGTGAAGCCAGTCTCGTTGGTTCCTTTGTATTCGTTGTCTCCTCTCCAAACAACAGAATCCTTGAGCACCGCACCCGCCTCAAGTTTCCCCTTTTCATGCGCATTCGAAATCAGCTGTTCCCACTCGTCTTTTGTAGGCAAGTGCCATCCGTCGGGGCAAGCCCCCTGAATGTTTCCGTTAGCATCAGGCGTGCTACTGTTTATAGCAGCGTTCCAGCTATAGTAGCGGCCGTACTGGGAGCAGTCTCCGTTATAGCAGGCGCTGGCAGGAACCTCGTAATCCAAGTTTTGCGCCATCCAGGTCTGCGCTTTATCACCAGTGCCGATCGTTACCATTTTATAAGTGCCAATCTCGACCGATCCCTTCGTTGCGCAGAATTCGTTTTGCGAGTTGTATTGTATTCCTTTGCAGGTCTTTTTTTCCTGTGTCTGATTTTCAACGCAATCATACTTCGTGGGGTCGTAATCCTCGCCGCCACAAAGTTCATACACCTTCTCGCCATAACAGAAGTGAGTTTGTACGTCATAGCGGATTGGATCGTTGCCATCAAAATAGCAGAGCTTCTTCAACTTTCCACTTTCGCAGAGGTCTTTGCCGGGAGTATAAGCCTCGCCGTCGCACAAGTCGTACAGTTCCATATCAAAGCAGAACTTCTTCGCCGGGTCATACGGTGTTGCGCCGCATACAGCCTTGTAGAGCTCGGTCTCCACGTCACCGCATTTCAAGGTGACAATGCCGTCCTTGTCGCTCACAATCTCGCAGCTTGTGCTACTTGTTCCATTCTTTACGGTACCCTTGACAGTGCCCCCGCATACGATATCGTAGCCGTTGTCTGTTGCATTTTCAACGGCAGTGCAGCTTTCACCGTTATCGCCATTCAGCGACTTAAGCCAATCTTCCAGCGAAAGCTGGGAACCAGACAGTTCATAAGCGGACTCGCCGTCTTTTCCATCCTTTCCGTCTTTACCGTCCCTGCCGTCCTTTCCATCCTTGCCGTCTTTACCGTCCTTGCCATCCGACCCGTTCTTACCGTCGGAACCGTCTTTTCCGTCGGAGCCGTTTGTGGTCGAGGCGCTCATTTCCTTCCACACGCTGTCGGCGCAGAAGTATATGGATGCTTGGTCCTTCACGTAGACCATGTCGCCGGAATTGTCCGCAGTACACTCGCCCAGGTCTTTGAACTTGGTGACCGAAGTCGGGCCAGTGGTTTCGGTGACGTTGGTAGTTTCGTCACCGCAGGCCGTAAGAAAAGCTGCCGTCGCCAGAGCAAGGGACGATGACCATAATAATTTGTTCATGAGATACTCCTTCGATACTCACAAAAAAGGTTGTAAAAAACATTCCTAAAACTACGCTTTTGTGCACCGCCTGTCAATAGGGGGGGGATGTCTTTTCGTGAGAAAAAGGTGTGTTTTCCCTAGCAATTCGTGCTTCCCGGGCAATTGGAATAAACTACAGTTCTTCCAGTGCAAACGGCAACATGTACAGGGGCTTGAGTTGCAGCGTCCCTACATGGTCCACGTCTTTTTGCGAGAAAAGGATTCTGCGGTAAATCTTTTTGGAAAACTTTTCTGCGAACTGGTCGATGGATTCGTGGTTTCGCGTTGCCGATGACTTGATTTCGACAGGGACAACCTTATTGCCGTGCGACAGCAGAAAGTCAATCTCGTAGTAATGCGTGCTGTTTTCTTTTTGCCAGGTGTGGTAATACAGCTCCCTGTCGCTTGCCGCTATAATCTGGGCCGCGATGTTTTCGTACAGGTAGCCTAAATCGGCATCCAGTTTGTCGCTTAGGAGTTTCTTGTAAATCTCGTTGGTCTGTTTCGAGTTGTCGAACATCAGCGAGATAAAAAGTCCCGTATCGGCGGTGTAAAGTTTGAATTTGTTCAAATCCTTTGTCTGCGCGAGGGCTGTGCCCGGGTTGGTCACGTGGTAGCAGGCGAACACCGTCTTGGAGTCCATCAATTCAAAAAAGCGTTCCTCGTCTTTTGGCGTTTTCTGCTTACCCGTCGCTTTAGTGATTGTGAAATTCTTTTTCTTCAGCGCAAGTTGGCTTGGGATGGCCTTGTAAATGTTGGACAGGCGGCCCGTCGGGTCCAGTTTTTTTAAGTCGTCAAAATACAGGTCGTTGATTTTCCGCTTGATTCCGTCGATGGTCTCGAAGTTTTCTTTGTGGATGTATGCGTCAACCGCTTGCGGCATGCCGCCGACAGCCATGTAAAGCCTGAAATCACGCATCAAGCTCCTGTTGGTTGCATTCCCGATGGCGGTCTTAGCTTTATAGATTTCGCGTATTACGGAAGGATCCTTGCCGATGGCCCACATGAACTCTTCGTAATCCATAGGATAGACATTGATCTTGTGCTCTTCGGAAGGGATGACTATCCCCTGGACATTCTTTTTGATGGATATGAACGAACCTGTTTCGATATAGTCGTAGCGGCCGTCTTGGACAAGGTATTTGATCGCTTGGCGCACCTTGGGCTGGAGTTGGATTTCATCAAAGATAATTGCGGACTTGCGTTTTTTAAGAGTTACGCCCGTTTCTGCCTGAAGCCGCAAAAAGAAAAGGTCCGGCTTGGAGATGTCGCGAAAAACATCCAGCATCTCGTTCGTGACATTGGCGAAATCGATCCGGATGTAGGATTCGTATTCGTTCTTGGCGAATTCCTCGGCGATGGTGGATTTGCCTACACGTCGAGCCCCTTCCAGAAGGCAGGCGTACCGCCCGGAGTAAGTCTGTTTCCACTCCTTCATTTTGTCATACGCCTTGCGCTTGAACATACTTCCTCGCCGTTTTTAGAAGTTACAGATTTTTCAACATAATTATACCATAAAATTATAGATTTTTCAATATAAAAACTATCAGAAATTATACTTTTTTCAATATGAGCGCTAAAATTGCCACGAATTTGACGATGGATTGGCGCATTTGCCGAAATTTTGCTAAAAAACGGTATTTTTGTCTTGGATCCAAAAATACACATAATGTATAGAAAATGTTGTATTTTTTGCTCTGTTCCCTTGTTTTTTCTTTCTAAAAAATCTATATTACACATAGTGTGTAATTTGATATAGGAGAAGCGAAATATCTTAAAAACATAAAGGAGTCAAAGTGGATTGTGGTGAGAAAAAAGATGAACTAAAAGTTGCACCGTCTCGTAATCCGTATATTGTGTGGGATGATTTTGTTGCTCTGTGCAAATCAGGTGAAGGAATTCTTGTGTATGAAGATGCCCCCTCTGATGATGCTAATAGGTTTTTAAAATTGTACACGGATGAGGATATTGCTTCTTGGTTTGCTTCGTTGACGTCGAAACCCAAATTTATAAAGGTTGTCAAACTGGAAAAAAATATAATGGAAGGCCCGGCAGGGACACCTGTATATTCTTATTCATTGAACTATGGTACTCATAATCTTTATGTGGCGATATTTGAACGATTAAAAAGTGAAGAACTACAGCAGATTCTTAAATCGCTGAAACTAAACAAGCCAAAACTCAAAATCATAAATTGATTTTACTTTAAGAATGACGAAAACAAAAAGGAATGCTTATATGAAAAATGTATCTGAATGCCCTGTTTGTGATTCTAAAAATATCGAAATCATTCATAAGGTTAAAAAAATTTTCGTGCCTATGGCAGAATTTGCCAATCAGAATGTTTGCGTTTGTCATTGTAAAGAATGCGGCGCAAGAATTCGATTGGATTCGGACTCTCGAGAAGAAGTAGAAAAACAAAAAAAGATAAAAGGCGACGAAAGCATGCCTTCGTTGATTGAAAAAATCAATAATGCAGGCTATTCCGATGCCCGTTTGGAGCGGGCCCTTGATTTGGCTCCGCATACGGTGTATCGCTGGAAGCAGGGAAAGCAGATTTCTGCAACTGTGTTGGCCTTGGCTCGTTATATTGCATCTCAGCCGAAATTGATTGATTTTGCCGAAGAAGGCTTTGCCGATGGCGATTTGAAAGTCAATGTCGAAAGTCCGGAAGAGGATTCCCAGGAATTAGAAAATGATGAATATCAAACGGATGGGCATTATCAGCTTGGTAATGCTGATGTTGCCCATGGTGAAAATGTGATAGATCTTTATGCCTATTTTAATCCTTGTTCTGCGTATGAAGGAGCGTTTGCCCTATGCAAGTAGAATCCAAAGTCTTGAGTGAAGAATTTCGCCAGGAGGCGAATGGACGGTACATGCTTCTCGGCATTTATCGAACGTGCAAGGTTGTGAACAATCTTCCGAAGGAAAAGCGCTGGAAAGATCCGATGCGCTGGTGCTTTTTTGCCGGTGTAAAGTTGGATCGTTCTGTTGATGCGAATCATTATGTCGTCAGGTCCATCTCGACGAATGGCACGAGCCTTATGTCTGATATCCCTCTGGAAATCAGAGCGGAGGGAGATGACTTTGTCCAGCTTCCGATACGGGTAATCATGGATATGAAGGGTCCCGGAGAAATCATCGTCAATGTTTGTAAAGTTGATACCGGTGAGGTTTATTGCGAACTGGGCCGCTTTACGGTGGTCGAAAACGACTAGATGAACTTATAATGCTTATCATTTCTTACAGACCGGGCGATGACCAGTTCTGGATCGGCTGCACGATGGCCGAGGCCGGCGCGACCTGAAGGTGTGCTACTACGACGTGCCGCACCATCCGTTTCACCACCTGTGGAATGCCTACAGCCCGTTCGCAAAGTGCGACATCATCGAAATCTCGGACATCTCCGAACTGAAAACAGTCAAGCCCGTCGTGAGGGACTAGGCGCATGCCCGGATTCTTCAGGTACTTCAAGGGCGAAAGGGAAAACCCCTTCGAGGGCGTGGACCAGGACAAGGCGATGCTCTGGTTCTACGAGCAGTGTTACTCCGACGTGGGCGACGAAAGGGGCCTGATTGCCGAATACCGGTACTACGTGAAGGAATTCCGGGAAGACGACGGCGTGCCCGAAGGGTACAAGGCGCTACTGTTCAACCGGTATATGAGAACGGCCTATTCCGTAGGCGACGAAATCCCCGCATTCAAGACCTTCTACGAAAAGTGGTACGGGTAAACGCAAAATCGATATAAAAAATATCGAAAATCGGTTTGGTGGGGCGAAAATTGGAGGGGAAAGCTTTCCCCTCGCTCGCACTCCGTTGCTCGCTTCCCCTTCTCCTAGGGGCTCTGCCCCTAAAACCCCGATTATGTCTGCATTATCCCGTAGCCCCTAAAATTCTTATTCAAGTCTTTCTTCTAGAAATACTGCTTAAGATTTCATTGATGGGAAAGAAGGTATTGAATTTATTCTTAAATACAAATTTATGCGATGTAGCGAAATAAAAAGTTTATGACAAATGATTTTTTGTTAAATTATTAGAAATAGATTGTTCTGTAATTATTGTCAAAAAATAAAGGATTTTATGCCATATTCTTTGGACCCATTAAAATTGCATGAAGGTGATGTAATTCTGACTAGAAATAAAAAAGGGCCAATATCATGGTTAATTCGGTTATTTACAATAAGTTATTTTAGTCATGCTGCCCTATATGTTGGGGGTAATTCTTATATGGAAGCAATTGGGTGCGGAGTTCGTGCTCAGAATATTTTAAGACTGACTTTTCGGAGGAAAACAGATGTTGTTGTACTCCGTTATGCTGGATTACAAAGAGATGATTTAGAGAGAATAGTTGGATTTGTAAGATATCGACATGGTATGGCCTATGGTGTTGTTGATGCGATTAAAGCTGGATTGTATGCATTTTCTGGAAAAAAATTACCTTTAAAGATGCATGCAAATCAAACTTTTTGCTCTCAGTTGGTTGCATCGGCGTATAGTGAGGTTGGTGTAAAAAAAATTAATGGAAGAAGTGATTTGTTTGTTAGGCCTAAGGATGTTTACAAAGAGGATAATTTCAAGCGAGTTGTTGATGTGTATCGGGAAATAACTAATGAAGAAGTAAAAATTGCTGCAGGGGAAGGAATAATTGACAAACAGGATAGAATTGTTTTTTCAATGATGAAAAAAATATGGAAAGTTTTAAAGAAAGAAGGTGTGTATATAAAGGGTATTTCAGAGATTGATCGCGGTATATACGAGATACAAAATGTTCAACGAAGAAAATCGGTTGATTACAAAGTTGGGAAAATTATTCGTGAATCAGGATATTTAGAAATGTGGAAATGGGACATGGAAAAGAGCCCTGAAAATTATTCTATTGCTGAATTGCAAAAGAAAGTCCTTGATTCTAGTGAGTTGGTGATGGCGGCCACAGCGAAAATTGTGATGTGGCTAGGAATAATGGATTTGCGGCAAAAAAATGTCTTGGCTGCAGAAGCTAATTATGCAATTTCTCAATTAGAGACGTCAAAAATTTTTTTGGATTTAGAAAATACTCTGTTGTTTATTGCTAAAAAAGCATTCAAAGAATTTGAGAGTTATCTCCAAAATTTGAAAAAGAAACAAAATATGGTGTTTAATATATCTTAAGGAGTAAAAAATGGACTCAATGAAAACAACATTCTCATTACCTTTCAATTCATATGACTTTTTCGGCTATTTGTTGCCGGGAACGTTGTTTGCTTTTGGGGGTGCATATGTATTTTGGGATAAATTGCCTTTAGAATCCTGTTTGACACAAGAGTCTAAAATTAACGCCTTTATTGTTGTGCTTGTTTTGTTAGGCTTGTTAGCGGGTTTATATTTTATTGGACAAATAATTGGTAGTATCAGTCATTTATTATATGACCGCTTGCTTGTTCGGAATATAATTGGATATCCGTTTCAGTATATTCTTGACTTGAAGCCTCGTCCAGAAGATTCGATGCGCATAACATATTTATTGTTATTGGTGTGTGGACTGCAATATATTATAGCCCCCACATTGTATGAATTGTTGTGCATGACGCCATTAGTTAATATTGCTTGGATTTGTACTATTATATGGGTGACTTTTTGGACGTGTGTATTTATATTGGCTTTTTCTTTAAGATTTTGCTTGGTTTTCAGTAGAATAAGTGGAATGGATAATTATGGTCGCAAGAAAACAAAAAAAAGAGATGATGATGAAAATTCGATAGAAAACGATGGATTAATGAAAAAATTTTGCTGCGGTGGTGTCAGAGTGCTTTGGTATCTTTCTGTATTGTTGCGTAAAATCTCTTCTACCGACACAAAAGTCAATAAAGAGATTAGAAAAAAGTTTATTGATGGAGTGAAAACAGATTATGAAATAGATTTGGAAAAGGAAGAAAACTATAATTCTGATGCATATTGGATTGCGTATATAGGTTTGCTTAATGCTAATCAGAAACATGGTGCTAAAATCGAAAATTGGCTGAATTTGTATGGCTGCCTACGAAATTATAGCTGTGTTTTTTTAATCCTTTCTATTGTCATAGCAGTGAAGCAATGGGGGGAAATGGTGAATGATGTGACTGCTGTTTCGGATACAAAAATATTGCTAGCATTTCTTGGGTTGAGCTTTATTCTTTTTATTCGATATTGGATAATCTTTTTTGGATACTATTCTAAATATATTATTCGTGCGTTTGCATTAAAAGAAAAAACAGAATAATTATTGTTGAGTCAAAAACGAATGCAGTCTGGAGGGCTTGAGTAAAATGAATGCGCCGGAAGATCTTCTTCTGGCGCTTTTTTGTATAAAGAAAACTACCGGCTACGCCGGTAGTTCCGTAAAAGCCTTCTGGCGGTCATGAGAAAAAAATCCTTTGATTAATATTGAAATGCGGTCTGCCAACTGCATCACAATAAAATCAAAGGATTTAAAATGAATGATAGAAATAAATCGACAGCCCATACCACATGGAATTGTAAGTACCATATCGTGTTCGCTCCAAAGTTCAGAAGGAAAATTCTGTACAGCCAGAAGAGGGAGGTCGTTGGGAAAATTCTAAGAAAGCTGTGCGAATGGAAGGATGTGGAAATAATAGAGGCTGAGGTCTGTCCTGACCATGTACATATGTTGGTGGCGATACCGCCTAAACTCTCGGTATCAAGTTTCATGGGATATTTGAAGGGGAAGAGCAGCCTTGAATTGTTCGATATTATTCCGGAACTGAAAAATAGGTACCGGAACCGGGTCTTTTGGTGTCGAGGATACTATGTTGACACGGCTGGAAAAAACGCGGACCGCATCAAGGCATATATTCAACAACAATTAGAGGAAGACAAACTGGGCGAACAACAAACCATGTTTGACAAGTAGTGCCCGTTTACGGGCGGCCTAGTAAGGACCCTTGCAGGTGGTAGATTGACGTGCGTGCCCTTGCACGCCGCTAGTATTGTAGGGCTACGCCCGTATATGAAGAACCGCCGGCTTCGCCGGCGGGTCACTTTTTTTTCTGTTGTTTGCTAAAAAAATAATAAATTTTTTTGTTGCGTTTATTCAAAAGATGTATTAAATTTGGTGCGGTTTATTCAAAGGAGTGAGAATGAGAACCTATTTGGTGTTTTTTGTGGCTTTGGCCATTTCGAGTTATGCTTGTGCGCAGAACTTCGTTTCTGTGGAAGCTTTTGATGAACAGGGAAATAACGCTAGTCAGCTAACGCTTCGTTTAAGGGTGGTAAATGCATCTTTGAATACGTTAAACAATGTTAGGGCGAGGTATTTTCTAAATAATTACCAAGATCGAGTTTTGAATGTATCTCCCTATTATACGGAAGGGGCGACGATATCTGTTGATACCATTGACGGTTTTCTTGCCATTAATATTGATATTGCAAAACTTGCTCCGGGCATTTTCCCGAATATGAGCGGAATAAGCCTTGGTGTAAACGATGTAAGTTACCGTGACTTGCGCAAGCCCGAACATTTTAGCTACCCAGGAACAGGAAACTTTACTTTAACAAATAATATCCCTCTCTATGTGGGCGGAACTATTTTGGCGGGGTCTACGCCTGTTGGGGATGAAATTCCCAAGATCCGCTTTGTTGGAATTCAGCCCGAAAATTCGAATACTAGATCTGCATGGGTTGAACTGGAAAACTATGGGACATCTGATATCGATTTAAATGACTATTTCTTGAAGTGGAGTTTCAGCGATAGTGTGTCATTTGGCAATGTTGTGTTGCCTGCTGGGAATAAAATTAGAATTTGTCAATCAAATGGCTCGCTTGAATGCCCTTCGGCAGATGTTGCTACTGTGAAAAATGTCTTGCCGTTTGGAAATGTTGGTGAATTGGTGGTGAGCAACGCTGGCTTTCCTATAGATTACATTGCATGGGGTAGTGTTGGGAATATGTCCGATTCTATTCGAAAGATTAATGAATATCTAGAAACGAAACGATTCTTTGATACGGAGGAAATTGATTATTTGGGACCTGTTGTCTCATATAAAGCGGGTTCATTTTATCATGCCGTTATTTCGAAAGATGATTCTTCTATTGTACGATGGAATCTCTTTACTGCTAATCAAATAAATGCAAATGCATCAAGTATGCCTAATGCAGAACCGCTGTCTCTTTCTGATAGTTCTATTGTTTATTTGGCTCCAGATGAAGAAATGTCATTTGCTTGGATTCCTGTTCAGGGCGCGAAAAGTTATGATTTAGTTATTTATAATGCGTCAGACTCGTCTTTAGTTTATGAAAAGACTACGTCAAAAACATCGGAAAAAGTGCAGCTGCCACATGGCGAATATTTGTGGGGTGTTGTTTCTTCTGAGAAAGAGGTAGACGATGATTTCTGGACGAGAATGAGAGATGTTTTGGGTGATATGCTTTTATTTCCTGCAACGTCATTGCTTGATTTATTGGTGGAAGATATAAAATGGGGGGTTCCCGTTTATGATTTGAAAGCGGTTCCACAGGCGGCAAGAAAGGATTCCTATATGCTCGATTTGAAATGGGGAGAGCATATTCTAGCAAGCGAATGGATAGATTATGTAGGAATTGTTTCTTGGGATGCTCCAAGAAACTCAACTAGCTATATTGATAAGGATGGGAGCCTGGCTTTCCGTAGTAAGCGAGAAAAGGACCATAATATAGAAGAAAGTTGGAGATGTTGGATTGTTACAACATGTATTCTCAATCATTTTAATGGTGGAAATATAACACAGGATGAAATTAAGTTTCATAAATTCGGGACTAAAGATCCTATATTGGGTGCATTCCCTCAAGGGGACGATGGACGAGCAAATGATAATGATGTAACCAATATTATGAGTTGGGCTTTGCAAATACCTAAATCAAAAGTGAATTATAGAAAGGGACGCCCAAGCGAAGATCATATAATACTAATGCTTGCAAAAGGAAGGCCTGTTGTGGTTGGTCAAGAGCGCCATGTTATGGTGATTGATGCTGTAATGAAGGATGCTAAAACAGGAAGAGTCTCATTTCGTTTTTTGAATACTGATAATGACGGGAAAACGGAATGGAGAGTTTATGCACGAGAAAAGAATATAAATAGATATTGGTCCCCTGAGTTGGCTTCGTCACCCAGAATGACTGTATTGTATGCTGATTTGAATGGAAATAAAAAAATGGAGAAGGGAATTGATGATATTTATGATGCTGATAATGATGGAGTTTTGGACTTTGATGAAGAATATCGTTTTTGCAGTCTAAAGGATAATGATGACTCTGATGGCGATGAAATTAAGGATAAAGATGAAATAAAGTCATATACTTTACTTGAACCATATGAAAAACATGGTGTAGTTAAAGAAAAAATAGCTGATATTGATGGTGATAAAAAGCGTGCAGAGATGGACGATGATTCGGATAATGGAGGAAAAAAAGATGGCAAGGAGGATTTAAATAAGAATGGGATTAAGGAAGTTGGCGAGACAAATCCTTATGCCGCTTTTGATGACCTTAATTCTTCTAATCCAATGGTGCCTGGCGATTATGCTCTATATGCATCATCAAATCTCAGGGTGAATGATGGCGTTAAATGTTATAATAAGAAGGGATATTGCAATATAGGGGCTGCATCGATAAATTCTAATGAAACATTTCCATTAATAGTGGGCGCAAGAGCTTCTGTTGGAAATGTCTATTCTAGAAGGAATGTGTTCTTTAGAAGCCATTCGCATATATATGGAAATGTGTATCTTGAAAATGGGTCTTATGTAGATAACGTTAGCCTTCAGAATGGGACCATTATTGATGGTGACATAGAGACTATTTCTATTGCAGATGGACTTGTGTATTTTCCCCTAATTTATCCAATGGCTAATTATGATGTTTCTCATGAACAAAATATTCAAGTTTATTATGGAGGTACGTTTGATTTGTATGATGGTGCCAGATATGCCTCAATAAAAGTATATAATGGAACGCTTCGAATCCACCCAGGTGAAGTTTGGGTAGGAAACTTGCAATTGGAACCTGGTACAAAAATTGAATTCGCGATGCCTGGACGTCAAACAGTATTTCATATAAATGGGGATTTTATATGGCGTGGAACAATTTTAAATAAGGGATATGCTAATGAAACCATAGCAACGGGTTTTAAACTTGTTCAGCATTCATCCAAGAAGATGTATGTTGATGAAAAGTTCTTTGGAACGATTGTTGCTCCTGCATCCCATGTAATCTTAGGCCAAGCGAATAAGACCTTCTATGGATCTGTTATGGCGAATGATATATCCGTTCATCAATATTCCGAAGTTTACTATGTCAAGTTTAACCCGGCACCAATGATGTATTCGTTTGATTTTTAGAAAGCTGATGTAAGAAAAATCCATTATTGAAAAAAGGTCCCAGTTTTTTTAACTGGGACCTTTTTTGCGTTAGTTTTAAGAATTACTTGCGGTAGCTGTCCATCGCGGCTACATCCAGGCTCTTGACCAGGTTGTAGTGCTTCGCGACTTCGGCTTCGGCGAGGTTCAGGTACACCTTCACGCTCTTGTCGAACAGTTCAGGCGACTTGGTAGCATCGCGGAGGAGCAGCTGGCTCATCACGCAGTTGGCGGCCATTTCGTACAGGTGACGGCTGCAGAGGTCGGTGAATTCGTTGTTGTTCGCGGCCTTCACGAATTCCACAGCTTCGTTGTACTTCACATCCATGGCCTTTGCGCGGGCCTTGAGTGCTTCGTATTCCGGGCGCACATCCTGGGCTTCGAATTCTTCGAGCATCTGGCTGTAGGTACCGGTGGTCACGTGCGGGAGAGCCGCAACCGTCTGCAACTGCGTCGTACCTTCGTAAATCGAAGTGATACGGGCGTCGCGGTACAGGCGCTGGCAAGCGTATTCGAGCATGTAGCCCGAACCGCCGTGAACCTGGATGCTGTCGTAGCTGTTGATGTTCGCGTATTCGGAGTTCATGCCCTTCGCGAGCGGAGTGCATGCAGAGGCGAGCTTCTGGTATTTCTTGAGTTCAGCCTTTTCTTCGTCGGTGAGCTTGCGGTCACGTTCGATGTCTTCGAGACCCTTGTAGATGTCCACGTAGCTGGCAGTCTGGTACAGCAAAGCGCGGCCTGCGTCGAGGCGAGCCTTGATGTGGGAAATCATCTCGTAGACGGCCGGGAAGTTCACGATGGCCTGGCCGAACTGCTTACGGTCCTTGGCATAGGCGAGAGCTTCGTTGTAGGCCATCTGGCTGATGCCCACGGACTGGGCGGCAATGCCGAGACGAGCGCCGTTCATGAGGGCCATCACGTACTTGATGAGACCGAACTTGCGGCGGCCGCAGAGTTCAGCCTTGGCGTTCTTATAGACAAGTTCGCAAGTCGGGCTTCCGTGGATACCCATCTTGTTTTCGATGCGGCGGACGTCAACGCCACCGTCGCGCTTGTCGTAGATGAACATGGAAAGACCACGACCGTCGCGGGTGCCTTCTTCGGAGCGGGCGAGCACCAGGTGAATGTCGGAGTCGCCGTTCGTGATGAAGCGCTTCACGCCGTTCAGGTACCAGCACTTGTCTTCTTCGCTGTAGGTGGCCTTGAGCATCACGCGCTGCAGGTCGGAACCGGCATCGGGTTCGGTCAGGTCCATCGACATCGTTTCGCCGGCGCAGATGCGCGGGATGAAGCGGGAACGCTGGTCCTCGTCGCCGAATTCATAGAGCGTCTCGATGCAGTCCTGCAGGGACCAGATGTTCTCGAAACCGGCGTCTGCAGAGGCTATCATTTCGTTGATGGCCGTGTAGGCGGTAATCGGGAAGTTCAGGCCGCCAAAGCGGCGCGGCATCGTGACACCGTTGAGGCCAGCCTTGCGGGTGGCTTCGAGGTTTTCGTAGGTCTTGCTTGCGTAACGAACGCGGCCGTTTTCGCAGTGCGGGCCTTCGGCGTCCACTTCTTCGGAGTTCGGGAAGACGGTGTTCGCGGTGATGTCGCCAGCGACTTCGAGCACGCGGTTGTAGTTGTCCATCGCGTCGGCAAAATCTTCCGGCGCGTAGTCGAAAGCGTCCTTGTCGGCATAGCCTTTTCCTTGAGCTCGACAATGCGCGGCATCAGGGAATTGCTTTCGAGGTTGAATGGGGGCATCCTCGAAAAAATCCTTCTGAAAAATTTGGCTGCGACACTTCGCGCAAGTTCGTCACTCGACTTGGTAAAGACCTCCAGTATTCACCAAGTCTCGTTCCTTCTTGCACTCGGTCTCGCTCAAATTTTTCTGACGAAGTATTTTTCCTCGGCTGCCGGAATCTCGGGATGATCTGTATAAAAATTCGCCATAATATAAAGGGGGAAGAGTCCCCCTCGCTCCAGCCCTGGCCCCGCCCTTATAGTCATTCCCTTCGGGAATACGAACCTAAGCCCGCCTCGGCCAGGTCTTCCGCTACCCCCACTGCGGGTGCTCAGACGCCGCACCCGCAACGCCCGGCTTACCGCAAAAATGCATAAAAATGCAAAAAGTTCTGTCGGCAGACAGAACCTTTCTCAACAAATGGAAAAAACTACTTCATGTCCAGTGGACGGAAGAACCCCTTAATGCAGTTGAGATTTCTAATGCAAATTTGGATGTGGTTCTTTTCTTGGAATGTTGCTCCTTTGTAAATGGGGGCTCCCTCATAAAAGGCGGAACGAACTGTGTCGAAAGGCTTGATAACCTTCCCTTTCTTAATCCAAGGGTCGAATTTCTTTTCTGGGTTAGGATTGTCGGTTAGATAATGCAATCTCTCTAATACTGCAAAGTCCAACAGGCGCTTGCCCCTTATGCCTGTTTCATGATTATCGAATTCTTCGTTGTGTGGAATCGGTTCGCCAGCAATTTCTAGGGATTCCTTCAAGTTTGTGTAGGCTTGTGATACAAGATCAAGATATTTGGAATCCGTTAAATCCAGACATTCGTCAAGCGAATAAATGACGCCGACAACAAATGGCTTCTTGGTGGTCTTGTATTCCTTGGCTCGCCATTCGTAGGCTCGGGTATAATTATTTTCCCAAATATAAAAGCCTTTGCCCAGCCATTCGTAATCCTCTTCACTTAGATGAATTTTCTTACGGGTTTCTAGGCGTAAAAATGCTTCGCCGTGTTCTTTGCTACAGCCATGGTAGCCAACGTACAGATTTGGTCTGGATTCTAACATAGCAAAAACTTAATGAGATTTGGCGAGTTTGCCCTTACGGTTCAGAACGCCAATTTGTTTCAATTGCGTAATAGCCTCCTTTTTATTTTTCGGAGTTTGCTTTAGCAATTCAAGCAATGTTTTTATGTATTCCTTTTCCATAATGGGGCCTCCACCCTTAATATACATTTTTCGTTGCTTTGGGTCAATGGGATGGGGTTGGACCTTGTAACATCAGCCTTTGTTCCCGGAACACCCCATTCTCTCTACAATTTATCGCAAAATCGATTTCTTCTGTAAATTTTTCGTGCATTCAGACTGTATTTAAGTTATTTTTGTATTGGACATATTAGAGAGTTTAGCTCTTGTTCTCTAAACGAAATCAGCAAATTTCAAATTACCGAGGACAAGGCGAACGCTCACGCAGGTATACCGTTTTACGGTTTATCTCGGTTTGCTGTACCGACTTTTTAGCCGGTCTTTGGTCATATAACCAAAGAGCAACAGCCCTTTTGGGGCGTGGGTCGTTTGCGTTTATCGGTAATAGGCTTTGCTGAGCCCCGTTTAGGTAAATTGCAGCGATCTACGCCTTTTTGTATTCATGCAAAATTTGGATCAGTTCATTACGATTTAACAAGGGTGGAACTTCTTAAGACTTATCATATCAACCAAGGAGAAAAAATGAAATCAAGAATCATTGTACTGGTGGCACTTACTTCAGTGCTTTTGCTTGCTGGTTGCAAGTCTGAAGCCGAGCAAAAACTTGATGAAATTTGTAGCAAGGACATGAATGATAAAGACAATAGAGATGCTTGTGATCTCGCTCTTATGATAAATTGCGGCGGAGTAGTAGGTGTTGCTGCTGTGCAAAAATGCGCCAAAAATAATGAACGTAGTGAATGCGCTGCTATACCTTCTTATTGCATAAATAATTACACTAAAGCTTTTGGTTCTGAAAAAAAATAAGATGGACGGGAGATGTTTTCTCTCCTTTGCGTCAAAGATTTAAGCTTTCAACAAAGAGTAAAAAAAGAAAAAATATAAGGAATAAACTCTTATGGCAGGGATTCTCAATTATTTATGTGCAGTCTTACTAGCATTGTCTACTTTGATTGCTTTTGTTAATTTAGGAGGTTCTCTTTCGGGTATGGATTTGATGGAAATGTTTTTCCGGATGTTTCCGCATATTCCTAGCCAAGGAAGTGATGGCATTGCTATGTGGCTCCTGTTTCTCAGCCATTTGGGTATAATGGTAATGGGCGTTATAGGGTCTATTTTCTATGTGCTAAAAGGGAACGGTCTCGTATTCAGTATAGGGGTTACTTTCTCTGGCGTCTTAGGTTTAATTAGTGGAGTTATTGCAGGATGGAATGTTCTGGCAGAAGTTGTACCCCTAATTTTAGGCATGGTATGTGTTGTTATGCATTTTATCATTAAGCAAAAAATGTGACGCATTAGCTTACGGCATGTGGAATCTTGTTGAACTTATATACTTTAACTAGTCTATAAAGGAAAAGGGTGATAAAGATGCCTATTCAAAAATTTCTGTTGACGTATTTGTTCTTCCTTTCGTCTGTTGCCCTTGCTATTACGAGACAGGACTTGGAACAGATGAAATCTGAACTTGATAATCCTATTACGTTGGAAATGGTGGAAACGGTTCTTTTCGAATCGGGCCTTCCTTTTATGAAGGCGAAAGGGCAAAATAGTTGCACGTATTATTACTCTCATTCAGAACCACATGTGAAGACATTTAAGATAGTAGTTGATTTCCATTCGTATGCAGGAAAGGAAATCTTGCACAGAATAGATTGGGGTAGCGACTATGCGTACTACGAAATTGTAGATGGACGATTTCAGTTAAATGAATACTATTATCGTCATAGCAAAAGTTCTGATTCTGTGATAGAATCTCGTACACAACTAATGGACTCATTTAACTCAATATTAGATAAGATTGAAAATGGAAAGTCTCTTTATTGGCCTCATTCTGGTCGCTGCGAAAACTGTGCAATACAGATGATGTCTTCTTATTTATTATCAGAACAGCTAGGCAGTCGGGGTGTTTGTAGCGGAGGAAGATATAATTCTGAAAGACAAACATGTAATTACCGAGTTGTTTTAGACGATGATTCGATCGCTGATGTAAGTATAGAATATATGAAATCTAATCGTGGTAATGACTATACTCCTGTTTTTTTCGAATTCAACGATAACTTGAAAACGGAAAAAGACGATGAGAGTCAATTGCCAGTCACAACAATCAAAATTGGAAAGCAGGAGTGGATGGATCATAATTTGCTTTATGGAGAAGGGCTGACTGAAAAATATAGTGTGGATGTTGTGGTAAATAGGGATTTGTCAAATATTCGCGATATTGACTATGATTCTAAATCGATTGCCTTGCCAAGTGGAGAACAGAATGGTTGGCTTGTTTTTATGGATTTGAATTTGCGGCAAAGTGGTACTTTTGATTTTATTGAAAAACCAGATATAAAAGAAAATCATCAAGGACTATGCCCAACAGGGTTTCATGTTCCGACTCGGGCCGAATGGAAAGAGCTCTTCTCTTTTGTTGCTAAGGATAAAGTAAGGTTTCTAAAGTACGATTTATTCGAAGAGTACAATGTTGTGCTCAACGAGTATGAGAAACAAACTGGTTATGGATGGGGTGGTAGCTCCGATAAATCCCGGAAGTTGAGGAAGAAATTGGAGTCAATTGAAAATGAACTTGACGCTGCATATAACAAATGGAGAAAAGGAAAAAAAGATGGTTTTTATTGTGAAAATGGTGAAAAGTGCCGATTTAATAAATACGATATGCGAAATGTCATTGAAGGAGAAGTGATAAGGCATCTATGTTCAAAAGAGGCGTGGCCGCTTGATGAAAATGGAAAAGAAATGTGTTTCGACTCGTACGGTTTTTCTATGCCCTCAGATAGCAAAACAGGAGATGATATGTCTTATTGGACTGCTGATGTAGAGATCTCAAAGTGTAATGACCGCTATGCCGATGGTCGTCATCAATGTACTTATGATGTTGCTGGTTATGGATTTTCGGTAAAGAACAATTCGCGAGAATTTAGTCTTTTGAAATTTGAAACCATGTTGGAACTCGCCAATCTTCGTTGTTTGAAAAATAGGAGTAAAAAATGAATAGAATATCGGTTGTGGTCGCTTGTACTTTGATTTTTTTTATAGGTCAATCATTGGCAGTCTCTTTAAAAGAATTGAAAAAGTATCAGACTGAAATAAAAAATGCCTGCTTTCCGGAAGCATGTGAGAATGAAAGTCAAATGGTGCAACCTTCTGCTGACGAAATCGAGAAAAAACTTGGTGCCCAGGGTGCTTGTCGTAGTGGCGGAACAGCAATGTGTTCTACAAAAAAAGATAAGCAATGTAAAAAGTCTGAATTTGGAGAGGAATGCGAGCAGCCGTCAGAGTGTATAGTCATTGTTCATGGTGTAGGGAGGGATACATGTGGAGCTAAACCCAAAGGGGTGAAATGTTATGATGGAACAAAAGAAATTTGGTGGAATGACGACTTGAATGCGGAACTTCCTGCTGGGGTGTCTTTTGTTTCGGGACGAGAATGCCTTTATGTCGTTCCTTTAACTGAAAAAGGGAAATCCGCTTCTGCTCATTTTTCTTGCCGTGATGGCTCCTGCAAAACAAATGGTAATGCAATCGTATTTGTTCATTTCGGATGCTTTGAAGGAGCCTGTACTGCTGATGGTATGGAAATTTATTTAAAATAATAAGTTATTTCATTAAAAAAAGAGAATCAAGAGTCAAGTTGGTTGAAATACTTAATAGACTCGGCTATTTTTGTTATGGAGATGATTTTATATGCCTAGAACAAAAAAGCAGAAAATGTATATCAAAAAACTGATGAACTCATCTAATGAAATTGCTGTACGGAAATATAAAAGAATCATAATTTATTCTAATTCGTTAAAAAGAAAGAAAAGTGGTAGTGCGAATTCTCTGAAAAATATAATCCAACTATCAAAGAGAATATATGGCTTTGAAGAATTAGCAAAACAGTTGAAATTTACGCCCCCTGATTTTGATATGGAAATCAGTTTGCTGAATTCTTTGCTGCGGGATTATGTAAAGCTTCAAATGGAAAAGCGAAAAAGAAGCATTAAAATTTTCTTTGGTGAGAATTTGCTAAACTCCTATTGTGATGTGATTTTCTTGGCGACAAATCTTGACTCGGATAGGAAAAATAACATTCGTCCTAAAATTTTATGCAATCCTGAAACTGGTAGAAATTTGGAATATGACATTTTTTTTAATAATATAAGAGTTGCACTTGAATTTCAAGGAGAGCAACATTATACTAATGAACGAATAATTCGGACTGACCAGTTGAAATTAAATTTGTCAAAAATAAATTGCATAATGTTGAGCCCAATAAATCCAATACAGATGAAGGATTTTGCTCTTTCTAAATTGATTGCTAACTCAGTAAAAGATTTTTTGAAAATGAATGATTGTAATGGCAATCTTTATCCGAATTATAAAGCTAAATATATGTTGTTGTTTAAGATAATTCAACGGTTTGATTTGGCTAATAAGTTATATGCGGATGTTTTAAGATACCTAGATGAAATAACCTCAAAATATATTCAATCCATAATGAGGTGTTCCCCGATTTCAACTGGTTCGGCAGCTCCAAGAATGACTCCGGAAAGTGGCGATAAGGATGTTTCAGAACTGAATCGGCAAATTCCTAAAATTTATCGAGCAATCCGCGAAAAGAAACGAAAATAGATAAAGTGAATGGTTTAACGCGTCGCCAAAAGTTAAATGGTGTAAGTTTTTTTCATTTTTTTAGTTTCACTTGTATAGATCCGTCTTCAAAAAAAATGACGTTTGATGGAATAAATATTTCGGAATTAGAGCATTTTTGAATTATTTTTGACCAAAAATTTTTATATGCATTTATTTTGGAATTTTCGTGTTTGTGGTTTATAAAATTGTCGAAGAACGTTTTCGGGTCATTTAACCTTCCGAAATCATTTATTGTGCGTGAAAGAGAGGCCATCATACACTGGTCTGTTGAAATAAGAACTGGTTCTTCTAAGATCTCAGTAATTTTTGTATCAGTTTCACTTATTTTTTCTTCTTGTAGGTTGCTAAAATAATCGTGAAAAATTTCAACTAAAATAGATTTTTGCATAGAAGAACTGTCAATTAAGCAATTTGTATTGGTTCGTAATATATAGTGAATAAGATTTCCGTATTTATCATGTTGAATGCTTTGTTTATCTTTATGATCTTTGTTTGAAAAGATTGATTCTGCGACTATTTGACTATTTATGACATAGTAATCAAAACCGAAAAAATTCATAAAAATGGAATCGTTGAGATCTAATGGGTATGAAATTTTTCGGCCTTTTGATTTGAATGTGTTATAATCAAAAAGTCCCCATCTGTTTTCCATCTTTATTGCCAACAACCATTCTGCACCCAAATCTAATGCGAGATTAAGTCTTTTTTCTAGGTTTGAATTTGTTATATCAGAAAATTTATTTTTCGAACTACTTTTTACCTCTATGAAATATTTTTTTCCATCTTTTGCGTATAGTAAAAAATCAGGTGTTTTGGCGTTTGTTAATTTGGAGAAGGCCTCGTCAAATCCCAGGATATGTTTAAATTTTTCTGAAAAATGTGCGATTAAAGCAAATTCATATTCGCAATTTAGTCCTGAAATACGGCGTTCAAGGTTTTTCCGTATTCCTAGTTCGTCTATTAGTTTTTCGTTTAGTTCTGGGGGAAGGAATGATCTAATGCCATTGTATGCATGTGTTCTTGTTAATGAGCCAGCTTCTTGATTGCGTTCTTTTTTTGTCATTATGAAAATCTTTTATGGAACTGTGTGTTGTTGTAAAATGTAAGATAAAAAATGAGGAATCATCTAAACAAAAAAACAGATATTCTTGATTTCTTCAAAAAATCCATATCGAACAAGAAAACCCCGACTCGCTAGAGCCGGGGTAATTTCTTTGTGGATTGCTTCGGGACTGGAGTCCCTCGCAATGACATGTTAACAGCTTAAGCCTGCTTGTAGCTTTCCAGCGATTCCACGCTCAAGCTCTTCACGAAGTTGTAGTGCTTCGCGACTTCGGCTTCGGCGAGGTTCAGGTACACCTTCACGCTCTTGTCGAACAATTCAGGCGACTTGGTTGCATCGCGGAGGAGCAACTGGCTCATCACGCAGTTGGCGGCCATTTCGTACAGGTGGCGGCTGCAGAGGTCGGTAAACTCGTTGTTGTTCGCGGCCTTCACGAATTCCACAGCTTCGTTGTACTTCACGTCCATGGCCTTTGCACGGGCCTTGAGTGCTTCGTATTCCGGGCGCACATCCTGGGCTTCGAATTCTTCGAGCATCTGGCTGTAGGTACCGGTGGTCACGTGCGGGAGAGCCGCAACCGTCTGCAACTGCGTCGTACCTTCGT
>JAEEGG010009762.1_pt1 | contig 21410 bp, 23 predicted proteins | sample 9134161 | NCBI WGS metagenome assembly JAEEGG01 (sample SAMN16246543, study PRJNA631951) | gut metagenome | biome: gut microbiome; feature: rumen; material: CR-attached | host: Bos | place: Iran: Karaj | collected 2018-10
AAGTCTTCTACTATATCTTCTTCATAATCAAGAAATGATTCATATTTAACATATATATATTCATTTAAAGATATTTTTTTATAGATATCCACAATATAATCATTTAAATCATTAATAAATTCTTTTCTATATTTATATAATTTAATATTTAAATTTATTAATTCATCTGTTAGGATATCTAAATAATTAAAATCAATATTATGTTCATTCTTTAAATATTCATTTCTAGTTTTTAATACTTTATTATATTTAGCTAAGTAAATGATATATTTATTACTTATTTGTCCTATTTCTATATTTAGAAATTTTCTACGATCAGAAGGTGTTCCCTTTATTATTTCTAAATCATCTGGACAAAACATAACAACATTAATATTAGATAGATAATCACTTATTCTTTTAAATACATTATTATTAATAGATACTCTTTTACCTTCATTATTAATAATAATTTCATATGTATTTTTTCTATTATTGTTTTCAACTTCCCCTATTATCTTAGAAAAAATACAATCATTTTTAATTAAATAATTATCTTTATTACATCTATGGGATTTGGTTACTGCTAAGAAATATATACTTTCAAGGATATTTGTTTTACCTTGTGCATTATTTCCTATAAAGATATTAATATTCTTATTGAATTCTAATTTTAAATCTTCATAATTTCTAAAATTTTTTAATTCAATTTTTTTTAAAAACATTTTTAACCTATTTTTAAGCCCATTTTAAACACCTTTATAGTAAAACCAATTACCTACCCATACAAGTATATTATATCATAAAAATAGGTAAAAAAATTAAAATTTAGTAAAAAAACTCAATTTTTTTATAATTGAGTTTCTTAATTTTAATAATTTTCTATTCTTTTTCTAAGTAGTGATTCTAACATATATGATCTATGTATTTGATTTTCAAATGAATTAATAGAAATATTAATATTTAGTACATAATTATTATCAAATATTATATCTGTAGAACTACTATTACCATTAAATGATTTGATATTATTTAATATAATCCATGCACATCCAGTTAATCTTGGTGATGTAGTTGGAAAACATATTAGATTGTGAGATTCTTCTATTATAATTGGTGATTTATGAGTTATGTTCATTATAGATTTTGTACCTGCATGTCTTCCTTCATATGTTGAACCAAAATATTCACAACTATATTTTATAATATTAATAGGTTCTATATTTACTATAAATTCATTATTTTTTTCTATTACTTTAGATTTATTATAACCTACTGGAATAATAGCTAAAGTATTCTTATTTATTTCATAAATATTCATATATAATTCCCCCTTTCAGGAACTTATCATATATATTTTTCTCTTTTTGTAAAAAAATTCCACTAAAAAAGAGAACTTTAGTTCTCTTAATATGTTTTAATTGGTAATAAAAGTTGAATCAAATCATCATTTTCTTCATTAGTTAATATAATAGGATTAATTTCTCCATTTAATGAAATTTTAACATTATTAGATGAAATAGTTCTAAGAGCTTCTAACATATATTTAGCAGAAAAACTAATACTTAAATCATTACCTGTTTCATTAGAAATATTTAATCTTTCTTCTACTTTACCAATTTCTGGTGTATTAGATGTTACTATTAATTCACTATCATTTATTTCAAATTTAATAACATTCTTTTCTTTTTCAGATGTTAATAAAGATGCTCTATCAACAACATCATATAAATCACTAGTAGATGCTTTAACTACTATTTTATATTCAGTTGGTATTAATCTATTTATATCAGGAAAGTTTCCATTTAATAATCTAGATTGGAAATAAATATCATTAATTTCAAATAATATCTTATTAGTAAATATATGAATTTTAATTTCATCATCAGAATCATCTATTATTTTAATAAGTTCTCCTATATTTTTAGATGGTACTACTATATTAATAACATTATCCACAGCTTTATCTAATTTAATAGTTTTTTTAGCTAGTCTATATGAATCTGTTGCAACAACCTCCATAACATCTTTATCTATTTTAAAGTTAATACCTGTAAGTATTGGTCTTGTTTCTTGAGTAGAAGTTGCAAATATTGTTTGATTAACTAATTGTTTAATTAATTTTTTACTTATAGATATAGGACTAGATGACTTTTCTATTTTAATATTAGGAAATTCATCTGAATCAATACCATTTAAATTAAATTTAGAGTTTTCAGTATAAATTAATATTTTTAAATCATCTACTACTTCTATATTAATAAGTACATCTGGTAATTTTCTAACTATTTCTAATAAATATTTACCTTGTACTACTATAGATCCTTCTTTTTCTATAGAATCTATCATCTTTTTATCTATAAATGTTTTAATATCTATTTCATTATCACTAGCTTCTAAGTATAACCCATCTTTCTTTAAATCATATTTTATTCCTCCTAGTACTGGAATAATATTCTTACTTGATATAGCATGACTTACTATATTAAGACTTTCTAATAATATTTCTTTTTTAATTGAAAATTTCATTTTCCATTCCTCCTATTATTTTTTTTTAGTATATTATTATTATAGTTGTGGATAAAGTTTATAACTACTATATTCCTTTATATATCAACAAATTATACCTGTTTATAAAATGTTAATAATTATTATTTATCCACTACTTTTTAATCTTTTTCTTCAACTCCTCTATTACTTCTTTTAAATTATTATTTGTTTTTAATTCATTTTGTATTCTTTCACATGAATTCATTACTGTTGAATGATCTCTTCCACCAAATTCCATTCCTATTCTTGGAAAAGATTCATCTGTCATGTTTCTAGCTAAATATATAGCAACATGCCTTGGAAAAGATATTTTAGCAGCTCTTTTCTTACTTTTTAAATCATCTATAGTAATATTATAATAATCTGCTACTATTCTTTGAATCTTTTGTATATCATTTTTATTCTCTATATTACCATTAAATGTCCCTTTTAAAGCTTCTATTGCTAAATCCACAGTAATTTCTTCTTCAAAGAATATTGTGGAATATGCAGTAACTCTTGTTAAGGCACCTTCTAACGTTCTTATATCAGAATCACATATATTTGCAATAAATTCATATACATCATCTGATATATGCTGTGCAAAATTCATATTTGCTACTTTATTCTTTAATATTTTAATCTTTAATTCATTATCTGGTGGAAAAATATTTACTTTTAATCCCCAATTAAATCTTGTTTTTAAACGATCTTCTAATTTCTTTAAGTCATCAGGTGATGAATCAGATGATATTATTATTTGTTTTTTATCATCAAATAATGTATTAAATGTATGGAAAAACTCATTTTGTGAAGATTGAGATGTTCCAAGAAATTGAATATCATCTATTAATAATACATCTATATTTCTATATTTATTTTTAAAAGCTTCTACATAATCATAATAATCATTACTATCTTTCTTTCTATTAATAGCCATCCATTCATTTACAAAACTTTCACTTGTTACATATAAAACTCTTAAATTTGAGTTTTGAACAATATAATTACCTATTGCATGCATTAAATGGGTTTTACCAAGACCACTACTACCATATATAAAGAAAGGATTATATATTTTACCTGGACTTTCTGCTACAGCTAATGCTGTAGTTCTAGCAAACTCATTACTTTCCCCTACCATAAAACTATTAAAGGTATAATTAGGATTAAGATTTGTTATTTTTTTATTTTTATAACATTGATCTACTTCTTCCTCTTCTTTTTTTACAGGTTCTTCACTTTTTTCAACATTATATTCATCTTTTAATACAAATACCAAATTAAAATTAGTTCCTGTAATACTAGATAATATTTCTTCCATCATATCTTTATATGATTGTTCTAAGTGTTTTTTATGAGTTGATGTTGGTACTAATATTATTGCATCCTCATTTAAATCAAGGAGTTCAGTATCTTTAAACCATGTATCATATCCTAATGAGGACACTTTTTTCTTAATTAACGATAAAAATTTTTTCCACAATAATTCTTTATTTTCCAATTTGTCCTCACCACCCTATTTTTGTAGTAACATTCTAACTAAATAATATCACAATTTTGTTTAAAATCAACAAAAAAAGCACATTCTACTCTATTCCACAGTATATTGTTGATAACTTTTTATTGATTTTACAAACAATTATTTAGTTTTCCACAATATCCACAAATTGCTTTATCCACAGTACCAGTTATTAACAAATATACACATATTTGTAAAATTGTGGATACTTGTGGATAATTTGTTTAGTTATTTATTATAAGGATTTTTTTATAATTTGTACACAGATAATTAACAAATTTATTATTATTTATAAAAATTGTAATATTTTGTTGACATAGCAATAAAAAATAAGTATAATTTTATATGTTTTATGGACCTGGGAGGTGTAGTAATGAAAAGAACATTTCAACCAAATAATAGAAAAAAGAAAAAAACTCATGGTTTCTTCTCTAGAATAAAGGGTAACGTTTTAAACAGCAGAAGAAAAAAAGGAAGAAAAAGATTATCTAAATAATTATCCACTACATGTGGTTTTTTTTGTATAGAGGTGTATATGAAAAAATTAAATATTATTAAGAAAGAACAAGAAATAAATGATGTTATAAATACAGGTAGGAAAATTTATAATAGATATTATTATATATATAATAAGGAAAATAGTAATAATAAATATTATAGATTTTGTATTTGTGTGTCTAAAAAACTTGGTAATGCTGTTATTAGAAATAAGAATAAAAGGCAAATTAAAGATATTATCGATAAAAGTAATTTATCATTTAAATCAAACATGGATTATGTTATAATACTAAGGAAAGACATTAATATGCTTAATTTTGATCAAAAAAAAGAAGAATTATTAAGCTTATTATATAAATTAGGAGAATAATATGAAGAAGAAAATAACAATTATTTTAATACTATTTATATCTTTATTCTTATTAACTGGATGTACTAAAGTATTAAAAGATGGTAAACAAGCAGTTGTTTATGAAAATAAATCTGTTAGATTAACATTATATGAAAATATATTATGTCAACCTGAATCTAAGGGATTAATAAAGGAATATAATAAATATAAGAAGAAAGTAGATATTTCTAAATTACCTAAATGTGATAAATTTAAAATTAAAGATAGTAAATATGAAGGTTTATGGGAAAATCTATTTGTTAAACCACTTGCATGGGTAATAGTTAGAGCAAATAAATTTATTGGGAATTATGGTGTAACAATTGTATTACTTGGTGTTTTATTAAGATTAATACTTGTTCCATTTACTTATAAAACTATGACCCAATCTGAAAATATGAAGAAGATGCAACCAGAACTTGATAGATTAAATAAGAAATATGAAAATAAATTAGATCAAGAATCTCAACAAAAGAAATCAATGGAAACTATGCAATTATATAAGAAGTATAAGATTAATCCATTATCTAGTTGTTTATTTGCATTTATACAAATTCCATTAATTATGGCATTTTATGAAGCAATAAATAGAGTACCAGTAATATTTGAAGGTAAGTTGTTTGGTTTAGTACTTGGTTCTACACCAATGAAAGCTATATCAGGTGGTCACTGGGCATATATAATAATAGTAATTTTAATTGCAGGAACAACATTTGCTTCATTCTATATAAATAAGAATGCAACTCCACAACAACAAGGTATGAATCCTAATATAATGCCTATAATGATGACAGGAATGATTACATTTATGGCACTTAATTTATCTGTTGCATTATCATTATATTGGATTGCAAGTACATTATTTACAATAATTCAAAATGTTATAGTTATGTTGATTAAAAAAGGAAAGGCAGATTAAAATGAAAATATATACATACGAGGGTAAGAATCTTGAGGAATTAACACTTCAAGCATTAAAAGAATTAGAAGTTAAAGAAGAAGAAATGTTAACTTCAGTAAAAGAAGAAACTGTGGGTTTATTAAAAAAGAAAAAATATACATTAACTGTTGTTTTAAAAAGTGATGTATTAACATTCTCTAAAGAATATTTAAAAACATTAGTAGAAGGTATGGGATTAAAAGTTAACTTTGAAACTTTAAGAAAAGATAACTATTTAAAGATTATTCTTCATCCAGATAATACTTCTATATTAATTGGTAAAGAAGGAAGAACTCTTTCATCAATTCAAAATGTTTTAAGAGCAGTTTTAACTAAAGAAACTGGTATGCATATAAATATTATTTTAGATGTTGAAAACTATAAAGAAAAGAATCAAAAACATATAGAAATTCTTGCTAAGAAATTAGCTAAAGAAGTTCAAAGGACTAAAGAACCTATAAGAATGGATTCTATGAACTCTTATGAAAGAAGATTAATACACGAAGTATTAAAAGACTTCAAAGGTATAACTACTGAAAGTGAAGGAGAAGAACCTAACAGAGCTGTAGTTATTAAACCAACTGAAGAATAAAAACAATCATTAGATTGTTTTTTTTACACAATTTATGTTAAATAGAATTAATTATTAACTTTAAAATAAATAAAAATGTTATTATTATAATAGGATATTATAGTCAAAAATATGTTTTAGAGTTATAATACTTAAATCAAAAAAGGAGGGATATCATGAACGACACTATTTGTGCTATATCTACTGCTGTTGGGGTAGGGGCTATATCAATTATTAGAGTTAGTGGTGAAGATGCTATTAATATAGTTAATAAAATATTTGATAGAGATTTAACTAAATTTGATAGTCATACTATTAATTATGGCCATATTGTTGATAATAGAAAAGAAGTAATAGATGAAGTTATGGTATCTATTATGAAGGCTCCTAAAACATATACTATGGAAGACATAGTAGAAATTAATTCACATGGTGGTATTAGTTCTACTAATAAAATACTAGAATTATTATTAGATAATGGTGCAAGACTAGCAGAACCTGGCGAATTTACTAAAAGAGCATTCTTAAATGGAAGAATAGATCTTTTAAAAGCTGAATCTGTTATGGATATGATTGATGCTAAAACAGATAATGCTAGAAAACTTGCTATGAATGGTATTGAAGGTAAAATATCTGGTCTTATTCATGAAATATTAGATAAATTATATGATATTAATTCAAATATAGAGGTTAATATAGATTATCCTGAATATGAAGATATAGAAGTAATGACTGAAAAAGATATTAAAGAAGTATCAACTTTTATTGATGAAAAATTAAAAAAATTACTTAAAGAATCAGAAAATGGTAAAATTATAAAAGAGGGTATTAATACATTAATTTTAGGAAGACCTAATGTAGGAAAGAGTTCTATACTTAATAAATTATTAGATGAAGATAAAGCAATAGTTACAGATATTGCAGGTACAACAAGAGATATAGTAGAGGGCCAAATAAGAGTATCTGGAGTTTTATTAAATATTATAGATACTGCTGGTATTAGAGAAACAGAGGATGTAGTGGAAAAAATTGGTGTAGAAAAATCATTAAATATGATTAAAGATGCTGATTTAATAATACTTGTATTAAATAATAATGAACCTCTAACAGATGAAGATAAAAAACTTTTAGAAATAACTAAAGATAAAAAGAGAATAATAGTAGTTAACAAAATAGATTTAGAAAATAAACTAGATACTACTGGATTAGATGTAGTAAAAATAAGTGCTACTAAAGATATAGATATATTAAAAGATAAAATATCTGATTTATATAATCTAGAAGAATTAAATAATAAAGAATTAACATATTTATCTAATAGTAGACAAATATCATTAGTTAAGAAAGCTATATCAATTAATAACCATTTAATGGAATCATTTAATAGTGGTATTCCAATTGATATACTAGAAATTGATATAAAAGAAATATGTGAAACATTAAATGAAATTATAGGCGAAAGTTATGATGATAAGCTAATTGATAGATTATTTTCTAACTTCTGTCTAGGAAAGTAGGAATTATGAGTAAAGTTGCAGTATTGGGTAGTGGAAGTTTTGGATGTGTATTAGCTAATTTAATTCAAAATAATGGACATGATGTTAAAATCTGGGCTTTTGATCCAGATGAAAGAGATATCATTAATAATGAACATAGATGCAAATATATTAAAGATGGTTTTATAAATAAAGATGTTTTAGCAACTTCTGATATAGGTTTTGCTATACATGAAGCTGATTTTATTATATTAGTAACTCCTTCATTTGCTATTAGAAGTACATGTGAACAAATAAAAAATGTATATAATCCAAAACAATCTATAGTAATAGCATCAAAAGGTATGGAATATAATGAGAAAACTAAAGAAATAAAGACATTATCTGAAGTAGCTAAGGAAGTATTAGGTACTGATATTGGTGTTATTTCAGGTCCATCACATGCAGAACAAATTTATAAAGGTGTTAAAACTGGGGTAGCATTATATGAACCAAAGAATCCAGAGGGATTTAAAAATCTATTTAAAGGATCAAATTTAGAACTTGAAGATTGTAATGATCCATATGGTATGCAAATATGTGCAGCATTAAAAAATATAGTTGCTATTGGAGTAGGTAAAGAGGATCCTGATGGATATAGTTCTAATGCTGGTTCGACTGCTTTCCAAAGAGGATTATATGATATGTTATTAGTTTGTAATTCATTAAATGTTAATACAGGAACAGTTCTAGGACCTGCTGGAGTAGGAGATTTATATACAACATGTTCTAGTTTAGATTCTAGAAATAAAAGATGTGGCATTCTATTAGGTCAAGGAAAATCACTTGATGAAATAAAGTCTAAAGTAGGTATGACAATCGAAGGTTTAAATGCTTTAAATGCTGCTCATGCAATTATTAAAGAACATGGATTAAAAACTAAAATGATGGAAGAACTATATCAAGAAGTAAAAGAAAAAGAAATAGTTGAGGGTAAGTCACTTAGTATGACTTTTTAGGAGTTAATATGAAAAAAATATTGATATTATTAGGAGTTTTACTACTTGTAACCGGGTGTTCGCTAAGTAGTAAAAAGGAAGAAAATAAAACTTTCTCTATAGATGGTTATGGTACATTTTCTATTAGCGATAATTATATGATTAGAGAAGATCATTCTACTAAAGAAAAACCATTCTTTGTAGATAAAAAAGATGAACATTCTGAAAGACCAAATAATATAAGTGCTAATGGTGGAACTAATTTTTATTCTATAGATGAAGTAGATAAGTTTAAAGATGCTATATTTCTACAAATGGCTAGACAAGCTAAAGCTTATAAAGCAACTTTAACTTCATCTGGTAGTACTACCAAAAATGGTTATCCAGTTCTTAGATTTAATATGAAGGGTGATTCTATATATGCTGTTCAATATTATGTTATGGGTGATCATAAATATTTCTTAGTATATGCTACCATATTTGATTCAAAAGAAGAAGATTCAGTAATAGAGGCTGCAGAATATATTGCAAACTCATTTACATGGGAAGAGTAATTCTTCTTTTTATTTGATATAATTTATATATTGTAGTATAATACTTTTGCTTTTAAAAAAGGAGGTGGATTTATGGCTTATGATGTAATAGTAGTAGGTGGAGGACATGCTGGATGTGAAGCAGCATTTGCATCTGCTAATAAAGGACATAAAACACTATTAGTAACAGGTTCTATCGATAAAATTGCTATGATGCCATGTAATCCACACATTGGAGGATCTGCAAAAGGTATTGTAGTAAGAGAAATAGATGCCCTTGGTGGAATGATGGGTAAAGTAGCTGATAAAACTTTACTACAAATGAAAATGCTTAACTTTAGTAAAGGACCTGCTGTTAGATCTCTTAGAGCTCAAGCAGATAAAGTAGCTTATCCAAAGTTAATGCAAGAAGAACTTCAAAAACATGAAAATATTGATATTATTGAGGATCTAGTAGAAGACTTAATAGTAGAAGATAATAAAATTACTGGAGTAAAACTAAGTAATGGTGATATATATGATGCTAAAGCAGTTATATTAACTACTGGTACATATATGAAAGCTAATATTTTAGTAGGTTCTGAAAGAACTGTATCTGGACCTGCTGGAACTAGACCATCATTATTTTTAAGTGATAACCTAGAAAAACTAGGATTTAAGATACTTAGACTTAAGACTGGAACTCCACCTAGAATTCAAAGAGATACAATAGATTTTTCTAAAACAAAAATGGAACCAGGTGATGATAAGTATTATACTTTCTCATTTGATGATAAACCATATTATAAATTAGATGAACAAGAACCATGTTATTTAACTTATACAACTGCTGAAACTCATAAAATAATAATGGATAACCTAGATAAATCTAGTATGTATGGTGCAATTGAAGAAAAACTTGGAGTAGGTCCAAGATATTGTCCATCTATTGAAGATAAAGTAGTTAGATTTAAAGATAAAGAAAGACATCAATTATTCTTAGAACCAGAATCAAGATATTTTGATGATATATATGTTCAAGGATTTTCAACAAGTATGCCTCATGATGTACAAGAAAAGATGGTTCATTCTTTACCAGGATTAGAAAATGCAAAAATACTTAGATATGCTTATGCTATAGAGTATGATGCAATTGATCCAAGAGACCTTTATCCATCACTTGAAACAAAAATAATAGAAAACTTATATACAGCAGGACAGATTAATGGTACTAGTGGTTATGAAGAAGCTGCTTGCCAAGGGTTAATGGCAGGTATTAATGCATCACTTAAAATAGAAGGTAAAGAACCATTAATATTAGCAAGAGATGAAGCTTATATTGGTGTTTTAATAGATGATCTAGTAACTAAAGGAGTTAGAGATCCATATAGATTACTTACTTCAAGAGCAGAATTTAGACTTCTTTTAAGAAGTGATAATGCTGACCTAAGACTTAGAAGACATGGATATGAAGTAGGTCTAATAGATAAGAAAAGATACAATAAATTAGTTAAGAAAGAAGAAAATATCAATAAAATAATTGAAGAACTAAAAGAATTAACTATTAAAGCAGATAAAAAGATGACTTTATTTGAATATGTTAAGAGAGTAGAAAATTCAATCTTTGATATAGAAGATAAATTAAAGAATAAATATGATTATTTAGAACTTGAACAAGCAGAAATAATTATTAAATATGATGGATATATAAAAAAAGCTAGAAAAGAAGCAGAAAAAATGCATAAATTAGAAAACAAAAAGATACCTGAGAATATCAATTATGATGATGTTCCTAATTTAGCTTCTGAAGCCAGAATTAAACTAAAAGAAGTTAGACCACTTTCTTTAGGACAAGCCTTAAGAATAAGTGGTGTTAATCCATCAGATGTATCCATACTATCTGTATATATGAAGAGGTATTTCAATGACAATAGATAAATTAAAAGAATTACTTAGTGAAATTGGTATTACTCTTACTAAGAATCAAGGTAAGAAATTACATAAGTATTTTGACTTAGTAATAGAAACTAATGAACATGTTAATTTAACTAGAATAACTGAAAAAGATGATTTCTATTTAAAACATTTCTATGATTCATTAACTCTAATTAAAGCAATAGATTTAAATGAAGAAATGTCAGTTTTAGACTTTGGAACAGGAGCTGGATTTCCTGGAATAGTTCTAAAGATTTGTTTTCCAAATCTTAAAATAACTCTAGTAGATGCTTTAGAAAAAAGATGTAACTTTTTAAATAAAGTAATTGAAGAATTAGAATTAACTGATATAGAAGTTATTCATGCTAGAGGAGAAGACTTTGCTAAAAGACATAGAGAGAAATATGATTTAGTAGTATCTAGAGCAGTAGCAAACTTAAATACTTTAGTAGAAATCTGTATGCCTATGGTAAAAGTAAATGGATATTTTGTTGCTATGAAAGGTGACGCTTCCGAAGAAGTTAAATCATCTATGAAAGCTATTGAACTTCTAGAATCTAGATTAGAAGAAGTAATTTCATTTAATTTACCAATAGAAAATTCAATTAGAAACTTAGTTAAAATAAAAAAACTAGGTAAAAATAAAAGAATATATCCTAGAAACTTTGATCAAATTAAGAAAAAACCACTGTAAAATAAACTCACAAATAATTGTGAGTTTTATTTTTATTGTTATAATATAATTAGAGGTATGCGCATGAGAACAGAAAAAGACTTTTTTGGTAACATAATGGAATTTGATTGTATGGGCTGTTATATAGGTAGTCATAAATTAATTCCATATGGAGGATATTTATATGAAGATGATCTAGTAACTATTACTATGGATCCACAAATACCTATAGTAGGTTTTACTATTCTTGGAGTTAAAAAACATGTAAAAAGTATTAATGATTTTACAGAAGATGAAAGAAAAAATATTATTGATGTTTTAAACTTAACCATAGAGAATATGAAAAAAGCAAATATTTGTGAAGAAGTATTAATTATTCAAGAAGAAAGATCATCACATTTTCATGTATGGATAGTGCCTATTCATAAATGGATGGAAAAGTTTGATAAAAGTGTTACTAGAATTAATGAAATAATTGATTATTCTTATACTATATTTGATGACAATATGAAAAAAGAATATGATGATGCTATAGAAAAATTAAAAAAAGAGTTTAATAATAATTAAAAAAAGACCTTTATAGGTCTTTTAATTTTTAGAATGGTAATTTTCCTTCGTAAACATATATCCATGAATAATTATCGCTTATTTTAGTTAAGTTATTATTTAATTGAACTTTAACTAAATCATTTTTTATTTGTTCAAATTGTTTTTTAGATATTGTTTTTTGAATAATTTTATCTTCTCTTACTTCAAGTATTCCCATACCGGCCCAGAAGTCAACCATTGAAGATGAATTAGATGCTAAATGTAACCAAAGTTCACCACCAGCACCTAAACCAAATGATCCAAGTAGAGGAATCAAATTCTCTTTTTCAAAATATTCTTTTCCTCTTAATTCATAATCTATATCTAGGAATGCTTCATTAAGAGTTCTAGATTCATATATAAATTTATTTCTTTCTTCTTCTGAAAGATTAGTTAAATCTTCTTTTCCATTCCACATTATATTAGTTTCTGCTCTTTTTAATCTTATTTCTTTTTCTTCTTCAGGAAGAGCATCAAACCTAGCTTTAACTTCATCTTGATATTCATACATCTTCTTTAGTAGTTCATCTTTATCATAAAAGTCTCTTGCTAGAACTACACTTAAATCTATAGGATAATTAGTTTTACCATTAACATAGTTAATTAATTCTTTAAATGCTTTATTATATTTATCCATTCCTTCTTGAGGAGTGTTATTCATATATGTTAATGCAACTTCTTCTGATTCAAATTCTATTTTAGTTCTTTTACTTTGTGTTTCTGCTATTGGTAAAACATATTCCATTAGGTATTTAATAGTAAATATTTCAGCCCAATCTGGTTCTGGATATGTTGGAGTCCAGAAATGTTTATAACCACCAAAACAGAAACAAAATAGAAACTCTAAATTGTTATCTAAAATAGTATTTACTTTTTCTTCAGTATATTCTTTAGCAGCATCATATTGTGCTTTTCTAGACCATTTTCTAGAGAATAATCTATTTAAAATACTATCTTTTAGAGTATTGCCTTCTAAAGGATTTGTTTCAATATTATTAAAATTAAGAAGTTCATCATTAATATAATTATTAACTCTTGTTTCTAAACTATCCATTTTCTTCACCTAAGTATATTGTATCATAATAAAGTTAATTTTTCATTGAAATATATTTTTATTTATAGTATTATTGTATATAGAATAAAGAGGTGTTTGTCATGATAAATACATTAGATAAAGAAGTTATTGAAGTAGCTTTAGATGATATTATTCCTAATAGGTTTCAACCAAGACTAGCATTTGATGAAGGTGCTTTAAATGAACTTGCTAAATCTATTAAAGAACACGGAATAATACAACCCCTAGTATTAAGAAGAATTGGTAATAAATATGAAATTATTGCTGGTGAAAGAAGATATAAAGCAGCTTATATAGCTGGTCTTCATAAAGTACCTGCTGTTACTATAGATTTAAATGATAATGAATCTGCTGAAGTTGCTATTGTTGAAAATATCCAAAGAAAAGATTTATCTCCAATTGAAGAAGCTAAATCTTATAAGAAACTTCTTGAAAGAGGATATTTAACTCAAGAACAATTAGCTACACGTATGGGTAAAACTCAAGCTACTATTTCTAATAAACTTAGATTACTTAATCTTAGTCCTAAAGTACAAGATGCTTTATTAAATAATAAAATATCTGAAAGACATGCTAGAAGTTTACTTAGAATAGAAGATAAAGCAAAACAAGAAGAATTATTAGATACAATAATTGAAGATAGAATAAATGTTAAAGATACAGATGATATGATTAATAACATTTTATCTGGTTCAAAAGTAGAAGAAAGACCAGAAAGAGTTCCATATGGTGAAACTGTTAAACCTAAAGATGATAATGAATTTGATATAGATGCTATTATGGCTAGAATTCAAAAGAAAATTGATGAATTATCAAATGACGATGATAATAGAGTAGTATATGAGGCTCCTGAATATAAAGAACCAATTAAACATAGAGGTTTCTCATCTAATTCTATTACATATGATGAACCAGAATTAATCGAAGATAATACTTTAAATATGATAGAAGATAAACCTGATTCAGAATTAGCAGAACAAAAAGTAGTTGATCTAGTTAATAATTTAACTAATCAAGGTATTAAAGCTTCTTATGATAAGTTCAAATTTGGTAATATATCACAATTTGTAATTAAGATAATTGATAATGAATAATGAAGATGCAAATCTTCATTTTTTCTTTGAAAATTTGACTGATAATAATTATTATGTTATAGTAAAAATGCTTTTGAAAGGGAGAGAAAGTATTATGCTAAAAAATCAATTAACTACCACAACTTATACTACAACATTAAAATCAATTAGTTATATTGGTTGTTTTAGCATTGCTTAAAATAGTAATAATTTAATATTATAAGTAAAGTCTATTACAATCAGTAATAGACTTTTTGTTTTATATGATATAATAAAAGTAGAAATACTAAGATATAGGACACGGTTATTAATGTTTATTTAAAGAGAGTTATCGGCTGGTGTAAGATAATAATAGAATTAATAATTACTACCTATTAGTTGTACTCGAAAGAGATTACCCGCAAATACGGTTATATAATTAAGTTAAATAGAGGATGGTACCGCCTATATGGCTCCTTGGTACTTATCCTCTTTTTGTTTTAAAGGAGATGATAATATGACGAAAAGGAGTGATACGATATTCTCCCTGTCAAAAGTAAAATAAGAAAGAAGGTACAAATATGAATGAAAAATGTGTAAAATTACTAAAAGAAGTAATTAATAAGAATTATTCTAATATAAGATTAGATAATATATCATTTGATAATAATGAATTCTATTATGAGTTTAAATCTGATGATATAGTAAGTGAAAATGATTTTAATAAAATTGAAGAGGAAATAAGAAGTTTAGATAGTAGTATATATGTTAAACTACTTAGAATAAGTGGGGTATACTATGAAGGAAACTCTAATAATGAGATGATTAGTAGAATAGTAGGTAAATCTTTTTCTAGTAAAGAAGAATTAGAAAATTATAATAAATTCTTAGAAGAAGCTAAAGAAAGAGATCATAGAAAAATTGGTCAGGATTTAGATTTATTTTGTTTTTCTGATTATGTTGGACCAGGGTTACCATTATTTACTCCAAGAGGTACTGTAATAATTGATGAATTAAAGAAAGAAATGGAAAGAGTATGTAAGAAATATGGATTTGAAAAGGTTAGTTGTCCATCACTAGCAGATATTTCATTATTTGAAACTTCTGGTCACGCTCAGAAGTTTAATGATGAACTATTTAGAGTAGAGTCTCCAAAAGGACATAATTTTGTATTAAAACCAGTTCAATGTCCACATCATACTCAAATATTTGCATCTAAAATAAGAAGTTATAGAGATTTACCAATAAGATATATGGAATCTGATAAACAATATAGAGCAGAACTTCAAGGTGCTGTTGGAAATAGTTTATCTAGAGTATATGCTATAACTGTAGAAGATGGCCATGTATTCTGTACTAGAGAACAAGTTAAAGAGGAAATAATTAATATTTGTAATTTAATTAAAGATTTTTATTCTAGAATGGGATTATGGGAAAATCATTGGGTATCATTATCAGTAAGAGATTATGATCATCCAGAAAAATATATTGGTGAAAAATCGGATTGGGATTTATGTGAAAACTTATTACAAGAAATATCTGATGAATTAGGATTAGATGCTAAAAGATGTGAAGGAGAAGCCGCTTTATATGGACCTAAATTAGATTTTATGTTTAAAGATGCTTTAGATAGAGAAATACAAATCCCAACTGTTCAATTAGATTTTGCTACTCCAAAAAGATTTGGATTATTCTATATAGATGAAAATGGTGAAAAAAAGTCTCCAGTAATGGTTCATAGGGCAGTTTTAGGATCATATGAAAGATTCTTAGTATTATTACTTGAACAATCTAAAGGCGTATTACCAATATGGTTATCTCCAGTTCAAGTAAATATTGTTCCTATAAATGTTAAGTATCAAGGAGAATACTGTGAAAAATTAAAACAATTATTAATTGATGAAGATATTAGAGTATCATATGATGATTCAGAGGAAAGATTTAATAAAAAGATTATGAATAGTAATATAATGAAGAATCCATATACTTTAATTATTGGAGACAATGAAAGAGATAATAATTTAATTAGCTATAGAAAATATGGCTCAGAAGAAACTATCTCTATGCCTATAGATGATTTTATTAAATTCATAAAAGAAGAAATTAAAAAAAGATAATATAATGATATAATTTATATATGAGGTGACGGGTATGAAGAAAAATATATTAATAATGGGATCACCAAGATGTGGTAAGACTACACTTGCAAAGAAACTATTTAAAGAAAAAGGATACAGTATTATTAGTATCGATGATATTGTTAGTGGGTTTGAGGCATATCCATCATTAAATATTAAGCATGATACAAGTGATTCTGAAACATCAACAAGATTAGCGCCCTTCTTAATAAAATATTTTAAAGATCTATCGGAGGGTTCAATATTTTATGATGATATTAAATATGTAATAGAGGGCACACATATTGATTTTGAATTATTAATGCCATTTTTACAAAGTGATAAATATAAAGAAAAATATAAGTTAATAGGGTTAACTTATAATGATGCTACTGAGGAATCTATATATAATGATATTAAGAAATATGATACAGAAGATGAATGGACATATTGGCGTTCAGATGAAGAATTAAAAGGTGATATAGGTTTCTTTATAAAAAGAAATAAATTCTTTGATGAAAAGTTTAAAGAATATAATATTGAAACATATGATGTATCAAAAAATAGAGATGAAGTTTTAAATAGTATAGTAGAAAATTTAGCAAATGAATAAACGAAGATGTAAATCTTCGTTTTTTAATGTAAAAACACTTGTTTTTAGGTGTATATATGATATACTTTTACTTGAAAAAGTGGTGAATTTATGACTTTAGATTTAACTATTAAAAATTCTGATGGAATAACTAGTTTTAAAAACATAGATTATACATATAAGAATAAGAAACTAGTATTTAATACTGAAGAAGATAAATATGAACTTATAATAGATAAAACTATTAAAATGATTAAAGAAAATAAAGAATCTAAAATAAGTATGTTATTTGATGAAAATAATAAATCTAAGGGTTTATATGAAATAAAGGAATTAAATACCACTTTTAATTTAAATATAATCACTAAAAGTCTTGAAATAACTGAAAAATCAGTTATAATTGATTACGTGCTTTATATTGAAGAAGAAAAAGCAGGAAATTTTAATTTAAAAATAAACTTTAACTAGGAGGATCAAATGAGTTTAAAAGAAAAAACAATCGAAGAATTAGAACAAATGAGTTATACTGATGTAGCTTATGAAGTTATTAAAGAAAAAGGTAAAAAGTTTAATACCCCTAATTTATTTAAAGAAGTATGTAAATTACTAAAACTTAGTGATGCAGAATTTGAAGAGAAAATAGGTGATTTCTTTACTGCATTAACAACAGATGGAAGATTTATCCTAATTAATAGTTCTTTATGGGATTTAAAGGAAAACCATAAAGCAAATATAGTAGTTGATAATGATGAAGAAGAAGAGACAGAAGACATTGAAAATACAGAAGAAAACGAAGATGATGTAGTTAGTGATGATTTAGAAGATGATTATTCTGATGAAGCTACTGATGATTCTGATAATGATGAAGATGATTTCAATGATTTAACTATTATAGACGAAGAAGATTTAGACGAATAGGTGATAACTATGATAGAAAGACTAGAGACAATTTTAAATAGATATAATGAATTAAGTACAGAACTTACAAAGATGGAAGTAATTAATGACGTTAAACTTATGACAAGTTTATCAAAAGAAGCATCTAGTCTTGAAACTGTAGTTAATTTATATAAAAGATATAAAGAAGTTCTAAAAAACTTAGAAGAAGCTAAAGAATTAGTTAATGATCCAGAAATGGCAGAACTTGCTAAAGAAGATATTAATAATTTAGAGGCTGAAAAAGTTGATTTAGAAAAGAAATTAGAAGTTGAATTAATACCAAAAGATCCTAATGATGATAAGAATATTATTGTTGAAATAAGAGGAGCTGCTGGTGGAGATGAAGCAAATCTATTTGCAGGTGATTTATTTGAAATGTATAGTAGATATGCTGATTCTAAAGGATGGAAAATAGAAATAATTAATGCTGAAGAAGGAACAGCTGGAGGATACTCTCAAATAGAATTCATGGTTAAGGGTGAAAATGTTTACTCTAAACTAAAATATGAATCTGGTGCACATAGAGTTCAAAGGGTTCCAGTAACAGAATCACAAGGAAGAGTTCACACATCAACTGCTACAGTATTAGTTATGCCAGAAATAACAGATGTAGATGTAGAAGTTAAAGAAGAAGATTTAAGAATAGATGTTTATAGATCTTCAGGAGCAGGTGGTCAAGGTGTTAATACTACTGACTCTGCTGTTAGAATTACTCATATACCTACAGGAATAGTAGTTACTTGTCAAAATGAAAGAAGCCAACTTAAGAATAAAGAAAAAGCTTTAGAAATTTTAAAATCAAGAATATATGATGAAGAAGTTAGAAAGCAAGAAGAAGCGGTTGGTTCTGAAAGAAGAAGTAAAATAGGTACTGGAGATAGATCTGAAAAGATTAGAACTTATAACTATCCTCAAAATAGAGTTACTGATCATAGAATTAATTTAACATTAATGCAACTAGATAGAATTATGCAAGGTGATATAGAAAAACTAATTGAAGCTTTAATCAATGAAGATCAAAGAAGAAAATTAGAAGGAGAACAAAGTAACATATAATATATGTTACTTTTATTTAAATTATGACTGATATAGAATATTTAAAGAAATATTATGATGGTAATATTGAGGAAGCTATTAAAAGATTAAATAATGGTGAACCAGTTCAATATATAGTAGGTAATGTAGATTTCATGGGTAACATAATAAATGTTAATCCATCAGTATTAATTCCTAGATTTGAAACAGAAGAATTAGTATCAGAAACCATAAAAAGAATTAAATCAACATTTACTAATAAAATAGATATATTGGATTTATGTACTGGATCTGGTTGTATAGCTATTTCTTTAGCTAAAGAAGTAGATAGTAATGTAGATGCTACTGACATATCAAAAGATGCCTTAGAAGTAGCTAAAAATAACTCTAAATTAAATAATACTAATATAGAATTTATTAATACTGATTTATATACAGGAATAAATAAAAAATATGATGTAATAATATCTAATCCACCATATATTTCAAAAGATGAAGAAATAATGGATATAGTTTATAAAAATGAACCTAATATTGCTTTATATGCTGATAATGATGGATTAGAGTTCTATGAAAGAATATTAAAAAATATTAAATCTATATTAAAAGATAAATATATAATTGCTTTTGAAATAGGTATGACTCAATATGATAGAATTAAATCTCTAAAAGATTTATATTTACCAGAAGCTAATATTGAATGTAAAAAAGATATGCAAGGTAGAGATAGAATGGTTTTTATTTATAATTAACCATTCTTTTTTTATGCTATAATATATTTAGGTGATAAATATGAAAGAATTAGAAAAAAGAATAGAAGCTATAGAAGAAAGAAATAAAAGAGTAGAGGGAGATAAATCCTGGGAAACCTCTTGGTTAAGAAAACTATTAATTATTGTTTTAACTTATATATTTGCTGTTCTATATTTAAAGATAGCAGATACTACTAATCCACTATTAGGGGCAGTAGTTCCTACTGTAGGATTCTTTCTGTCTACTCAAACACTAAATGTAATTAAGAAACAATGGTTAAAGAGAAGAAATAAATAAGGAGGATTATATGGGATTAATAGATGTATTAACTGGTAATGAAAAGAAAGAAAAATCAAAGAAAGAAAAGTCATTATTAGAAACACTTCTAAATAATGATGAAAGAGATAGAGAATTAGAAGAAGAAATGGATGCTTTTGATTTAGATGAAGAAGAAAGAAAACTAGTGAAAGATGGAACATATAATCCATGGGATTTTGAATACCAAGATAATGGTGATGGAATTGATGACGATGATTATTATGGAGAAGATAATTAAAAAATAATATGTTTTAATGCTTTTGTGTTAAAATATGCATATCGGAGAGATGATATATGGAAAAATATACTAAACAAGAATTAATCGGTCAAAAATTGTTAGTTGGATTTGATGGTAAAGAAGTTGATCAACATATTAAAGACCTAATTCAAAAATACAAAGTTGGTGGTTTTATTCTATATAGAAATAATTATGATACATATGAAGAATTTATTTCTTTAATAAAAAAACTAAAAGAAATAAATAGAGTCAATAGAATTCCTTTGTTTATATGTATTGATCAAGAAAATGGTATAGTTAATAGATTACCAAATGAATTTCATAGAATTAAAAATGCATTAGCTTTATCAAAATGTAATTTAGATGTAGTAAGAGAAGCAGGTGCTTTAACAGCAGAAATACTTCATAGATCTGGAGTTAATGTTAATTTAGCTCCTACTGTAGATATCTATGATGAAAAAATAACTAAATCAATTGGTAATAGATGCTTTGGAGAATCTAGTGATGAAGTAATTAAGAATGCTAGGGTTATAATAGAGGAACATAATAAGAATGGTGTAATTCCTATTATCAAACATTATCCTGGTTTGAGAAAAGAAAGAAAAGATTCACATATTTTTTTATCTGCTTTAAATAAAATAGAAGACGAAGATATCAAACCATTCTTAACATTAATGAAA